>Ga0247727_10012441_pt1 | contig 14604 bp, 9 predicted proteins | sample WisWelCaveWW1625_FD_202498 | JGI IMG/M metagenome (GOLD analysis project Ga0247727, IMG submission 202498) | Biofilm microbial communities from Wishing Well Cave, Virginia, United States - WW16-25 | ecosystem: Environmental > Aquatic > Deep subsurface > Groundwater > Cave microbial mat | place... | reverse complement strand
GCGACGTCACGCTGCTGGAAAAGAAGCAGACCGAACTCGTGAACATGCTCGAGACGCTGAAGAAATCGCGAGAAGAGATTCGCCGCCAAAACGAGGAGCTGCAGATCCTCGCGACACGCGATCCGCTGACCTCGTGCGTGAACCGACGCTCGTTCCTGGCACAATTCGAGACGCAGTGGGCCAGCGCCCAGCGGTATGCGCACCCGTTGAGCTGCGTCATGCTGGACATCGACCACTTCAAATCGATCAACGACGAGTTCGGCCACTCGGTCGGCGACCAGGTCTTGCAGAAAGTCGCGTCGGCCCTGCGCACGACCGTGCGCGAGGGCGACGTGGTCTGCCGGTACGGCGGCGAGGAATTCTGTATCCTGCTGCCGCACCTGGACCGGGATGGCGGACGCACGGCGGCCGAACGATATCGCAAAGCGGTCGAGGCGATCCGCATACAGCATCGCTCGGTCACAGTCAGCTTGGGTGTCGCGTCGATCAGTCACGGCGCCCACTCGCTTCAGGAGTTGCTCGACCAGGCCGACAAGTCGCTGTACGTCGCCAAGCGGACTGGGCGCAATCGCGTCGTGGTTTGGGACGAGGTGCCGGAGGACGCCGAGTTCGACGAATCGAAGACCTCGCTCACTCGGCCGGTCGAGGAGCCCGACTTCGAATCGTCGATCCCATTCCACGCCGTCACGGCTTTGATCTCCGCGCTGTCGTACCGCGACTCGTCGACGGCCGAACACAGCCGGCGCGTCGCGGACCTGTGCGTCGCCACGGCGAGCGGCCTGATGACCTTGAGCGACGCGTACATGCTCGAAATCGCCGCGCTGTTGCACGACATCGGCAAGATCGGCGTACCCGACTCGATCCTGCTCAAACCCGGCCCGCTCACCGCCGAGGAATGGAAGACGATGCACTTCCACGACCAGATCGGCGTCGAGATCATCCGCTCCACGTTCGCGTGCGAGAAGCTGACCGAAATCATCATCAATCATCACTCGCGTTACGACGGCGCGGCGGCCGACCCGAATCTGCCGTCCGGCGAATCGATCCCGCTCGGCGCCCGCATCCTGACGATCGCCGACGCGTACGATGCGATCGTCTCCGACCGCGTCTATCGCAAGGGCCGCAGTCAAGCCGCGGCGTTCGCCGAGCTGCGCCGCTGCGCGAACAAGCAATTCGACGGGAGGCTGGTCGAGCGATTCATCGAGACGGCCAAGGCTCGCGACGAGAACCGCGTCACCGACGTGCCCGCCGTTTCCAAGCAAACCGCGCTCTTGATCGGCCGCGAAATCGAACGGCTCGCCCGCAGCCTGGACAATCGCGACATCTCCGGCCTCGGCGCCCTGGCCAGCCGGCTCAAAAAGACCGCCACGAAATCCGGCGTCACTCCGATCGCCGATCTCGCCGCCCGCCTGGAACACCTCGCCGTCACCGATCCCGACCTCGCGGCACTCGTCAGCGTCACCAACGACCTCATGACCGTCTGCCGATCGACTCAGAAGGCGTACCTCAAGGACGATGAACGCACCGCCGATCTTCCGTACGCCGAGCAGGCCGAGGACACGACCGACAGCACGGAGGCGGATTGCCACGAGGCACTGCTTGCAGTCGTGTGATCGCGGTAATTGCCGCTCGCATTCGCGCCCGCGGTTTCGTAAACTATCCAGCCAGATGCGGCTTGCGGCAAATCTCCGCTGCCAAGCCGCCCGATACCTTGCACATTCCCGCCAGTGGAGAAATCTTTCAGACCCAGGAGCTTTCCATGACCAAGAAGAATCTATCCCGTCGGAACTTTTTGAAGACGGCCGCGGCCGGATCGGCTGCTGCCGGGGCGGCCTCCAATGTGTTCGGTGCGGCGCCGGCTCGTGTGCTCGGGGCCAACGAGCGGATCAAAATCGGCATCATCGGACCCGGTGGCCGCGTCGCTGGCTACCGCGACGACATGCTCGAAGGACACATGCGGCACCTGTGCGGCTCGAACAAGGAGGGCAAGGAACTGCGGTCGAAGTTCGACGTCGAGATCACGGCCGTCTGCGACGTGTGGGATTACCGCACCGACCGCGCCGCCGAACTTGCCAAAAAAGAGGCCGGCTTCGAGGCGAAGAAGTATTACCGCGACTACCGCAAGCTGCTCGAAGACAAAAACGTCGATGCCGTGCTGATCGGCACGCCCGATCACTGGCACGCCAAACAGACGATTGACGCCGCGGCGGCGGGCAAAGACGTGTACTGCGAAAAGCCGATGACGCACACGATCGACGAGGCCCGCCAAGTGTGCGAAGCGATCAAGAAACACAAGCGCGTGATGCAGGTCGGCGTGCAGTCGATGTCCGACCCGCGCTGGCGCATGGCCAACGACCTCATCAAGCAGGGCCGCATCGGACACGTCATGCAGGCCCAGACGAGCTACTACCGGAACTCGTCGGTCGGCCAGTGGCGGTACTACGAATTGAAGGAGACGATGACACCGAAGTCGATCGATTGGAAGATGTTCCTCGGCACCGAATTCGGCCTCGCCCCCGAACAGCCGTTCGACCGGGCCGTGTTCGCTCAGTGGCGTTGCTACTGGGACTTCGGCGGCGGCATGTACACCGACCTGTTCGTCCATCAGCTTTCGCACCTGATCGCCGCGATGGGCGTCCGGTTCCCGCGCCGCGTGGTCGGCGCCGGCGGCCTGTACCTTGAATATGACGGCCGCGACGTGCCGGATGTAGCGACGGTCGTGGCCGATTACGACGAAGGCTGCCAGGCGATAATCACCGCGACGATGTGCAACGATCATCCGATCGACGAAGTGATCCGCGGCCACACCGGCACGATCAAGTTCGGCGGCGACGGCTTCGACATCCTTCCGCAGAAATTCGCGGCCCGGCCGGGCAAGCCATCGACCGACGTGGCGACCGAATCCGAGCACGTCACGGCCCGCGAGTGGACCGGCGACGAAACGGCCAAGCATTGGGAAAACTTCCTCGAATGCTGCCAGTCGCGCAACCACGAAACCAACAACACCCCGGAACTCGGCTTCGCCGCGATCGCGACCGTCAATCTCGGCACCCAGTCGTATCGCGAAGGCAAGGCGTATTTCTGGGACCAGAAGACCAACAAGTCCACGCAGGCCGACGCAAGCTGGGCGAACGCCTGGGAAAAGCGATCGAAGGCCCGCGGCAAGCCGAACCAGATCGCCGGCTGGACCGCCGGCGACAAGGGCAGCCTGCTCGACCCGCCCGACTACCAAAAACTCGCCGGCCCGTGGGTCGAGGGAAAAGACCCAGCGACCGTGTCCGGCGGCGGTGGCGGCAAGTAGTTCAGTATCTTCGCGAGGAAAGAAATTGGAAGCAGCAGCGATGGGACTGATCCGAACGCAGCTTGAACTTATCAACGGTGACGACTTGGCCCTTGTCCGTCGCGACATGGCGAAGCCGGACCAAGTCCGCAGCATAACCGTGACGGCTCTCGTGGACTGCGGCGCGGCCATGTTGGCGATCAACGAAAGCATTCAGCTCCAACTCGGACTGCTTAAGGTCGAGGAACGCCTGGCCGAGTTGGCGGATGGCAGCGTTGCGACCTACGACGTCGTGGGTCCCGTGGAAGTTCGGTTTCCGCATCGTCGCTGTAGCGTGGACGCGATGGTACTGCCGGGAAACGCCGAGGTCCTCTTGGGTGCCCTGCCGATGGAAGACATGGACCTCGTGATCGAACCGAAAACCGAGACCGTCCGCGTGAATCCCAGCATGCCATACATCTCCAAGAAGCCCATGAAATGAGCGGCCATCGCGCGAGGCAAAACTCGCCGGCCCGTGGGTCGGCGGCAAAGACCCGGCAAACGTGTCCGGCGGGTAATCGAACGTGCGGCGATTTGCCGCTTCCGATTTCCTGAGCGATATCCGATAATTGCACTCACGCCCCCGACCCAACCTCGGGGGCTTTTTCTTTTTCGTAAGAGCACCAATCCATGACGAGCCAACCGACCGAACCGACGCCTGTTACGGTGGCAAGTAGCAAGGCGAAGTGGAGTATTCGGCTCGTCGTGTGTTCGCTGGTCTTCTTTTTCTGTCCCTGCTTGCTGCCGATGCTGCGCACGTTGTTCATGGAACTGAGCGGCATGCACGTGCATCCGTACTCGGAACTGTTCTCGGCCGTTCTTGTGGGATGCGTGGTAGTCGGGGTGCTGATGAACGTAGCGGCAGTCGTGTTGGGGGCGCTGGCCCACCGCGAGATTCGACATTCGGGCGAGCAACTCGGAGGAAGCGGACGGGCGACGGCGGGGATCGGCGGCGCGATCGCTTTGTTGCTGTTCGTTGCCCTGGCGATCCCCGCAGTGCTGACAGCCCGCGAGGCCGCACGAAGGACTCAATGCAAGTGCTACATGAAGCAGATCGGCCTCGCCTTTCATAACTACCACGACAACCACAGGTTTTATCCGCCATACGCGATCTGCGACGCGTCCGGAAAGCCACTCTTGAGTTGGCGGGTCGCGATTCTTCCCTTTATCGAGGAGCTTACTCTGTACAACCAATTCCATCTCGACGAACCGTGGGACAGTCCACACAACCTGACGCTCGTTGACCGCATGCCGCCTCAATTCCGTTGCCCGTCAGACTGGGTGACGGCCCCAAACGCTTCGTCCTATATGATTGTGGTCGGCAACGAAACTTATTTCCCGCCGCGCGGCCAGGTGAATGTCAAGGATGTGAAGGATGGAACATCATTGACCGTGATGGTCGGCGAGGTCGCGGGCAACGCCGCGCCGTGGACAAAGCCGGACCATCTCGCCTTCGACCAAAACTTCACGGGAAAGGGAAACTTCAGCAGTTGCCACGGCGGCGGATGGCAGGTGCTCATGGGCGATGGCACGTGCCGATTCATCAGCGAGAAAATCGATTCGCGAGTCGCACGTGGCATGATGACGATCGCCGGCCGCGAGATCCTGGACGAGGACAACATCTAAGGCACGAATTCCTTTTGACCCGACGCGCCGGCCCGCGTAGTCTTTGCAATCAATTCGAACGCCAACATGGAAGGAAACCGAACATGGGAATCGCCTTGGCCTGTCCGAGTTGCGGGGCGCGGATGGAGTATCAGGACGCCGACGCCGGGCGCGGCGGGCAATGCCCGACGTGCAAGGCGGAGATTCAGGTACCGCAGCACACGAAGATGTGCGTCGGCTGCCGGCGGCACGTGGCACTGGAGGTGACGAACTGCCCGGCATGCGGGACCGCATTGGCGCCCGGGGGGCCACCCCGTCCGGTCACACAAGGCCCGGCACCGGTCATGATGACGCCGCCGATGATGTCGCCCGGCGACGCGATCGGCGAACCGCAGACGAGCGGCAAGGCGGTGACGAGTCTGGTGCTGGGCATCATGTCGATTGTTTTGTTCTGTCTAACCGGCGTGCCGGCGATCATCGTGGGGATACTCGCATTCAGCGACATTCGCCGCGCCGCCGGACGAATGAAGGGTTCGGGCATGGCCACGGCGGGAATCGTTGCCGGTGGCTTCGGCTGCGTGATCATGATCTGCTTAGCGCCCGCCCTGCTCTTGCCGGCCGTGCAGGCCGCGCGTGAAGCCGCGCGGCGGACCCAGTGCCGTAACAATCTCCACATGATCGGCCTGGCGATGCACAATTATTCCGACACGTATAACTCATTACCGCCGGCGTACACCGTGGACGCGCAGGGCAGGCCGCTTCTGAGTTGGCGCGTGCTGATCCTGCCGTTCATCAACGAGCCAGGGTTGTACAGCCAATTCCATTTGGACGAGCCGTGGGACAGTCCGCACAATCTCGGCCTATCGGCGCTGATGCCCGCGATGTACGGCTGTTCGTCCGAGCCGTCCCAGCTCCCCGACCGAACCTCGTACGCGGCGATCAGCGGACCGGGGACCATCTTTCCGCCCGATCGTGCGGTGAACATTCGAGAAATCACCGACGGTACGGCCATGACCGCGATGGTCGGCGAAGTGCGAGGGGGCAGCATTGTGTGGACGCAACCGGTCGACGTGCCGTTCACCGCGCAATTCAAGGGTCCGGGCGATTTCACGAGCTGGCACCCCGGCGGTTGGAACATGCTCATGGCCGACGGCTCCGTGCGGTTCTTTTCCGACAACATCGACACGGTAACTCTCCGCGGCCTGATGACGATCTCCGGCGACGAGACGGTACCGAGCTTTTGATCGCTGTGACACCGGCCGAACGCACCGGGCCGCTCCCTATGGCCGCGTGATCGTGACGGCGTTGCTGCCCGCTACGTTGCCGGTCGTGAGGCGGACGAAGACCTTGAACGTGGCCACGTCGCCGCTTGAGTCGAGACCGGACGTAGTGGAAAACGTGATGGGCGGAATGAGCACGGGACTGCCGGCGCCTGCCGGGATGTTGCCAATCACTTCCGCGATGGCGTCGTTCCAGGTCGCGCCCAGGCACCTGCGGATTTCGTACTCCACGAGCGACGGATTCGTCGACTCCGGCCAACTGAGATCGGCGTGTGCGGTGGCGGGGTTCCAAGCCGCGGACAGTACGACGGGGTCCGGCGTGCTGCCGGGTGCGGGATACAGGTCCGGCAGCGACAGCGTGAGCGGGTGGGTCGGCCCCAACAAGGCCGGCACCGCCGCCCGATATTGCACCATCCGCTCGCGGGCCTCATCCAGCTTCAACTCGCGCTGCCCGATCCAAATCCGCTGATCGTTTTCGGCGGTCGTCAACGCCGTAAACGCCGCGCGCAGCGCCGTGATCGCCGCCAGAAAATTCGCCTGTGTCAGCGACCCGATCACCAGCGGCGGCGTGAAGCCGGGGATGGTCGCATCGAGGTTGATCCGCACCCAAATACTGTTTCCATCGTCGAGCGGCGTGAGGAATTTGGATTCCGCCGAGCTATCATCCGGTAAAATGGGCAATGCCGCCGCGTACTTCGACTTCGGCAACACCGCCCGGACGATCCCCCGAAACTTGGCGAGCTGATCCCTGGCCGCGCCCTTCTTCGTATCCCGATCCGCCGCCGCAATCTGCCGAACATTTTCCAGGTCCGTCCCCTCCGTGAGCAATGCCACGATCTCATCGTGCACAGTCACGAACTGCACTCGCCCGAACCCACCTTGAAGTTTCAACTCCGCTCCAACCCCCAACTCCATATCGACATCCGACCAATGGGCCAAGAACTCATCCATCGTCGTCACGTACGAACCTGGATCGCTGATGGGCATTGTGAACACTCCAATGAACTATGGGTCATTTTTGACAATACACATCACTCTGTTTACCAGACATATTCACATAGTCAAGCAACAAATTGAAAAACTTGTGTTGTCAAAATGACACATATCGCGTTCCATGTGACAGGTAACCTGAAAAAGACGACAGGTAACCTGCCAAATGTTGAAAGTATCGAGTTTTATGTGAAATATATCATATTCCAGTTAAGCTATAGACGGCCAAAAATGACAAGACTCGATTTCCATAGGACCGATGTTGTGAATTCATAAATCCGTAACTAGAAAAATATCACTCGGAATTGGTTCCTGTTTAGTTTTGAGAAGTGTTATGCAATAAGTGTGATATCCGAGAGTAACGTTGTGCGTCAGCGGGCGGTCGCCAGCGATGGACCAACACGCCCGGAACAACCAAAGATCATTGTAAGCAAACAACGTCGCGAACAACCAACAACCTGGCGACCGCTCCGCTGCACGCACCTCGTTAGACACGGTCGGGTGGCTCCAGGTCGCTGGGCAACGAGTCACTGATGTCAGTGCCTTTGGTGCCCGCCCACCCGAGAACCTTCGAGCGACAATCAAGGAAGTAACAAACAGCCGTGAGCACGATGAACCAAACCGCAAAGCCTGTCCACAAGATAGCGTGAGTGGATAGCGAATTTGGTTCAGGAGCCAACGCAAGCCCCAGAAGTCCGAGTGCTCCCCAGACAGACAACCAGATCAGGAGTTGCGCCTGACCATTGCCGAATGTTATCGGTGTCCACTCGTGTCCCTCTTTTGGGGTCTGCCACGCGATGGCAAGCCAGATTCCGGTCATCATCACCGGCGAGAGAAGAATCCTGCGGTCTGCTCCAACATACCACGCGACGAATGCGCCGACCGCCGATGCAACCACGGCAGGTACAAAGTAGCAGGCCCAGCGTCGCCGAGTGATGAGTACACGCATCTTCTTGGGCGCTACGAGTGTCTAACGTCAAGTCGACGGAAACTATTCCGCCGAAGTCTGTTGAAGTTTGGGTTGCACCAAGGCGCAATTCTGCCTGACGAAGGAGACGGCGATGGATGCAACATCAAGACAGCGCGGAGTCTACAACTCGAATCTCGCTCGGTCAAGTTGGGTGGCGGGAAACGCACCCGCCACGCACGAGGCGACGAGTGCGGAATCGACGAGCGGGCGGGTTGCTGTGGTAGAGTCATCGATGCCACGGCCGGGGCTTCGCCGACTCAGCCCTAGCAGCCCGTGGTGAAAGTAACCCGAAGCGTCAGCGAGGGTCGAAAACACCAAGTTCCTCGCTCACGCTTCGGGTTGGTGTGGACTTTTACCACGGGCTGCTAGCCACCCAGCCGGCTTAGCACCCACCGGTGGGTGACGTTCCAATTGTCAGTGCAACGGTCAGTCTGTATCTTGCCTGCATGGCCGTCATCCTCTCCGGTATCCAGCCCTCCGGCAACCTGCACCTCGGGAACTACTTCGGGGCGGTGCAGCAATATCTGGAATTCATCGCGCGCGGGGAGCAGTGTTATTACTTCCTGGCGAATTACCACGCGCTGACGTCGCTGCGCGATCGGGCGAAGATGATCGAGCTGACGCGGAGCACCGCGGCCGATTACATCGCGATGGGATTGGATCCCCAGCGGTGTGTGATCTACCGGCAGAGCGACATGCCGGAGGTGTGCGAGTTGTCGTGGATTCTGTCGACGATCACGCCGATGGGGCTCTTGGAACGGTGCCACGCGTACAAGGACAAGGTGCAGCAGGGCCTGTCGGCGGACCACGGGTTGTTTGCGTATCCGGTGTTGCAGGCGGCGGACATCTTGATCGTGCGGTCGAACTTGGTGCCGGTCGGGCAGGACCAGAAGCAGCACATCGAGGTGACGCGGGACATCGCGATCCGATTCAATAATACTTACGGCGAGGTGCTGACGGTGCCGGAGCCGTACATCCGGGCGGACGTGGCCGTGGTGCCGGGGCGAGATGGGCGGAAGATGTCCAAGTCGTATGGGAATACGATCGAGCTGTTCGCGACGGAAAAGGAAGTACGAAATCAGATCTACTCGATCGTCACCGACTCGGCCACGGTGGCGGAGCCGAAGGACCCGGACACGAGCAACCTGTACGGTATTCTCAAACTGTTCTGCTCGCCGCAGGAGCAGATTTCGTGGGCCGACCGGTTTCGGGCGGGCGGGCTGGGCTACGGCGATGTGAAGAAGGCGATCTTCGAGAAGTTCATGGAGCGGTTCGGCGCGGCCCGCCGACGCCGCGAGGAGCTGGAAAAGCAGCCGGATTTCGTGGAGCAGGCGCTCCGCCGCGGCGTCGAGAAGGCCCGGTCGGTCGGCGTGCCGCTCGTCCGCCAGATGCGCGACGCCGTGGGGATACCGAATTAGACCAAGGGGGTCGGGAGTCTTTTTCCCGAAGTCGGCGGCCAGGCGTCTCGTGAATAGCAATGACCATGGCCGCCGACTTCGGGAAAAAGACTCCCGACCCCTTGATACCGAGGCGGCGGGAAGCCACGATAGGGCCATTCTTCGCGATCATTCGTCACTCGTCGCACGTCTCCCACCCGGGGCGGACGAAGTTTGACTTGGCTAATTCGCATCGGACTCGGGGGACTACTCTCTATGCTCAGTGCTGTCGTCGAAACTCTGCTCGAAGTGGCGCCGGTCTTCTCGGGGTTCACGGACGCGGATCGCAAGGCCGTGAAGGAAGTCGTGGTGGAAGAAACGTACGCTGCGGGATTGGAGATCGTCTCGCAAAGCGAGCAAGCGCGCAGCATGTATGTGCTCGCCGAAGGCACCGTCGAAGTGCTCGAATCGAGCGACAACGACGAGGCGCCCGCGCTGGCGACCTTGATACCCCCCTGTTCGTTCGGCGAAGTACCGTTCTTCGAGCGCAGCACGCACGCGATCACCGTCCGGACCCTCACACCGGTCCGGGTGATTTCGATCGACCGGGCGGGCTACGACCGGCTCTTGGAGCGGCAGGAACTTGCGGCGTACAAGCTGGCTTTGAACGTACTTCTGAAGCTCGGCGACCAGGTCCGTCGCGTGGAGGAGTGGGTGAACGAAGAGTTGAAACTGTCGCCCGGCATCACGCACGCCCAGTGGACGACGTTTCGCGCCAAACTGTATCAGGGACTGGAAATCTGAACGCTTGACGCCAGTTTCTCGACGGCGATAACATCGACCAACAGTCGCCGTCACACAAAACGGGAGGACATGCAATGGCTGGCCAGTGCAGTGATAAGGCGCGAACGAATCGGCGCGTGCGCGGCCCGGTCAAGTTCGCCGTGATTTCGGTCACGGCTTTGTGCGTGTTGATTCTCACGATGCCGAACACCGGATCGGGTCAAGTTCCCGCGCCCAAGTCGCAAAACCCGCCGCCCCCGAAGAAGACGGGCGCGACGGCCGGTGGATCGACATCCGCGCCGGGCAAGGCCGCTCCGTCGCCGCAAGGGGCCATTGCAAACGACGACGACCCGCGTGTGAAGGCGGCCGTGGCACGAGCGGCCAACTTCCTCCGCTCGCCGGGACGAGGCCGCGGGCTCGGCGAAGTCGCCTTGATGGTACACGCGCTGGCCAAGATCCACGAAAAATATCCGGACATCGTCGGGCCGGGCGATCCCGTACTTCAATCCTACATCGACCGACTCCGGGCAAACTGCACAGCCGACGGATACAAAACCGAGCGGGGGGGAGGCCACGACAATTACGAAGCCGGCTGCGTCGCCATGGCCCTGACCGCGGCCGATGGCCAAGCATACAAAAATGAAATATCCATCGTGCTCCAACACATTCTGAAAAGGCAGTTCAGCAACGGCGCATGGAGCTATGGAAACGAGGGCGGATCGAGTGCTCCTGGAGGCGATACGTCCATGACCCAATACTCGATCCTGGGCATGTGGGAAGCGAGTGCCGGGGCGGGCATCAGTGTTCCCAAGGACTCGTGGGACCGAACGGCCCAATGGCTGATCAAAAACCAGAATGGCGATGGTGGTTTCGTGTACCATCCCGGAGCGAGCAAAGAGTCGACGCACACCATGACGGCGGCCAGTCTGGGCAGCCTGTACATCTGCCAAGGCGAGTTGGGTGGCAAGCGTCGCTCGACGCGCGGAGGAATCCTGCAGACCGTGCAGGCGGACGATCCACAGCAAGAAGGAACATTCAAGGCCCAAACGACCACTGCCCAATTCGACGATGCCATTAACAAGGCGACCGGTTGGCTGTCATCAAATCTCACGTTCGATAAGGCCAGCGGTGAATCGGACAACGGCCGGACCCGATACACCTATTACTACTTGTATGCCTTCGAACGCTTCGCGACGCTGGCCGACATCAAGCAGATCAACGGAATCGATTGGTACTCCGAAGCCGCGAGAATCATCCTGGCGAAGCAACGGGACGACGGCTCGTGGACCGCGGACGATGGCATCGAAGTCAACACGGCCTTTGCCGTCTTGTTCCTGGTTCGATCGACGCACATTTCCAAAAAGATCCACCAGCGCCGGATCGGCCGCGGGACGCTGGTGAGTGGCCGCGGCCTGCCGCAGAATCTCGCCGAGTTGGAACAAGTTGCCGGCGGGCTGCGCGCCAAAGCCGCAAAGGGAAAGACGGCCGATCTGTTGAGCACGATTGAAACCGGCAAGACCGAAGAATTGGACTCGGCCGCCATTGGCCTCGTCAAACAAATGTACGAAAAGAAGTGGACGGCGGTCGGCGAGGAGGGCGACCGGCTCAAGAAAATCTACGAACGGGGCGTCAAAACCAAAAACGCGGAAGTGATCAAAGCCGCGGTAAAGTTGCTCGCGCTCACCGGCGACTATCGGGTCGTGCCGCTCCTGATCGACGGCATGTACTTTGAGGACGACGCCGAAGTGCAGTTGGAAGCTCGGCTGGCCCTCTGCAAAATCAGCCGCAAGTTCAACGGATTCGGCACGATTTACCCGGAAGAGGCAACCAAGGACGAATGGGAGCAGGAGATCGCCCGCTGGAAAGAATGGTACAAACAAGTGCGCCCGGAATCGTCCTTTGAGGACGAAGTGGAGATCGGAAAGTAGTCGGCCACGCGGCCGCGTGGGTTCGAGATTGATTCATGCACACGGGTCGGCGAAGACAATTTGAGTTCATTCCCGCGCAAGATCGTGGCCGGCACGGGCACTGGACCAGATCGCTTGTTTTTGCGTTGGCACTAGCGGCCGTCGGCTCACCTACGACGGCCTCGCAAGACCCGATCGCCGATGACAACGATCCGCGAGTGAAAGCCGCAGTAGCCCGAGCGGCCAACTTCCTGCGCGGTCGCGGAACTCCGCCACAGGTCGGCGAACTGTCCCTGGCGATTCATGCCCTGGCCAAGACTCGCGCGAAGTTTCCTGACGTGGTGCCGGCCGATGACCCGGTGCTCAACGGGATGGTCGAGGCGTTGCGGGCACGCTGCCTTCCGAATTTTCAACCGACACGACAGGGCGGACCCGACAACTACGAAGCCGGCTGCGCCGCGATGGCATTGGCCGCCGTCAGTCGCACGGCCTACTCCGACGAACTGCGCAGCATCGCGGAGTACCTCTTGAAGAAACAACTCCCCAACGGCGCGTGGAGCTACGAAGCTGCCGCACCCGGCGGCGACACGTCAATGACCCAGTACGCACTGCTCGGTCTCTGGGAGGCGAACAACGGCGGCGGCGGGCCGATTCCGAAGGAAGCGTGGGACCGTGCCGCGAGCTGGCTGGTGACTCGCCAGTCGTCCACGGGCGGCTTTGCCTATCATCCGCGCGACCCCGGGCCGGGCGTCGTCCAGCCTGAGCCGACGCACACGATGACCGTTGCCAGCCTCGGCAGTCTCTACCTGTGCCGCGACCACCTGCCCGGCGGCAAGCGTCGGGACAACCGCGGCGTGTTGCAACCGGTGGAAGCGGAAGGCCCCGCCGACGAATTCAAACCGCAGGCCAAACCCGAGGCGTTGCGAAACGCCATCGACGCCGCGACAAAGTGGGTGGTGCAGAACTTCACGCTCGACCAGGCGCGGGGCGAGGGCGATGCGACCGGCAAGCGGTGGTTTTACTACTATTTGTATGCGTTCGAACGATTCGCCACCTTGGCCAATCTGAAGGTGATCGCCGGAGTCGACTGGTATTCCAAGACCGCGGACCTGATCCTCACGCGCCAACAGGCCAACGGCTCATGGACCGCCAGCAACGGCGAGATCGTGGAAACGAGCTTCGCCGTGTTGTGCCTGGTCCGCTCGACACGAACCTCGATCGAGGACGTGCGAAAGCGATTGTTGAGCAAAGGAACGCTGTACTACCCGGGCGATTTGGATGAACTCATTCGAGGTGCGTCCAAGCTAAGATACAAACCGGTCCGCGGGCCGGGCGGCCGCATCATCGACATCGTCGTTTCGCTCGACCCCGATTTGGGCGATGAGTGGATCGGTCTGGACAAGGTATTGGAACCCGGACGGCCTGCGACATCCGCTGATGGGCCCCCTTCCCCGCCCGAGGAACGGCGCGACGTGCTGCGTCGCGTTCTCGAAAAAGGATACCTGGCGAACGACTCGCTGATCATCAAGACTGCCCTGCGCGGGTTGGCGATTACGGGCGACTACCGAGTCGTCCCGCTGCTCGTTGACGCGATGTACTACGAGTCGGAGTCGGGGGACGTGCAACTCGCCGCGCGCCGAGCCCTGTGCATGATCAGCCGCAAGCCAAACGGGTTCGGGTACTCGAAGAAACCGTCGCGCGAAGAGTGGGCGGAAGAAATCGACAAGTGGAAGGCGTGGTACCGAACGGTGCGGCCCCAGGGCGATGTCGAGGATGACGTGGTGTTGAAATAGCTCTGTGACGAGACGAACCAGGTGGCCAATTTGCCTGCAGCGTGGAGGTAAACTCATGAATGCCGACCAGCAAAAAAATGTTGCCCCGACGACTCGATCGAGCGAATCGCGTGAGCCCGTGCTGGGCGTGACGATGTACGACCGCGTCACGGCAATGCTGGTGTCGCTGATTCTCACCTTGGGCGGAGTGACCTTGGCGTTCGGCGCTTTGTGGATGGCGAACCAGAAATGGAGTGATGGCGAAAAACTCGCAACGATCCTGGACCAGCCGGTACTGGATGAAGATTTCGGCGGCACGCCGCAAGGTCGGTTTGACGATGAGTTTCCGCTGACTCCGGGTGTGCCTGACGAAAATCCCGCTGCGGCGGAGAATCCCGAGCAGCCAACATCCGACGCGCCGGAATTGAATCAGGTCATCACCGACCTGGTGGAACAGTTCGGTACCACGGCATTCGAACTCGATCAGGTCGCGGTCACGCCTGATGTCCCGTATTCCTACTTGGCGCGCGGTTCGGCCGGTGCCGGTGAGCGAGGTCCGTTGGGTGACGGCCCCGGGGGAAAGGGTGGCGTTCCGGCGGCCA
>Ga0247727_10012440_pt1 | contig 14605 bp, 12 predicted proteins | sample WisWelCaveWW1625_FD_202498 | JGI IMG/M metagenome (GOLD analysis project Ga0247727, IMG submission 202498) | Biofilm microbial communities from Wishing Well Cave, Virginia, United States - WW16-25 | ecosystem: Environmental > Aquatic > Deep subsurface > Groundwater > Cave microbial mat | place... | reverse complement strand
GATCGTCGTCATCGTCATCGGGATCGTCAACATCGCGCTGCTCTATCGCCGCATCACGCACATCGGCAAGATCACCGTCAGCCTCTGGATCGGCACGTTGCTCACCACCGGCGCGGTCATCGTGACTGGCGCTCTGTATTTCGATCCGAAGATCGCTTTCGATTTCCCGCCCAATGCGTTCAACTTTTCGATGGGCTTTTTCTTCGGGCTTGGCGCGGCTTCGCGCATCGGCGTTTACGATTATCTGGGCTATTACGACATCTGCTACATCGGCGACGAAGTCAAAAATCCTGGCAGAACCATTCCGCGGTCGGTCATCATCAGCGTCATCATCGTGGCCTTGATTTACATCGCCATCAATCTTTCGATCATCGGCACTGTTTCGTGGCGCGAATTCGTGCCCGCTGAAAAGACGAAACCGCTATCCGAATTCGTCGTTTCGGTGATGATCGAGCGAATCTTCGGAACGAAAGTGGCGACGATTTTGACGGTGATGATTTTGTGGACGGCGCTCGGTTCGTGCTTTGCGTTGCTGCTCGGTTATTCGCGCATCCCGTTCGCCGCAGCCCGCGACGGCTACTTCTTCAAAATCTTTGGCCGGCTGCATCCGAGACACAATTTTCCCTACGTTTCGTTGATCGTGATCGGAGTCATTTCGATCATCTGCGGCTTCTTTTCACTCGGAGTGGTCATTGATGTCTTGATAGCCACGCGCATCATCGTGCAATTCATCGGTCAAATCTTCGCCGTTGCAATGTTGAGGAAAAATGCGCCAAACCTGGAGCGCCCGTATCGCATCTGGCTCTACCCTTTGCCGAGTCTGATTGCGGTTGCCGGCTGGATGTTCATCTATCTGACGCTCGACCCGAAGATCATTCTGTTCAGCCTGGCGGCGCTGGCCGTCGGCATAATCAGTTTCCTGATCTGGTCGCGCAGCACGTCGAGATGGCCGTTTCAAGCTCCGGCGGCTATACCAAATCGTTAATGCCGCAACCGAATCAGGGCATCTCCGATTTCCAGTCTTCGCTGACTTCGGAAAAGAATCAGGCTAAGTGTTTGTCACCCAAGCCGTTCTTTCATGCAAATCACCGAAGCCATCGGTGGCACGGGCGTTGCCACTCCTCGAATCGTCGCAAATGAGGCAGCTCGATCCGGCAATAAGATCGAGCAATGAGTTTCTCGTCACTGAGAATTTTCTGTTAAGATCGTCGCTGCCCAGGCAAGTGGCGATGGAGGAGAAGAAGCGGTCGTCCCCTTACCGGCATTCAAGCCTGACACGCGCTTGGGCGAAGGGGAGGTAAATCATGACAAAGACAGTAAAGAGAATTATTTTCGCATTGTTCTTAAGCTCGATTCTGGCGTTCAACGGTTTGGCTCAGGCCGGCAGTTACTGGCAGGAGAAACCGAAAGAGAAACCGAAGGAGAAGCCGCAGGAAACGCCGAAAAAAGGCAATGAGGATCGGGGAGGTGGAAAGCAGGGCGAAGAGAAAAAGAAGGAAAAGAAGCCGGACGGAGACAGTTTTTAAGTGAGCAATATTCCAGAGGACTTTTCTCTCTCCTTACCTTATCCGACCCGTCGTTGACGACAACGGCGGGTTATTTTTTTTGGAGACCTATTCGCGATCTACGCAGCCGCGGCTCTGGGCTTCAGACGGTAGAGCATCTCGCCCGCTTTCGGCACAAACAGGATGCCCTCTTCTTCCCTGCCGCGCCACTCATCGAAATTGACCGTGTCGGGATCGAGATAATCCAGACTCACGCGACGGCAGCGATCTTCAGGAATCCTCGTCGCCAATGTGACTTTGATGCGGGGCGTTTCGACGCCCGTCTCGGCGTCATATGTTCCGACGCCTTTCAAATGCGTGCTGTGCGCGATGACGCCCCACGGATGGTGTTTGAATCTGTCCCACTGCTTCACGAAATAATCGCGGACGTGATAGCCGATCTCATCCAGCGTCGGCCCGTGCGTGTAACTGATCTCGTCAATGTGCGGCGCGCAGATGATCACTTCACCGCCGTCTTCAATCGCCGGTTCGAGCTTGTACATTCCCTTCGACGCCGTCCAGATGTCGGCGTACATTTTCGGCATCACCGAGAGCGCCCGCTTGAACGGTTTTTCGATCCAGTTGATGTGAATCTGCGCCGACAGATCGGCAGCCGCTTCCCACGCTTCTTCCGGCGCGCCGATGTACAAACCCGCCATCCCTTCGCCTTTGACGACCATACTGAAACAGAGCTTCGGACGATCAATGAACGAAGCTGCGCGATCAATCACCCGGCGCACCGCCGTGTATTTCGCGCCGATCACTTCGTAACTGGTGATCATCGCGCCGAGCCAATGCGAGAAGTTGATCACCTCCGCGCCGCTGATGCCGGGAAAGAAATATTTGTTGCCGCCCGAAAAGCCCACGACTTCGTGCGGGAAGGTCGGGCCGCAAATGATAATCCAGTCGTAATCGAAGATCAGCTTGTTCAATCTGACTTTCACCGATTGGCGCAACCGCCCGTTGGTGATCCGCTCGATCTCGCTCTCGGAAATCTCGCCCAGCTCGACCAACTGATCCGGCACGTCCCAGCGATGGTTGAGGATGTTGACATTCGCAAACCGCGTTGCGCGCTCTTCGGCAGCGACCCCGACGTGGCGATTGATCGCCTCTTCGCTCATCGGCTGATGCGTGCCGAGCGCGATCAGAAAGTCGAGCTGGGCGACCCGCCGGTTCAGGATTTCGTGAAAGAGGCGGAACATCAACGGAATCGGCGCAGTGCGCGTGCCGTCGGGGATGATGACGATGACCCGCCTCCCATCGAGAGGGGTCTGCGCCAGAGCCGCAGCCATCAATTCGCGGACTTCCGGTTCGGTCAAAAATCTATCGGGGGAACCTTTGCCAATGAACATTGTGATCTCCAAAGCCCTGGGTGCGCCCGCGTCCTCGCGGGCAGGCTTACTCAGGGCGCCCACTGCGATGAAACGGTCGCTTTCGTGAGCCTGCCCGCGAGGACGCGGGCGCACCTGGGGAGCGCTCTCGTCCTTAAGTTGGCGCATCTGCGCTACCGCTCGCAGCACTGATTCAAACGCCGCCGAATGCTGAAAAACCGCCGTCAACCGGAACGACTATGCCGGTGACGAACGCCGAAGCCGGCGACAGCAGCCACAAGACCGCGCCGACCAAATCTTCAGGCTCGCCGAAACGCCCCATCGGCGTGTGCGCAATGATGCCGAGTCCTCGCTCGGTCAATTCACCAGTCTTTTCGTCAACCAGCATATCGCGATTCTGTTCGCCCAGGAAAAATCCGGGCGCGATGGCGTTGACCCGGAGGCGCGGCGAATATTGCTGCGCCAGGTGCACGGCCAGCCATTGCGTGAAGTTGTTGATGCCGGCCTTGGCCGCCGAATAGCTGATGACCCGAGTCATCGGTCGCAGCGCGCTCATCGAAGAGACGTTCAAAATCACGCCTTCGCCCTGCTCGGCCATCTGCCGTCCGAAGACCTGACACGGCAGGATCGTGCCCAGCATATTCAGATCGAACACGTAACGCAGCGCCTCTTCCGGCAGATTGAAGAAAGTCAGATCGGGCCGCGTGGTGGCCTGCGGGCTGTTGCCGCCCGCGCCGTTGATCAAGCCGTCAACCCGTCCGAATTCGTCGAGCATCGTGCGAGTCGCCCGTTGCAGCGTCTCCGGTTTGAGCACGTCGCCTTCGATGACGATCGCCCGTCCGGGACCGTCCATCTCGGCCAGCAACGCCTCGCCCTTCTCGGGATTGCGCGCGAGGATCGCCACGTCCGCGCCGCACCGAGTGAGCGACTTGGCCATCGCGCCGCACAGCACGCCCGTGCCGCCGGTGATGACCATCGAGCGCCCGGTGAAATCATACATCTTCAACAATTCAGATAGAGTCATCGCCAGTTGTCAGTTGGTCGCCGCAGACGTTTCGCCGAACGGCGCAAAGTGCTTGCCGAAGTGCGTTTCGAGCATTTCATAGTAGACCTCTTCGCCGCCGCGCAGCGCCGCGAAGAAAGGCTCGCGGAAATCAGGATGGCGCAAGACCGAGCCGAAGGTCACGTGCAGTATCTCGCGCGCGTGGAAATCGTCGAGCAGCGTCGTCAGCTTATCGTCAGCCAACGCCAAGATGTCTGGCATTTTTCCGACTTCGGCTGAAACGTGATAGCTGGCGCGGTCAATCGGGTATCGTTCGCGCGCGAAGGCCGCGATGTCGCGGAAGAGTTTCGGATTGATCTTGCCGATGGCTCGCAACGCTTCCAGGTAGCTCGTGCCCGCCGTCTTCAGGTGAACCAGATCACCTGCCAATCGCGCGGCTATCGGATAGACGCTGAATTTGTCGGAGCCTGAATGGAGGCTGAGCTTGTACGGGCCGAACGTTTTCGACACGGCCAGGTGCTCGGCGAACGATCTTTCGAACCCGGCGAGATCGCCGATGTAATCCACGCCCTTCTCGAAATCGCCGACGTAGCGCGGTGCCAGGCTCACCCACTTCACGCCCAGCCGCTTCAGCTCGCTGGCGATGTAGACGTGCTCGGGCAAAGTCGTCACCGTCTCGGTCTCGTCAACGCTCATCTCCAGCTCGAACTCACGCCCGCCCATCACTTTTTCCAGATGGCGATACATCTTCACGGTGTGCGCCACGACACGGCCATACTTCGCCGCTGCGCGCAACAAATCCTCTTCGCTGATCATCAACTGGAATTCGCCCAGGTCAATTGGACGACCGAAGCGCGACTGGGTGTCTTGCCAACTCGTTTCAAGCTCTGCCCACGGCAACACCTCGATCTTCTCGCGCAACCCGCCAACCAGCGCAGTGTTCGCTTCATTGTCAACGTGTTCGCCCGGATCAATCGTGTAGAACGTGTAACCGGCGGCGGCGCACGAATCAATGTCGCCCGTGTTCTTCAGATGATCGGCGTCTGCGCCAAAACCCTCGCGCCAGCCTTCCTGGAACACGCCCCACAAGGCGTCGTCCATCACCTGTTGCGGCGTGCGCCCCGTTCGCGCGTTTTCGCGGATTGATTGCTGCGCCAGTATCGGCGCCATCGAAGACCGCCGGATGGCGCGGATGTGTCCGGGCGTGGCCAGGCCAAGTCGGTCGCCGCACCCGGCCGATTTTTTCAACCCCAAAGTGCGCGGCTTCAAGAAAGGCAGGGCCGCGCGCAAGGCTGCCGCGTTCGCCGCGCTCGTCTCGCCCAAGACCATCACCACCCTCTCCCGGTTCAACCGGATCACAGTCCGCTCGCCTTTGAATCGCCCCAGCAGACGATCATCTTCCGAAACGACGCCGAGAATCTTCTGCTCGCCTCGTCGCCCGAAAAAGAACCGCGCCTGCCGATTGGCGTTGAGTGATCGCGGATAGACTTTCGCTCCCGTCGCCAGGCTCAACATCTCAGCGAAACCCCGGGCCTCTTCCGGCGGCAATTGAGCCAGCCAGTTTTCCGAATTTGAATTATTCTGAGCTTCGTTGCCCATGCTCGAATCTCCTCTCGTCTTTTGCCATTGCTCTTCGCTTGCGGGATGCGTTTGTGCCCCCAAGCTTACGACAGAGCGATTGGCAGGGCCAGCGATTGACTGCGCCTGAGTTTTCACACGCGGAAATGATCCGCGCGCCAATTTCTGATCGCGCGTTTGACCCCGGCAGGTTTGGCGAATTTGCCGTCCACCGCCTGCCGAACCAACCCAGGCAATTCTTCGTCAGGGGCGAAGCGCAAGGCGATGATGAATCGCACGGGCAATTCACCAGCCTTCGCCGCCAACTCGGCGGGCAGAATGCGTTGATAACGCAGCCGCTCTTCCAGGCGAATCACGCGATCCTGCGCTCGGAGCGCATAGCCGCGCACCAGAAACATCATCACGATCAACGCCGCTGCCAGCAGCAGTTGCTCCGCCCGATCCCAACCGGGCTGTTGCGCCAATCGCGCGATTGACCAGGCCAGGTGGATGGTCAGCGCCGGAACGAGAAAGAAATGAAACAGCGGGTGGCGGCGAACGTGGTTGGAATAATCCTGGGTGGTTTCGGTCATAAGCCTCCTCTGATATCGTCTGTAGTCTCGCCTTATGGTCTCTGAGAACTAAATGCAGCCGGTGGCGCATAAATCAGATCGGCGAAGCCTTTGGAGTGCGGGACCACGAACATTTCACAATGAAGTCACTCGCTGTGTTGACGCTCTTCGCTCGACCTCAACCTTCGGCAGATCGGGCGTGAAATCTTCGCCGGGATTGATGAACTGGTCGCGCTCGAACTTGTACTGCTTGTCGTAAAGCTGTTTGTAGCGGCCATCAATCGCCAGCAATTCTTCGTGGGTGCCGCGTTCGACGATCTCGCCGCCTTCCAGCACCAGTATCTGGTCGGCGCTGCGAATGGTCGAGAGCCGATGGGCGATGACGAAAGTCGTGCGCCCCACTCGCAATGACCGCAGCCCTTCCTGAATCAACGCTTCGCTCTCGCTGTCCAAACTCGAAGTCGCTTCGTCCAGGATCAGCAGTCTGGGATCGGCCAGCAGCGCGCGGGCGATGGCGATGCGCTGTCGCTGGCCGCCCGAAAGCTTGACGCCGCGTTCGCCGACGATCGTGTCGTATCCCTGCTCGAAGCCTTCGATGAACTCTTCGCAATGGGCGATGCGGCTGACCTCACGAACCTCGTCCATCGTCGCGTGGGGTTTAGAAAACCTGATGTTTTCGGCGATTGTTCCGTCGAAGAGGAAGTTGTCCTGCAAGACGACGCCCAGGTACGAACGATAATCCCGCAGCTTGATGCCGGTCAGCTCGCGCCCGTCAATTTTGATCTTGCCCGATTGCGGCTGATTGAAATTCATCACCAGACTGATCAACGTGCTTTTGCCGGAGCCGCTCGAACCGACCAGCGCCGTAGTCGTTCCGGCCCGCGCGCGAAACGACACGTCTTTCAGCACCGGCACGTCAGCGTTGTACTCGAAGCTCACGTTTTCAAACTCGACATCGCCGCGCATCTCAGGCAAAGACTTGCGCTTCGCATCCTCCTCGTCTTCGGTGTCCATGCTCATAATCTCGCGGACACGGTCGAGTCCGGCGAAGGCTTCGGTAATCTGCGTGCCGATGGCCGCGATCTCGATCACCGGCATCGCCATCAAGCCAGTGAAGAGGACGTACATAAACAGATCGCCGAGCGTCATCTGCCCGGTCACCACCGAATGGCCGCCGACCGTGATCATCACCACTCCGACCGCGCCGACGATGATCGAAGAGAACCCGGTGATGGCCGACACGCCGGTCATTGACTTGGCGATGTTGCGGAAAAGTTTGTGAGCGCCGCGCGCAAAGACTATCTCTTCGCGCTTTTCAGCCGTGTAGGCTTTGACGATGCGGATGCCGCCGAGCGATTCGCCCAATCGGCCCGTGATCTCGCTGTAAATCTCGCCGCGCTCACGGAAGATGGGCCGCAGCTTTTTGAACGCGTAAGCCAGTCCGCCGCCGAAAGCCCCTAGCACAATGATCGTCAGCGCAGTCAACCGCCAGTTCAGATAAAACAGCACGCCGATGGCGATGACGGCGGTGATGATGCTGCCTGTAAGTTGCACGAGGCCCGTGCCGACCAGGTTCCTGATCCCTTCGGCGTCATTCATCACCCGCGAAATCAATTTGCCAGTTTGCGTCGAATCGAAGTAACTGATGGGCAGGCGTTCGACCTTCGCCTGGACTCGCTTGCGAATCTCGGTGATCGCGCGCTGCGCCGCCACGCCGAGCACTTGCGAGAGCGCAAACGAAGTCACGGCTTGAATCATCGTTGCGGCGCCAGCGGCGATGGCGATGGGCGTGAGCAGCGCGGCGCGGCCTTTGCCGATCACTTCGTCAATGATGTATTTCGACGACAAGGGCAGCACCAGCCCAACCAGCCGGTTGACGAGCATCAACACTCCGCCCAGCGCCAGTCGTGCGCGATGCGCATAGATCAGTTCCCGCGCTTCGCGCCAGGCGTCGGAAAAACGCAATCGTTTCTTTTCCGGCTCAGGCATTAACCTCTCCTTGTTTGTTTGTTGTCATCGTCAAACATTGATTGTGGATCGGTCAGGCAGGCTCAGGCTGACTGCAAGGCCTGTTGGAGATCGTTTTTGATCTCGCGGATGTCGGCTTCGACGCGGGCGAAGCGGTCTTCATACCGCTTGTCGTTGCGGGCGAAATCGTTGCGCAGCAGTTCGACCTCGTATTTCACACTCGCCAGTTGGTCTTTCAGACCTGACTGTTGATCGCCGAAGGAAGCCTGCATTGATTTGATTTCGCGGAGGTCGGCTTCAATGCGGGCGAAGCGTTCTTCATAAAGCTTGTTGTTCAGGCGGAGTTCGTTGATGTCGCTCTTCACACCCGCCAGTTGGTCAACGACGGAAGCCAGTATTGATTTGATTTCGCGGATGTCGGCTTCGACGCGGACGAACTGCTCATCAATATGATTGAAGCGATCTTCATATCGTTTGTCATTCTGGCGAACTTCATTGCGTAGATTCTCAATCTCACTGACGAGCCTTGTCTCAACGGCTTTCAATTCAGCCTTCATCTCGTTTCTGAAGGCGGTGAACTGCTCGTTGAGCGATGTCTGCAACGACCGAATTTGCTCATTGAACGAGGATTGCAGCGAGCGAAACGCGCCGAGGATCGCCAGGATGAACCCCAGGACGGTCAGAAGGAATGTTCCGATGATTTGCCAATTGGCCATATGCGTTCCTCCGGTTTGCCACGCCACTTTACCACAACGCAACGCAGGAGCCATAGCTGTCATCGGGACCTTGGATCTCTCATTGCCGCGGCATAGCTTGCCGTTATTTCAACCCTGCCTTTCCCGCTCGGGTGGTGGAAAACCGCACGTAACCCCATATCTCGGGCCGGTGCATATCAATGACTCCCTGCGGCGACCAGACCCAGTTGTCTTCTTTGGTGTTGGCGACTTTGCGGTACTTGCCGTCTACGATCTCGTGCTGCCATTCGACGCGCGAGAAATTGACGCGCCATTGATCGCCATCTCCGGGTGGCACCGGCTTGTGCGCGTACTCGGCCAGGGCCTTCCAGGGAATCGCCATCTCGACTGACCAGCCTGTGTCGTTGCCGGTCGGATTGTTCAGCGTGCCCGTCACTTTGACCGCCGTCTTCAAACTGGCAATGTCCCAACTGTTCTGCGCCTTGCCGCCATCTCTGTATGGCTTGGGTAAAAACAGGTCCCAGACGGTGTTCAGCGTATTGATCTCAAGCTCGTAGTATTCGTCCCGGTCGCCGTTAGGATCAATGAAGACCTCGAAGTCGTTGTCGTGAAAGATGACCGAGTCGCGTTTGGTCAACGTCGCCCAAACGTGCGCCTCTTCCAACTCGGCGCCGATGTAGAAGTACCGGTCGTCCCACAGCATCCTGGCGCGCGTCGTGAAGCGCGGGGGCGGTTTGGCGCCGCCTTCGATGTCAACGAAGGCGTCGGTCGCCGGAGCGCCGCGCCACGACGATTCATCCAGCCGGCCATCAATCGTGATCTTCCCGGCAGCTCGATAACAAACGTACTCTTTCGGCGCGATGGCCGCAGCCATCAACGAACCGAATGTCGTTGCCAATATAGAAGCAGGATTCGCATCGTGTACGCGCCTCTTTTCTGTCGAAGCAGGGCCGGTCAAGCGGACGGTTCAGCGTGAATTATCGGATGAAGTTTGCGTGCGGGAAATGCGGGTCTGGAAAAGGAAAGAGGCGGGTAGTGGGTCTCGAACCCACGGCCTCCAGAGCCACAATCTGGCGCTCTAACCAACTGAGCTATACCCGCCGCAAAATTTATCGAAGCTCAAACAACAGTGCGATTACGATTGCCTCGAAAGAAGGCGCAATCTTACTGGTCAAGGTTTTTCTCGTCAAGAGATGCCCTAGACTCCCAAACTCAGCCGATTATTCAATCACAGACTCCCGAACTCAAACTTCATCGAAGAACAAAAGATCTTCTGAGTTTCTGGCTTCTTGACAGCAATAAATTTTTTTTCTACACTGCCCATCGTCACGACAAATGGGTTGTCTACACTTAATCCATCAATTCAACAAAATAGTCGGGCGCTCTGCCAGCACTCAACAAAAGGAGACCTTAAGATGAAACGCTTGATCCTGATATTTCTCATTACGCTTTTGTCTACTCCGGTTTTGCTTAAAGGACATAAAATCGTTGCCGCTCAGGATCCCCCAAAGCAGGAAAAATTTTCCGCACTCGAGGCTTATGCGAAATGGAGAAACAACGTACAAGAACAGAATGGCGGTAATATCCCATCACATTGTGCTATGTCTGCCGTTTCCCAACGTATAGATGAAAAATCTGCCAGAATTGAGTTTGCCATAGTTGGCCAATTGCCAGCGTATGCAGTGGAAATTAAGCCAGTGTACATTCGGCCAGGCTCAACCCATCAATCAGATCACATAGTTGCAGGTGAAACTATGTCTATGCAATTTCGACCTGCCAAATCGGGCTACACAAATCTTAATGAGCCTGTTGCTATAATACCTGTTGATAGCACAGCCAATGCAGTTGAAATAAAATGGTTAGTGGACAATCCTGAGGTAAGAAAAATATCCACAACACTTATCATGCCCCTACAAAGCGCTCGTCGCGCCAGTGTATATGGATTAATTCACCACCCAAAAAAGTCAACCATGAACCACAATGGCAAAGTGTCATATAGGTTCGTAAAATCACTCAAGACTACCCAAGATGAGGAGGACTGCGTAACTATCAAAGCAGAATGTAGTGGTTCCTGTGGCACAATGGAGAAAAAATGCAAGGATACCATCGGTAATGTCATTAATTGCGTCAATTGTTCAATAACCTGCGGCACTGCCTGTCCTGGTGAGATCGAATAACCTTTGTTATGAATTATCAGGATCATCGAGGACACGACGCACGATCAGCGCGAGCGCGTGCGGCTCCGCCAAAAACCCGTCATGGCCATGTGATGAGTGCAGTTCTGCGTATGTGACCTCGACTCCCGCTTCCCGCATCCGTTTGCCGAGTGATTTCACCTCCTCTGCCGGAAACAACCAATCCGAAGAGATGCCGACCAACAGCAGGCGCGCTTTGATCCGCCGCAACGCCTCGTGTTCAGATTGATACCCGTTCGCGTGATGGAAGTTGTCCATCGCTTTCGTGATAATCAAATACGAGTTCGCGTCGAAGCGGTGCGTGAAGATTTCGCCCTGATGATCGAGGTAACCGCCGATGTCGTAACGTTCGGCGAGTGAGCGCAGCGGGTCTTCGCCCTTGCGGTTCGGCTTGCGCGCGTAGCGTTCGGTGAAGAGATCAGCCGATTTGTACGAGATCATCGCAATCGCCCGCGCCAACGCCAATCCTGCGTTCGGCGGATTGTTGTCGTCATATTCGCCGTTCCGCCAGTTCGCGTCGTTGATGATGGCCAATCGTTGCAGGTGGTTCAGCGCAAGCCCCATTGCGGTCAACGGCACAGCGCCAATCGCAATGCTGCGCTCCACACGATCCGGATATTCAATCGCCCATTGGATCGCCTGCATCCCGCCAATCGAGCCGCCGATCACCGCGCGCAGTCGTTCGATGCCAAGATGATCGAGCAGCAAAGCTTGAGAGCGAACCCAGTCGCGCGTCGTCACCAGCGGGAAGTTTACGCCGAAAGGTCTGCCCGTCGCTGGATTGATTGTTTGCGGCCCGGTCGAGCCGTAACACGAGCCGATGATGTTGGCGCAGATGATGCAATCGCGGCCGAGATCGAAGACGCCGTGCGCGCCGAACAACTGCGGCCACCAATCGCCAACGCGGGCAGAACCGGACAACGCGTGGCAGACCAGGATCGCGTTGTCGCGCTTCTCGCTCAGTTTGCCGTAGATCGCGTAATGCAGCTTGACGGGCTGCAACGACCCGCCCGATTCGAGCTTGAACGGCTCGGCCTCGGCGAAAACGAAATCATCTTCGTAAGTCGGGAGGATTGGTTCGGGCATAGCGATCAATTCAGACGCGGGGATTGAAGATCAAAGATTGGAGATTGGAGAGGTTACGCCTGAACAGGAAAATGCGGGACAGAAAAATGAGAAGCTCCGATTTTCTGCCCGGCAATTTTCTGTTTGAATGCCCGCCTTCAAACCTGTCTGACATCATCTCCAATTTCCAATCTCCAATTTTCAACCTCCCATCCTCAATTATCAGGCCCCTGCCGCGACCGCCGTCGTCGCTGCTTTCAGCGCCTGATCAATGTCGGCGATGATGTCGCGGATGTCTTCGACGCCGACTGATAGACGAACCAGGCCGGGCGTAACGCCGGTTGACGCCTGTTCCTCTTCGCTCAACTGCGAGTGCGTGGTCGAAGCCGGATGGATGACCAGCGATTTGGCGTCGCCGATGTTCGCCAGGAAGCTGAAGAGCTTGACCGAGTTGATGAACTTCTTGCCCGCTTCCAATCCGTCGCGAATGCCGAAACAGACCAGCGCGCCTGCGCCGGCCGGCGAATACTTCTTCACGCGTTCGTAGTACGGACTCGATTCGAGCCCGGGATAGTTGACCCACTCGATCTGCGGCTGGTTCTGCAGGTATTTCGCCACTTCCATCGCGTTCTCTGAATGGCGCTCCATTCGCAGGTGCAGCGTCTCAGCGCCCTGCAAAAACAGGAAAGCGTTGAACGGCGACATGCAGGCGCCGACGTCGCGCAAGCCCTGCACGCGAGCCTTCAGGATGAATGCCAGCGGGCCGAAGGCGTCGGTGTAGACCAGTCCGTGGTATGACGGGTCGGGCGTGTTGAAATCGGGGAAGCGCCCCGAAGCTTTCCAATCGAATTTGCCCGCGTCAATGATCGCGCCGCCAATCGAAGTGCCGTGACCGCCGATGAACTTGGTCAGCGAGTGAACGACGATGTCCGCGCCGAATTCGATAGGACGGGTGAGCGCGGGCGTGGGCGTGGTGTTGTCAATGACCAGCGGCAGCCCGTTCTCGTGCGCGATGTTGGCCAGCTTTTCGATGTCAACGATGTCCAGCTTCGGGTTGCCGACGGTCTCGGTGTAAACGGCTTTGGTCTTGTCATTGATCGCCGCGCGCAATCCGGCTTCGTCTTCGGCGTCAACGAAGCGGACGGTGATGCCGAGCTTCGGCAACGTGTAATGAAACAGGTTGTACGTGCCGCCGTAAAGCGACGTGGTCGAGACGATCTCGTCGCCCGAGTTGGCCAGCGTCAGGACGGTGAGCGTTTCAGCCGCCTGCCCCGACGAAAGCGCCAACGCGGCCACGCCGCCTTCCAACGCCGCCAGACGTTTTTCGAGCACGTCCTGCGTCGGGTTCATGATGCGCGAGTAGATGTTGCCGAACTCCTGCAGCGCGAACAATCGCGCGGCGTGATCGGCGTCGGTGAAGTTGTAGGACGTGGTTTGATAGATCGGGACAGCGCGCGCGTTGGTCGCCGGATCAACCGCCTGTCCGCCGTGAATCGCCAGAGTGTTGAATTGATAAGTGGGGTTTTGCTCGTCAGCCATTATGCTTTCTCCTCTAAAAAAGTGGCACAGACTTCAGTCTGTGCGGACTTGTAGTACAGAACATTCGCCTCAAGCAGACTGCACAGACTGAAGTCTGCGCCACCTCAAAAGCCAAAAACCCCGGCGCCAAAGATGACGCCGGGGTTCCCGATGAAAACTCTTGAGAACGTGAACGCTCTTTAGCAGTTTTTTACGTGGAGCAAGCTGCCTAAATCGCCACGCTGCCTTTGTCAAATTGTCGAATGGATTTCCGAATGACCGGCGCAGTCTAGGTTAGGCTCCGACAAGCTGTCAAATGAAAATCATTCGATTGGCGCGATCAAAGCGAGGCTCGTGATTATGAGCGATTCTTCTCCAGCCAACGAATGAGATCATCCGTCGAGTTGAAATCGAGCAAAGCCGCGCTCAATTGGTCGAGTTCCGGCGAAGAGAGCGCCGACAACTGCTCCAGCGCCTCCGGCGGAATGATTCCGAAGCGGTGGGTGAGCATTTGTTGGATGATGGCCAAGCGTCCGAGCTTTTCGCCGCGCTGCTCACCGATTTGAATGCCGCGCTGCTCGCCGATTTGGATGCCGCGCTGCTCGCCGCGCTGTTCGCCGCGCGCTTCGCCGCGCTGTTCACTCTCTTCCACAATTTCACGATAGATCACTGACTGCATCATAATTTCCCTCCGAAAAAGACGGCGGATCAAATTGCTGTCGAAACGCAATCCGCCAGAATTCCCGCCGCCGCGGTTAAATCGCTGCGTTGACTTTCATCCGCTATTTTACTCACTTTCTCCGCTACTTCCATCAGCAACTGATCGGGTTGGTCAGATCGCGCCAGCACGGCCAATGGCCACAATCCTTCGTGCGCCAGCAGCGGCTCGGGGTCCTGCTCACACATCTTGATCACGCGGAAGCGATGCCAGGTGTCGCCGACGTGAAACTCTTCGGGGATGTGCGCTCCGGTCTCAGCCAGCACGATCACCACCTGGCGCACCGGCTTCCGCTCGCGACGATAGACCCGCCCGAAATAATCGAGCATTCGCAACTCCAGCGGCGGCTCGCTGCCGGTCGGGTCGGTCTCGAACTCGACGTGCAGAATCTCATCGTCAATTTCGAGCAGATGAACCGAGTCGGCGCGAATCGGCTGCA
>Ga0247727_10012439_pt1 | contig 14605 bp, 13 predicted proteins | sample WisWelCaveWW1625_FD_202498 | JGI IMG/M metagenome (GOLD analysis project Ga0247727, IMG submission 202498) | Biofilm microbial communities from Wishing Well Cave, Virginia, United States - WW16-25 | ecosystem: Environmental > Aquatic > Deep subsurface > Groundwater > Cave microbial mat | place... | reverse complement strand
CGTTCTCCCGCGCGTTCGTTTCTCGCGTTCCCGAACGTAGTCACGCAACGGCCGTGAGGTTTTTTCACGTTCTTCGGCGATAACAAGTCGGTCGGATAAATTCTCCAACATTTGCCTGAGATTACGATCGCAAATAATTGACCACAGGACGATTTCTTTATCCTTTTTTGTCAAAGCTTTTAATGCCGTCAAAAATACATGCCCTTTTGCTTTAACTGATTCCATGATTTTAATCTCCTCATTATTTTAACAAATTACTTTTTACAGTGATTTCCGAAAAACTTAAAATCTCCTCGAGTCCAGCGATATCGTAATCGGGCTTGACTTCGTCGGGAATTTTTAGCCGCTGCGGATTCAGCCACACGGCTTTCAAACCGACCTGTTTGGCGCCGACGATATCGGCGCGATAATCATCACCGACGAACATCGCTTCGCTCGGCGGCACGTTCAATGCGCGCAACGCCACGTCGAACATCGCGCGATCGGGTTTGCGAAAAACGATTTCGGATGAGCAAACGACGGTGTCGAAATAATCATACAACGAAAGTCGATCAAACTCGGCTTTGATCACCGAATGCGGCAATGACGTGTTCGTCACCAAACCCAAAAGAAAACCGGCGCGTTTTAACGCGGCCAAAACTTTTTGGGCGCCGGGAAGTGGCGAAATATTTTCGGCGGCAAGATGATACTGCCGGCACAACTCTTCGTGCGATTTATCGAACTGCACGCCGAAGTAACGGGATAGCAGTTCATAATAATGCAACAAATTGCATTCAAGATTCGCGTGCCGGCGATAGAACTCGATCTTTTCAAAAAATTCATCTTCAAATCGGTCGAAGGCGGCAAGATCCAGTGCATTGATCGGACGCACGCTGGAGAGGATAACATTTTGTCCGGCCTCATAATTCGTTTCACCGAAATGAACGAGAGTTTCGCCGCGGTCGAAGAGAATGGCTTGCATTTATGACTCCTTTGCAGGCGAAATCGATCTAAGTAACTCTCGAAATTCTTTATCCTGTGGCAGCGGTTTCATGTCCATAATTGTCAATTGAGATTCTCTAATTTCAGAATCGTTTGTCTTTGACGCTTTAGTCAAAATAGCACGAGCTTTGTCCCTATTACCTAGCAGGAATTCGATATACCCTTGCATGATGCGAACGCGTGGAGAGTTTAACTTTGCTATTGGTGAATTATTTATTTTCTTTTTAGCTTCCTTGAAATATTTTTGAGCAGATTTATCATCGCTATTTATTAATGCTTCTTTAGCACTATGGATAAACAATGAAACAATGAAAGATAGTGCTTTTGCTGCTTCCTCCTGCAGCGCGGGCTCAGTTGCTTTACCAAACTGATTAATTACTTCATCAAAAGTCTTAAAAGCTTCATCGATTCGCTCTACCGTGATGAACAATTTCCATCCTTTATTCATCATTGCCTTCGCTACTTGTACACGCAAAGTGGGTTCCCGAGATTCTCCAAAAAGTTTCACCACTTCATCATAAGCGGCAATCGCCTCTTTATTTTTATTGAGCGTTCCGAGTATGTAGCCTTTTCTAATGAACGATTTCGCAATCATTATTTGCGTGTTGTCATCACTTTTTTGCTTTGACAAAGAACCACCCAGAGCAATGACGAGCTCGTAGTCGCTGAGTTCGTCGGCAGAATTGTCATCAAGCGCATCAGCAGCGTCCCAGATGGTGTTGAGAAATTCACGCCGCTGATTTTCAGACAAATCATAGATGGAAACGCTGGCGGCCTGTTGTATCGCTTCGCGATATTGAGAACGGCGCAAGGCGTCTCGCACTTTCTCCAACTGGTTTTCAATCTTCTGCACCGTTTCCTTTTCGCGCATATTGGCGCGGTCGATGCGCGCAATGACGCTGTTAATCAGGTAAGTGTCGCGCTCGCTTTTCTCAATGTCTTCATGCGGCAGGGCCAGACGAAGATGCTCGGCAAAAAACTCCAGCGGCTCTTTGGTTAATTTGGGCGCTTTAAGCTCAAAGGTTCGGATCAATTCATCTAAAACTTCCCGGCTGGATAAAACCGGTTCTCGGCTTTCTTTATCTAAAAAGCCTTTGAACTCGGCTTCTAATCGGAGTGTTTTTTGATCCTGTCCGCGCCTTTCCTCGCTGCTTTTTTTAAAGACCGCTTTGGGGCTGGATTCCACCGGAGGAAGCACAAAATAAACATCCGGGTGAAATTTTAACCACTCCGGCAGGGCCTCGACCGTGTTTCGACGATAGCAGAACCAATAGAGATTATACGGCAGTCGACTTTGCAGTCGACGTTTCAATGCCGTCATGACCACATCGCCTTCCCAGCCACTATAGCCTATCACCAACGGTGAACGATACGAGAGAATTTCTTTCAACAACGAGGCCATGGTGAAAGCCGCAACTTCAGAGTCTTGGGCACGTTCTTCAATTTCGCCGTTCAGATTGCAGCAATCATAAAACCAGTACGTTCCATGCACGTGCACAATTTGCAGGTCATCACGCTCGACGTCGATGCGCTCGACGGTTTTGGGATGGTCACAAACGATGTGCGGCTTGCCGAAAAGCGTCAAAGCCCGCGAAAGAAAGTCATCGAAATTGGGCGTGACCACTAAATTGGCAATAGTTTTATCGAGCAACAAATGCGCCAGCCGAAAATTGGCGTGGGAGATAAATTTGCCTTCAATAAGCTTACGCAAATATTTTTGGCGCTGTGCCGGTTGGGGATGGGCTTGTTCAAACCAATGCGAATAAGTATCGATTGGGCGTTTGTCAACAGGCTCGCTTCCTCTTCCGTAGTTGTGCGCAACCGCCATGCAATTTTCCTCGATTTCTGCCGCCAGCGGAATGGGCGGATGTGAAATTCCTGCGCCCACCAGAAAGAAAAACGGCAATCGCTCGTTCGCTTCGCGGCAGTCGTCACAGACTTGTTTGATATGACTAACCGCAATTTTTAAATCAATCGAGTTAATGGATTTCATGATTGTACGGTTTGCCGGTTAGCCAGTTATAGCGGTTTTTAAATGCGTGAGTAGGTTTGTAGTCCAGCCCCCTTGTGGGCACTGTAGCAAAGGTGAATTTATTTGCTCAAAAAACGGCCCACAAGGGGCCGGGACTACAACAATTCTGTTCATTAAAATAGAACTGCTGTAGCTGGTTGTTTAACTGGCAAACCGGCCAACAAGCTAACTGGCTAACGCTCTATTTGTACCACTCTTGCTTTGGCTGATACGACGTCTTCAAATTATTCTTGCGCCGATGCCGCTCGAGCGCCAGTTGAATCAATTCATCCAACAATTGCGAATAAGAAACGCCGCTCGCTTCCCAGAGTTTGGGATACATGCTGATTTGCGTGAAGCCGGGAATGGTGTTGATCTCGTTGAGATAAAGCGCGTTCGTTTCGCGGCTCAAGAGAAAATCAATGCGGGCCATGCCTTCGCAATTACAGGCGAGAAAGCCGTGGATGGCGGTTTCACGAATGCTTTGCGTTAATTCCGTTGATAATTCCGCCGGAATGATGAGCGTTGAAGCGCCGTCAACGTATTTGGCGTCGTAATCATAAAACTCATTCGACGGCACGACTTCACCGGGAATCGAAGCTTTGGGCTGCGCGTTGCCGAGCACGCTCACTTCGATCTCGCGCGCATTCGCGACCGCGGCTTCGAATAGAATTTTTTGATCATATTGCGCCGCATCTTCAATGCCGCGAATCAGCTCGGCGCGATCGTGCGCTTTGGAGATGCCGACGCTCGAGCCCATATTGGCGGGTTTAACAAAAACCGGAAAACGCAGATCGGTTTCAATTCGAGCGATCATCTCGTTTTGCGCGAGACCGGCAAGTTGTTGCGGATTCGCCGCCGCGGCATGCGATTCGGTTTGGTTGCGCTGCCAGTCTTCGTAGCGCAGCCACAAAAATTTCACGACCGGAACATCGGCCGGCATGCACAAAAGTTTCTGCACGATTTTATCCATACAAACCGCGGAACCGAGCACACCCGCGCCGACATAGGGCAAGTTGGCTAATTCCAAAAGGCCCTGCATGGTGCCGTCTTCGCCGTACGGCCCGTGCAGAACCGGGAAGACGACGTCGAATTTCTCGCGGAGTTGCTCCAACTCGCGCGCCGCCGCAGCATTTGTGGTGGAAGGCAATAATCGCTGTTCATTCGGATCAGCGGGAAGCATCGCATAAAACGGCGTATCTTCGATGCCACTTTTTAGAAGCTGAACGGATTGGTCACCGGCAATCCAGCGGCCGGATTTGGTGATGCCGACGGGAATGACTTCGTATTTTGATTGGTCGAGCGCTTTCATGACGGAACTGGCGGAAACGATGGAGACTTCATGCTCGCCGGAGCGGCCGCCGAAAATGACGCAGACACGGAGTTTTTTCATATTGAATGATTCTATCCTGAATTTTTATGAAACTTCCAAGTAAGTCACTGACCGGTCACTTAAATTACGAAGCTTTTCAAAATCTTACTGACATCAGTGACCGGTCAGTTTCGCTTGCTTATTCATTTGGTGCGTAAAAGTGACCGGTCAGTGACTTTCAAATACGCTCTAAGGTAAATCAAAAGGAGCATAAATTCAACCCGAAAGTCAACCATTTTTTATAAAAAGAAAAACCCAACGGCATTGGGCTCCGTTGGGTTTTCTAGCCGATGGAAAATTTTTATTCCGCTTTACAACTCCGCCACTTCGCAAAACACTTTGATCGCGCCTTTGGCTGTCGTGAGCTTGTCGAGCAGTTCCTGATAATTCTCCAGGCCTTTGACCGGATGCGTGAGCAGACGTTTCAACCAGCCGCGATATTCCGCCTCGGCGTGAGCCAGGTCTTTCACACCCATCTCAAAATACTCGCGATTCGCATTCACCGTGCCGACCATCACTTTGTTGCCCAGCACGTATTCGAGGTTGATTTTATCCGCCGGCACGCTGACCATTTTGTTGCCGCCAGTGACGCTGGAGAGAACGAGCACGCCGTTTTTGCCAAGCGCTTGCATGCTCTCAAACACGACCGCCGAGGCGCCGGTCGCTTCGAAAATAATATCGAACGGGCCGTATTTTTTTGCGCCTTCGAGAATCGGCAAATCCACCGTGGTTTCGTAGCGCGCGCCGAGCGCTTCGATCAATTCGGAATTGAGATACGGCTTCGGCGTGCGGCCAAACGTCACGACTTCGAGGCCGCGCAAACGCAGCATGAGCGTCGCGAGCAGACCGATGGTGCCAGCGCCCATCACCGCGGCTTTGCGCGGATGCCACACGCGCAAACGGCGCTGAATTTCATACGCCTGCGCGAGACCTTTTTCCACCACCGTTGTTGGCTCGAGCAGGACGCCGACTTCTTTCAAGCCGCGTGGAAATTTCACAATGTATTCCGGATCATCGACATAATATTCGGCGAGAAAGCCGTGACGCAAATTGATGCCGCGTTCGTAATACATGTCGTCCGTCGTCATATCATAAGTTCCGATCTGATCATAAATCGAGCTACCCGGACGGCGCACGGTCGCGACGACGTAATCGCCCGGCTTTAATTCCACCACATTCGACCCGACTTCTTCGACGATGCCAAACGACTCATGGCCGGTGATGAGGTAATCATATCCCGTCGGCGCGGCGCCGTATTCCGCGGCGTTGATTTCTTTATCGGTGCCGTCAACACCGACGCGCAACACTTTCACCAACACGCCGCGGCCGTTTGGAACATCGGACACCTTCGGCTTCGACACTTCGCGCAGGTGCATGGTGTTGGGTTTTCCCGGCGTTACTGCTATTGCTTTCATTTTCGCTCTTTTTAAATAGGCAAAATTTGCTGGCAAGTTTGTTGAGTTGATTTTATGGCTACAAAGATTTGTCGCACTTCACGCGGCAAACTTACATTTCAAAAACGAGCAACAATCCTCCAAAATTATTCCCACGGATGAAAAAGCGGCCCACGGATTTAATCCGTGGGCCGCTTTTATCCGTGGGGCACGAGAATTTTCAATCTTAACTCAATACTCATCGCCCCAGAGTTCTTTGAGCCGCCGATCCCGTCCGCAGCCCGCGCGATACGTTTTATAATGAAACGCGTTCTTTTTGTAAAAGTCTTGATGATATTCCTCAGCTGGATAAAATTTGCCGGCCACCACGATCTCCGTGACGATAGGCCGGTCGAACTTTCGCGTTTGCTCCAATTTCATTTTCGATTCCTCGGCCAGGCGCTTTTGCTCTTCGTGGTGATAGAAAATCGCCGAGCGATATTGTGAGCCGCTATCGCAAAATTGCCGATTCACCGCGAGCGGATCGGTGTTGCGCCAAAACACGTGCAAAAGCTGCTCGTAGCTGATTTGCGTTGAATCGTAAACCACCTGCACCGCTTCGGCATGGCCGGTCTCGCCCGCCGACACTTCTTCGTAAGTTGGATCGAGTTTGTGGCCGCCGATATAACCCGAGATCACCGAAACGACGCCGACCAGCTTTTCAAATGGCGGCTCCATGCACCAGAAACAGCCGCCGGCAAAAGTCGCAGTTGTCAGATTCCTGGGGTCAGCCGGGCTCGCCTTTGCGGTGGCGACGCCCTGGCCGTTCTGCTCGGAGGCGCCGCACGCAAACAACAGAACAACTGAAAAACTCAAAATAATGTTCATACAATTGATTCTCATAAAATGAAATCTCTGAAGTAAAAATTTGCCCAACGGATAAAAAGCTGCCAACGGATGAGGTCTTGGATTTTCCCGCGGATTGAAGAATCCCACCGATTATTTTTGTCAGTGGATTTCTTCAAACCGTGGGGAATTAAACATGAAAACTTTCAGAAATTTTTCTAACTTTTACTGCGCAATGACTTAATTTCTCAAATGCGGTAAGTCTTCACCATCCGGCACAAATTTCAGCGCCACGCCGTTGTTGCAATAACGTTGACCGGTCGGCGCCGGGCCGTCGTCAAACACGTGGCCTTGATGTCCGCCGCAGCGAATGCAATGATATTCGGTGCGCGGCATCAGTAGTTTATAATCCGTGGTGGTGCCGATGTGGCCGTTGCGCGGCTGAAAAAAGCTCGGCCAGCCCGTGCCGCTTTCAAATTTCGCGCTCGAAGAAAACAGCGGCAAATAACACGCGGCGCAAATGAACGTGCCCTCCCGCTTCTCGCGATTCAGCGGGCTTGAATGCGGGTATTCGGTGTCTTCTTCAAAGAGCACGGCGTACTCTTGCGGCGTCAGTAAGCGGCGCCATTCGTCGCGGGATTTTTCAAGCTTTTGGATCGACCGGCTGGTATCGCCGGACGCGATAGCGTCATGTGTCATTTTGTTTTCCTTTCCATTGCGTCCGCAGCCCGCAGACATGAGCGCGGCGGCTGACAACGCGAGCAACAGTTTGAGCATGGTTCTTCTGTTCATCAGCAGTTTCACTTTAAATGTAGAGCGCCTCTCCGGCGCTCCATCTATCCAGCAATCCGATATTCCAACAATTTATTTACTCGCTCTCCCGCAAAACTTTTACGGCGCGATCGGGAAAATCCGTGAACACGCCGTCGATCTGAAGATCAAAAAAGAAGGTGCGCAACATTTCCTCGAAGCTGGTGAAGACGCCGGGCAATTCATCGGCGCGAAAAGTATAAGGATGAACCAGCAGCCCAACGGCATGAGCATCACGAACCAGCGAAGAAATTTTGAGCTTGCCGGTTTCATCTTTGCCGAGCACGAGGTGAGGGAGCCACGGGCCGATGCCGCGAGCATAAGTGGCGATCTCCGCCAAACCGTTCGGCGTTCGCAAGCGCGCATAATCGACCGCGGCTTCGTTCCAACTGTTTTCACCCAGCAATTGCACGAGTGGCAGGGTCACCGTCAGCTCGAATTTCAAGCGCTGCAAAGTTGCCGGATCGAAACACTGGATGAAGGCGCGCGCCTGTTGATCGCGATAGCCGTGACGATAAAGAATTTCCAGAACGATCTTCGCCAGGTCTTTGCCCTCGCGGGCGTGCCAGGCGGGCGCTTTCAGCTCGACGTAAACACCGACTTCGCGGCCGGTGCTTTTGTTGAGGCCTTGCACCAACAGGATTTCCTCTTCCAACGTCGGAATCTCGAAACGGCTCCACCCCACCGGAAAACGTCGCGGATAAACCGCGGCGCCGGCCGGCGAGGCGATGCGCTCATGGGCCTGCAAGGCTTTGATCTCCGCGAGCGTAAAATCAATCGCGTAATAGCGCTCATCCGAGCGCGCGCGCCGCGGAAACACTTGCGCCACATTCGTCACCGTCTCGAGATGAATATCGTGCAACACAATGGCGTGATCGTCTTTCGTTAAAACCACGTCCTGCTCGATATAATCGGCGCCCATGGCATAAGCCATGGCCACGGCCTCCAGCGTGTACTCGGGCAAATAGCCGGAAGCGCCCCGATGCGCAATCACGATTTTCTTCGCGCCGGCATCGGCGGCAAAAGCGGAAACCGCGCCAGTTATTACGCCGAGGAAAAAAAAGTTCTTTCCACATGGGCGGGACATCGGGCCTCAACTTTTTATAGTATTGCTTCGGCAAAAAGCCGCATTCCGGCTGTATTGAATGAAACGCTTAATTGGCAAATTTATTCCTTGAGGGAAAACGGTTCTTGCATTTGATTTGCAGAAATGCTATATTTTTATCAAATCAATTTCTCAAAGGTATAAAGCATCGAGGTGAAACCATGACGGAACTGGTCATCAAAACCGAACCGCAGATTTTGGAACGGTTTAAAACATTATCGCAAGAACTTTATCGTGGCGATGAGACCAAGACATTCAATGAAGCCGTGCTTGCTTTGATTTCCTGGCAGCAAAAACGCGACCCGAGCCGTCTTAAAGCACTTGTTGAAAAATTTCGCTCCGACATAGAATCACGTGGCGGCCTCTCGGCTTCACAAATCGATAGATTAGTGCGCGAATCACGAAAACGCCGCAGGGCGGCTTCGCAATGAAAGCCGTCATTGACACCAACGTCCTCTAAGCGGTACGCTTCACGTTTGCAAGGACCCCGACGATGATATATTTCTTGAGACGGCTCTTCTTGCTGAGGCCGCTTTTCTCGTTACTAAAAATATAAAACACTTTCCCAAGAAATCGTATCAAGGCGTCAAAATCGTTAAAGTTTCAGCCTTCCTGCGCGAATTGGAAAAACTCGCTCCCTGATTTGCTTTATTTTTTGTCAAACCACTTTTTTGAAGTTTTAAAGCATCAAGGTGAAACCATGACAAAGTTGATCATCAAAACCGAGCCGCAGATTTTGGAGCGGTTCAAAGCAGTATCACAAGAACTTTATCATGGCGATGATGCGGCGGCTTTTTACGACGCCGTGCTCGCGTTGATCTCTTTGCGTGAAAAACGAGACACCACCCGCCTTGAGGCTATTATAAATAAAATTCGCGCCGACATCAAATCGTGCGGCGGACTTACGGCCAAACAGATCGATCAGCTCGTGCGCGAATCAAGACAACGTCGGAAATTTGCGCAGGCCGTCATGAGCCTCGAAGATGTCAAAGTTGCCATCAATAAGTTAGACAAGCAATCTCAACAAAAGCTATTGCAGGATTTGCCGAAGTTGCTTGGCATCAGCTCAGATGCCGCCGGCTGGTTAAAAGCTGCGGCATCATCGTTTGAGTTTTGGGATAACAAGGAAGACGCCGTCTATGACCGGTTATGATCCCGCCGAGATTATCAGTATCTCGTTTCCGTTATCTTACAACACTCCAGCACTCCAATAATCCAGCAATCCAACAATCCATCACTTCACCAATCCATTTTACCTCTCCGCCGCCCTTGGCTGCAACAACTTCGCCACCAACCCCGTCCAGCCGGTTTGATGCGAGGCGCCGACGCCGCGACCGTTGTCGCCGTGAAAATATTCGTGGAACAACACATAATCGCGGAAATGCGGATCGTTTTGCATCTTCTCGCTGTAGCCGAATACCGGCCGCTTGCCGCGCTCGTCTTTTAGAAAGATACGCGTCAATCGCTGCGACAACTCATTGGCGACTTCGTTGATCGTCATAAATTTTCCGGAGCCGGTCGGGCATTCGATTTTAAAATCGTCGCCGTAATAATGATGAAACTTTTGCAGCGCTTCGATAATGAGAAAATTCACCGGCATCCAGATCGGGCCGCGCCAATTCGAATTGCCGCCGAACAAACCAGAGTCCGATTCCGCCGGTTGATATTTCACCGTGAAATCGCTGCCATCGACGTGAAAAACATACGGATGATCATCATGTACGCGCGACAACGCGCGCACGCCGTAATCCGAGAGAAACTCGGTTTCATCCAACATGCGCTTGAGCAAACGCTTCATGCGACGGCCGCGCAGCAGCGACAGCAAACGGCGCTCGCCTTTGCCATGCTCTTGCCAACGCGACACCAAACCCGCCAAATCCGGCCGATAATTGAGGAACCATTCGAGGCGCTGTTTGAACTCCGGCACTTTCTCCAGCAATTCCGGTTCGAGCGTTTCGACTGCAAACAGCGGAATCAAGCCGACCATCGAGCGCACTTTCAACGGAATCTTGGCGTCGTTGGGCAAGTGCAACACGTCGTAGAAAAATTCATCCTGCTGATCCCACAGATTGATGCCCTCGCCGCCGATGTTGGCCGTCGCGCCCGCGATGTAGAGAAAATGCTCGAAAAATTTCGAGGCCATGTCCTGATAAACCGTCGGATTCTGCAGCGCCAGTTCCAGCGAAATGCGCATCATGTTGAGCGAATACATCGCCATCCAGCTCGTGCCGTCGGCTTGCGCGATGTGTCCGCCCGTCGGCAATTTCGCGCTGCGATCGAACACGCCGATATTATCCAGCCCAAGAAAACCGCCCTGAAAAATATTCATGCCGTGCGCGTCTTTGCGATTCACCCACCACGTGAAATTCAACAATAGTTTTTGAAACACGCGCTCGAGAAAAACGAAATCGCCTTTGCCGTCGTTAAGCTTGCGATCGATTTGAAAAACGCGCCACGTCGCCCACGCATGCACCGGCGGATTGACGTCGCCGAAGGCCCATTCATAGGCCGGCAGTTGGCCGTTGGGATGCATGTACCATTCGCGCGTCAGCAGCACCAATTGCTCTTTCGCAAAATCCGCATCAACCCGTGCGAGCGGAATGCAGTGAAACGCCAAATCCCACGCCGCGTACCACGGATACTCCCATTTATCCGGCATCGAAATGATGTCGGCGTTGTTCAAGTGCAGCCATTCACTGTTGCGGCCGCGCTTGCGTTCCTGCGGCGGCGCCGGTTGCCCCGGATCGCCGTTCAGCCATTGGGGAATATCGAAATAGAAAAATTGCTTCGACCACAACATGCCGGCGAAAGCCTGGCGCTGCACGTTTTTAGCGTCATCGTCTTTCAGTTGCCATTGTATATCCGCGTAAAACTCATCAGCTTCTTTGAGACGTTGCGAAAATGCAGCGTCGAAATCAACGAAAGCTTTGTCAGTCGTCGTCGCCATATTCGTCAAACGCAAACGAACGGTTGCCGACCTTCCGGCAGGAATATTGAGCACATAATGCGCCGCGGCTTTCGTGCCCATTTGCGAAGGATTCACTGCTGCCATGTTGTTGTGCACGACATACTCGTTGATGCCATCTTTAAAATAGCCATGCGCATCGACATTGTATAAGCGATTAATATTCGTTTCATTTTCACAGAACAAAAATTTCGGATCGCCTTCACACAACAGCCACATCTTGCCGAGGTCGGTTTGATTGATTTCAATCCCGCCCCGCGCCGTGACGCCCATGTTCGGCTTGTGGCCGTTCAATCCCAACGCCCACGTGTTGCGGAACCACACCGTCGGCAGCAAATGAATTGTTGCCGCTTCCGGCCCGCGATTGTGCGCGGTGATTCGAATCAAAATATCGTCGGGCGCGGTTTTCGCATATTCGACGAAAACATCGAAATAGCGATCTTCGTTGAAGAGACCGGTTTCAACCAACTCAAACTCCGGCGCGTCTTTGCCGCGGCGGTGATTTTCCTCGACGAGCTGCGAATACGGAAATTCGTGCTGCGGATATTTGTAGAGCATCTTCATGTACGAATGCGTCGGCGTGCTGTCGAGATAATAATAATACTCTTTCACATCCTCGCCGTGATTGCCCTCGTTGCCGGTCAAGCCGAAGAGGCGTTCTTTCAAAATCGGATCGCGGCCGTTCCACAACGCCGGCGCGAAGCACAACAATTGTTGCGCATCGGAAATTCCCGCAATCCCTTCCTCCCCCCAGCGAAACGCTTTGCTCCGCGCCGCGTCGTGCGAGACATATTCCCACGCATTGCCATACGGGCTGTAATCTTCGCGCACCGTGCCCCACTGCCGTTCGGTCACATACGGCCCCCACTTTTTCCAACGCGCGGTTTGAAGTCGCGCTTCTTCAAGACGTTTTTTTTCGGCGATCATAAACACTCCGCTCTATAAATTGCTCGGGTGAAATTTTACGGCTGAGATGACACTTGAAGTTTAACACCGAACAACGTGTGTGCATTCCAACCGATATGCTTTTTTACAAAAAAAATTTCGACGCAGATTGGTCGGGGCAAAGATGGTATTCCTTACAAAGCTTTTTTTTGACGACGGGATCATTCAATAAAGCTACGCGGCAATGCTCGCAGCGGATTTAGCAACAGGATGGTATCATGATGGAGGGTGAGAAAATCAAAGCTCGGGATTGAGATAGATCAACCCGAACTTGCTGCGCAAGGCGACGGCGGCATGGTCAAGGAAGCCGTTATGGCCGAGCAGATTGCGGGGATGGGATACTCGGTGAAAAGCACTTCCGTTTTGTAGTGGAGGGTGGGTGTGATTTCGATTTCAAGTTCGTGGCCATAAGCCAGCAATGAGCCTCCTAATGTACTCAGCCTCTGAACGCGTCCTTGTATAACCTCAATTCCTAACTCGTCCGCGATCTCGCGGGTGAATATGGAAAAATTCGATCCTGAATCGATTAAAGCGAGATCGGTTGTCACCACCTCTTCATGTGACAGCGTCACTTCGATCACCGGCAGCAACGGTGTCAAAAACTTTTGGCTGCCGGTTTCGAGAAATAGAGGGCGATAATTGAATTGGTACTCGAATTCAAATAGCGGCATCGCTCACGGCTCAATGGCAGGTTGATTGGACATGCCCAACAACCATTCGTTTTCATGCTTGGGCAGATATTGAACAAAGGGAAATTTGATCCCTCGTCGCCGGGCTTCGGCAACCACCTCTTTTCTGGTCTTGCCGACCGCGATCATCTCATAACCCCACAGCGCGACATTCTCGCCACGATGTTGGTCCCAGAAATCCGGATGATCAAGCAGCCATTGCATTTCCGCCTCGCGGGTTGCGGGAATCCGGTCTTTGTCGCGATCTTGAGAGATGGCGGGAGGCGGTGCAAGCGCTTCCTGCTTTTGATTCTCGGGCGCCGGCTCACGCTTTAAAAGCCCGGATAACCGCAGGCGCTCTTGGCGTGGCAGTTGTTGCGCCGCGGTTAGAATTTCTTCCGTGGTTGCTGGAAACATAAGGGTCACTCCGGTTGTTGTCAATGACGGGCGATCAATCACTCCTGTAACCTGCGCAGTCAATTCATAATATAACGTATTTCTTGATTATTGCAATAATATTTCTCAGACACAAAATGCGCCGGCCGCGGCCATGCTTTACAGCCGCAACGCGCTCTCATAAACCGGCACACACCAATGCTTGTATTTCTCGTCGCGCCCGCGCACGGTTTCAAAAAAGACTTCGCGAAGTTTTTTCGTCACCGGCCCCATTTGTCCCGTGCCGATGGCGCGATAATCCACGCGGGTGACGGCGGTAATTTGCGCGCCGGTGCCGGTGAAAAACATTTCCTGCGCCAGATAAACCTCGCTGCGATCGATCGAGCGCTCGACGACGTTCAACTCCAGCTTCTCGCGCAGCAGCGTCATCACCGTCTGGCGCGTGATGCCTTCGAGAATGTTGTCGGTGATCGGCGGGGTCAGCACCACACCGTTGCGGATGACAAAAATATTTTCAGCGGAGCCTTCACAAACGTGGCCGTCGAGATTCAGCATGATGGCTTCATCAAATCCCGCGCGCTGCGCGTCAGTCTTCGCAAAAGCCGAGTTGATATACGAGCCGGTGATCTTCCCGCGCGCCGGAACCATGTTGTCATCCACCCGCCGCCACGAAGAGAAAGTCACGTGCGAGCCTTCGTCTTTCTCGACATATTTTCCAAACGGCAGCGCCACCATCGTGAGCGCGGGCGTCAAATCGTGCAGGCGCACGCCGATCAGCTCGTCGCTGTAAAAAGCCAGCGGGCGAATGTAGGTGTCGGTTTTGAGATTTTCCGCGCGCAGCAAATCGATCAACGCGTTGGTAAGATCGGTTTCGGAATAGGCAAATTCCATCCGCAGCAATTTGGTCGACTCGAGAAAACGGCGAAAGTGATCGCGCGGACGAAAAAGAAAAAGCTGCTGCAAATCCGGATTCCAGTAGGCGCGAATGCCGCCAAAGACGCCGGTGCCGTAATTCAAGCCGTGGGTCAAAACCCCGACTTTGGCTTCGCTATACGGCACGATGCGGCCGTTGAAAAACGCATAAGTGGGTAGCGCCATTCTTTCTCCTTTATCAACAGTGCAAACTTTAAATT
>Ga0247727_10012438_pt1 | contig 14606 bp, 9 predicted proteins | sample WisWelCaveWW1625_FD_202498 | JGI IMG/M metagenome (GOLD analysis project Ga0247727, IMG submission 202498) | Biofilm microbial communities from Wishing Well Cave, Virginia, United States - WW16-25 | ecosystem: Environmental > Aquatic > Deep subsurface > Groundwater > Cave microbial mat | place... | reverse complement strand
ACTTGCAGAGCCAGGAAACGTCGAATCCGTGCAGCATCAGTCAGTACGCGGCGCTCGCGGCGATCGAAGGTGACCAGACGTGCGTGCAGCAGATGCTCGACGAATTCCGCAAGCGGCGCGAGTTCGTAGTGAGCCGGCTGCGCAAGATTCCGGGCCTGTCGGTGATCGAGCCGCAAGGTGCGTTTTATGCGTTCATCGACGTGAGCCGGCAATTCGGCAAGCGATTGGGCGGGCGACAGATCGGCGATTCCGCGAGCTTTTGTGCCGCGGCGCTTGAAGTCGCCCACGTCGCATTCGTCGCCGGCAGTGCGTTCGGCGCGGAAGGCTACGCCCGAATGAGCTTCGCGTCCGACATGAAGGACCTGGAATCCGGTCTCGACCGGCTGGCGGAATTGATCGCGGGCGGTTGATCGCCACGCGACGTGAAACACAAACGGAGCGCTCGCCGCGATGGATTCGCAACGAACGCTCCGGTGTTGTTTCAATGCTCAGTATTCGACGGAATTCAATTGATCGAATCAGCGACTCCGCACGCGATCGCCTCGTCCACCGCCGCGGACTGTGCGTCGCTCGAAGCGGCGGCGGTGCAAGATTTCTCGGCAGCGACGGATCGAACGTAATTCTCGATCCACGCGCCGAACCGGCCGGCCGTCAGCCGCGCGAGCACGTCGTCGCGATGCGCGGCTGAATCCGTCGTTGCAGCAGGTTCGCCGTCGCCACCGAGTCGAGCGGACCGATTCACAAACAGGCCCGCGTTCCGGCCGCTGCGCGAGCGGCCCGTCGGTCCTGGGACGAACGACAAAGTGTATTTGCCGGCGCTCGTGCCGTAGCCGGCCGCTTGGACGAAGTAAGTGTTCCCCGCGCGGAGCCGCACTTGCACGCGGCTGTCGAGCGAGCTGCCGAAATCGTCGTTGGTGGCAATCCGCCGCCCGCGCGAGTCGTACACCGTTAGCAAACTATCGAGCGAGCTGGCGGACGCAGCCTTCAATTCGATCACCGTCACGTTGTTGCGCGTCGCCGTGAACCGGAAGAAGTCGCTGTCGCGCGAAAAGTCGATCTGGCCGGACTGAATCGCGTCGCCCGCGGTGCTCAGTTGCAGCACGCTCGCGTCGCTGGTGCTGTCGCCGTGATCGTCTGCGAGCAATTGGCCGCTCAGCGTGAACCTGCCGGCGCCCGCGTCGTTGTACGCGCCGGCCGAGACGAAGTACACACCCGCTTGCAGCGACACGTTTAGGTGGCTGTTGGTCGTCCCGCCCGAATCGTCGTTCTGGGCGACGATGACGCCGGTCGCGTTGAAAACCCGCAGGAACGTGTCGAGCGAACCGTCGTCTGAGGTTAGATCGATCGTCGCCGAACTGCGGCTCGCGACTGCGATCTGAAACACATCGCGGTCGCCGACCACTTCCAAGCTGCCGGTCGCCTGAAAACTGCCCTGCGCGTCAACGGTGATCGTCGTCGCGTCGGCGCCCTGCTGGTTCGCGTGATCATCGACGCCGGGGTCGGGATCGGGGGTGGGGTCCGGATCGGGTAGCGGCTGGTCGCCGACGATGGAATCGACCCACGTCGCGTAAAAATCGACGCGCGTGTCATACGAATGGTCGCCGATGCCGGCGTTCGCTCGGTCGCCGCCAGAGGTCACACCCGCGACGAAGTACACGCCGCCAACTTCCAGGTACGCCGGCCCGCCCGAATCGCCCGGCGCCGTGTTGCTCTCGTTGTTGTTGTCGAACGTCCAGAGAATTCGTCCTCTGGTAACGCCGTCGATCGGCGTCGTGCCCGCGCGCTTCGTGCCAAAGCTGCCGTCGTGCCCGGAGCCCGTGCCGCCGGCGCCGAAGCCGACGAGCGTGAGCACTTCGCCAACTCGCGGCGTGTTGCGATAGATCGGACTCGGCGTGACGCCGGCCACCGGCTGGCTCAATTGAAAAATGGCAATGTCGTTCGCCGAGTCATCGACGCCGATGCGGTTGCCGTTGTAGTTCGGGTGTACGAACACCTGCGCGGTCGCGTAGGTCGTGCTGCCGAGGAAGAATCGCCCCGCCGTCGCCGCGAGATCGTCGGCACAGTGCCCGGCCGTGAGCACGTACTGCGAAGCGATCAGGGTGCCGGTGCAGAAACCGCCCGAGCGATCGCCCACTTCGCCCACCGCGGGAAAATTGCTCGTCGGCGTGCCGTTGACGATTCTCGGAAAGCTCGTGTCGTCAATGTCGTCGGCGTTCAGGATGCGCGGGTACGGGCCCATGTCGGAAAGCAGCGCCCGCTGCTCCAACATTTCGACCGGAGCCAGCCGATCGCACCGGGCCAGCGCACGCCGCTTCGTTCGCTCACGTTCATTAGACCGACCGACCCAACTCTGAAGTTGCTCGAACATGGTTCCCTCCCTCTTGCCTGGGTCACTCATCGGCCGCCAACGCGACGGGCGTGGGTCACCGCGCCGCTCCGGCGTCCTGCACCGCACGTGCGACCAGCGTCACGAGCCGTGCGGTTTAAGATGAGTACTGGCAAGAGGTCGAAATATTGCACGCGAATCACAAATTCTCCGCAAATCGTTGCCACGCAAGTCTAGTCCGCCGCCGCCGGTTCGGCAACCATCACGCTGTCGCGTACCGCGCACTCGCGGTCAACAACGCCCGCGGCGCACGCCAGTGGTGACAGCCGCTGGTGAGCACCGCCGCAAACCGATATCTTGATGAACGACGTTTGCCGCAACGACCGTGGGAATCCTCGGTCAGGCGAGCACGCCATGACGAGTGAAAGGGCATTCACGGAAATGCTGCCGGCACTCGTGGGCGAAGCACGGTGGAGCGAGTGTCATGAGCAACGATAGCAGCTCGCGGACCAGCCCGACGCTGTTGTGCCGCCTGCGCGATTTGAGCGATCATGACGCTTGGAACGAGTTTTTGGATCGTTACGGTCCGAAGATTTTCGGCTGGTGTCGCCGCTACAAATTGCAAGACGCCGACGCGACCGACATCACGCAGGAGGTGCTGACGAAGCTGGTTCGCGCGATGCGCGACTTCGAGTACGACCCAGCCCGCGGCAGCTTTCGCGGCTGGCTAAAAACTGTGACGAACAACGCGATCCGCGACTTGATGCAGTCGTGGAACCGTCCCGGCCGCGGTGCCGGTGACCTGAACGACCTCGATGTGCTGGCTGCGATTCAGGCGCCCGATGCAATCGCGGAACTCGCCGCGGCGATCGAGGCTGAAGCCGCGCACGAGTTACTGCGCGAGGCCGAGGAGCGAGTGAAGCTGCGCGTCCGGCCACACACGTGGCAGGCGTATTTTCGCGCGGTCGTCGAAGAGCGGCCCGCGGCCACGGTCGCGCAGGAATTGAAAATGCCCGTCAGCGAGGTCTATGTGGCCAAGTCGCGCGTTATCAAGATGCTCCGTGAGGAAGTGCGCAAACTTAACCCCAACGACGAGCCGGCGAAATGAACGGCTGCCCCAGCGGCGAACAACTCGAGCAGTTTCTGTACGAATCGCTCAGCCCGGCCGACTCGCGCGCGATCAGCGATCACGTCGGCGGCTGCGCGCGATGCCAGGTAGCACTCGACGAACGGACAAGCGGCGCGGCTGTTACGACTCGCACTTCGGTCGCCGCGTCGCCGACGAGCGCGGACGCCGAACCGGTCTTGTCCGAACTGCTCGACCGCATGCGCCAGGCGCCGCCGGAACCGGACCGACCCGCGCCGGCGTTCAAACGCAGCACGGAAAAGATCGTCTTCCCGCTGCCGCCGTCGCCCGACGCGCCGCTCGGCCAGCTCGATTCCTACCAGATTCTGGAAAAACTCGGTTCGGGTTCGGGCGGCATGCTGTTCAAGGCGCACGATGCGAAGCTCGACCGCACCGTGGCGATCAAAGTATTGCGGCACGAACTGGCCGGGCTGGAAATCGCCCGCGCGCGGTTCGAGCGCGAAGCCCGCGCGGCCGCGTCGCTCAAGCACGATCACATCGTCACCGTGTTCGACGTCGTGTTCGGCGGCGATTTTCCCCCATACCTTGTGCTCGAATTCATCGCGGGCGAATCGCTTGCCGATCGGCTGCGCCACGAAGGGTCGCTGGAGCCGCGCGCGGCGGCTCGCATCGTGCAACAGGTCGCGCTCGGACTGTCCGAAGCGCACGAACGCGGGCTGGTGCACCGCGACATCAAGCCATCGAACATCATGCTCGATCTACTGCCCACGTCGTCGCGCCGCAGCACCACGGCCGGCGACATCCGCGCGAAAATCACCGACTTCGGCCTCGCCCGCAGTGCGGACGCCGGCACCGGCCTCACGATGGAAGGCACGCTGGCCGGCACGCCCGCGTACATGAGTCCGGAGCAGCTCACGAATCCGAAAACGGTCGATGGCCGCACCGACGTCTATTCGCTCGGCATCGTGCTGTACGAACTGCTCGCCGGCGAGCCGCCGTTTCGCGGCGCCATGCACATGATCTTGCGGCAGGTGCTGAACGCCGCGCCGCGCCCGCCGCGCCAATGGAACGACAAGATTCCGGCGGACCTCGAAACGATCTGTCTGAAGGCCGTCGCCAAGGATTCGACGCGGCGTTACGCGACGGCCGCGGAACTCGCCGCCGACCTCGGTTGCTGGCTGGCCGGCGAGCCGATCCACGCGCGGTCGATCGGCCCGGCGGAGCGGTTTTGGCAATGGTCGCGGAGAAATCGGCCGGTCGCTGCGCTGAGCGCCGCCGTGGTGTTGCTGCTCATCACGCTTGCCGCCGTCGCGTCCATTGCGATCACGAACGTCATTCGCGCCCGGCGTGATTCTGAACTCGCCGCCAATGCCGGACTTCGCGCACGGGGCGACGCGCGGGAAGCGCGCGAGGAATATGACGCTTCGATCCGGCGTGCGTCCGACAAATCGCCCGCGGACCTGCTCGTCGCGACCGCCGAGGCCGCACTGGCGCTCGCGAGCGACGTGAAAACGCCCAAAGATCGCGCGGACACATTCCGCTCGCGCGCCGTCGAGCAACTGCGGGCCGCCATCCGGCTTGATCCCAGCCACTCGCGATCATCGTTGTGGCGATTCCAGCTCGCGCGGCAACTGAAGACGCAAATTGCCGCAATGAGCGACGACGGTAACGACGCGCTGCGCGAAGAGGCCCGCGAATTGGTCCGCGCCGCGCTCGCCGCGCCTCCGGCCGAGGTCAAGCTCGATCTACTCAAACTCCAACAAGAGCTGGACGCGCTGTGATTGCACGCCCCGAACCGTCCTAATCGTCCTCTCGTACTTAGTAACAACTCTCGGCCAGCCTCAGAAGCGAACGATCGTGACGCCAACTTTGTCTCCGACCACACGACGCCTGATTGTGCTGTTCTTGGTGCTCGCCCTCTTCTCGTGGGTATTCGGCGACGTGTTGTTCCGCGACCGCAACTTTGTGTATCGCGACGCCGGACACTTCTACTATCCGCTGCTGCAACTCGTGCGTGACGAATGGGACGCCGGGCGCTGGCCGCTGTGGAATCCGTACGAAAACGGCGGCATGCCGCTGCTGGCGAACCCGACGACGGCCGTGATGTACCCGCCGCGCGTGCTGATTTTTCAGTGGTTTCCGCGATGGCTGCCGATGTCGTACGGGGCGGCGTACAAATGGTACATCCTCAGTCACATGTTGCTCGCGGCCGGCACGGCGTACGCGATGGCGCGGCATTGGCGGGCGAGCGAATTCGCCGCCGGGCTTGCCGCGCTGTCGTTCGCGTTCGGTGCCGTCGTAATGTTTCAATATTGCAATGTGATCTTCCTCGTCGGCGCTGCGTGGGTGCCGCTTGGGCTCGTGGCCACCGATCGTATGCTACGCGAGGGCGATTGGCGCTGGACCGCGGCGCTTGGACTTGTACTGACGATGCAGACGCTCGGCGGCGACCCGGAGGCAGCGTACGTCACGGGCGGACTCGCAGCACTGTATCTGGCGATGCTGGACGCGCCGGTCGCAATCGCGCTGGTCGTGCTGTGCGGTGTGCACGGAGCGGCCCGATTCGCCCGCACGTGGTTCAGTGATGAGCGACCGGGCGCGATGACACTGTTCGCGGACGGCGCCTGCTTCGCGCTCGGCATGCTCGTGCTCGCCGCCGTCGCCGGCTGGCATCGACGCTCGTTACGTCGCACAAACGCGGCGTCAACCGACGACCGCCGCATGATCTGGCGCCGGCGAAGGTGCCTTGCAATTGCCGCGCTGGTCGCGGGCGGGCTGTCGGCAGTGCAATTGATTCCGTCGCTCGAATTCAGCCGGCTCACCAGCCGCGCGGCGGGCGAATTGCACATTGAGCCGTACGCCTTTTGGCTCGCGCCGTGGCGGCTTGTCGAATTCATCTGGCCCAACGTGACGGGCCATCAGTTTTCGCTCAACACGCGGTGGCTCGACCTGATCAGCGTGAACGACCGTCTCTGGGAGCCATCGTTGTATGCGGGCGTGCTGCCGGCCGTGCTGGCAGTGCTCGCCTGGCGCGCGCGCGGCGTGCCGCAATGGCAGCGTTGGCTGTCGCTGACGTTGGTGCTGAGCGTCTGGGGAGCGTTTGGTCCGGCGGGCGGCGCGAGTTGGTATTGGAATCAGTTCGCCGCACACCGCGCCGCAAGTCAGAGCGATTACCGCGATCCGCAAAATCCGCCGTCGGCTAACTCGGGCGACGCCGTGCAAGACCCAAACGAAGGACGCCTGCGCGTAGATCTGGAAAACCCGGCGGGCGGGCTCTATTGGTTCCTCGTGCGAGCGCTGCCCGGATTCGGCAGTTTTCGATATCCGGCCAAGTTGCTTTCGTTCGCCGTTGCCGCGCTGGCCGTGCTCGCCGCAGTCGGCTGGGACCGGCTGTTCGCCGAGGGCAACGCGCGATGGCTCAAAGTGCTTGCCGCCATCGCCGCGGCCAGCTTATTCCTCATGCTCGTCGTCGGACTCGCGAGCCGGCCGATCGGCAATTATCTTCGCGCGACTGCGCTGGCTCGCGAAAGCGAACCGTTTGGACCTCTGCAGTGCGGCAACGAACCGGGCCCGACAATGCTCGCCGCGTGCCGCCATTTCCTGAAAACACGCGGCACGTTCGCCGTACCGGACGCCGTGTGGTGCAGCGTTGTCGCGTTCGGTCAGGTCGCCGTGCTGCTCGGACTGGTCTGGGCCGCCGCGCGCCGCGTGAGGTCGAGTCGGAATGCGGATGCACTCGCCGCAGCGGCGCTCGCGTTCATTGCCGTCGATCTCGGCCTGGCCAATCGTTGGCTCGTCGCCACAGCGCCGCAGAGCGACCTGGATGCCGTGCCGCGCGTGGCGGAGATCATTGCGCAGGCGGAAGCCGCGGCAACGGAAAACGAGACCGGACCGCCACAGCCGTTTCGCGTGCATCGCATGTCGGCCTGGTCGCCGCACCGGTTCCGGACCGCCGTGTCGCCGACTCAGCACGAGGATGTTTTCCGCTGGGAGAAAGAGACGATCCAACCAAAATACGGCCTCTTGTCCGATGGCTTCGGCGACCGCGTCACGTACACGATCAACGAAGGTACGATGGAACTGTTCGATTATTGGTTCTTCTTCGGGCCGTTTTATCGAGCGACGCCCGCCGGTCTACGCGCGCAGGTGGCTGATCCGACTCACCTGCCGGATCGCGTCGTGTACTATCCGCGACGCGGATTCGATCTGTGGAACGCGAAGTATTTCGTGCTGCCGGAGCTGCCGGACTTCGACGACGAAGACCGCGGCTCGCTGTCGTTCTTGATCGACACGGAACTGATCGCGTCGTCGCCGCCCGGTGCGGACGATTTCCGCGTGGTCCGCAACTTGAACGTCTTTCCGCGCGCGTGGATCGTACACCGACTTGAACTCCGTGTGCCGATCCGCGGCATGAGCCGCCTGGCTCGCCGGCCGTTGATGGAAGAAATTCTCTACCAAGGCGACGCAATCTGGTTCAGCCCGCAGCGCGAAGCGAATAAGAAGAACCCGCGCGAAATGGCGTGGGTCGAGATCGAGCCGGCTGAACTCGATCGCGTTGCAACCTATAACGCTCCGCGCGCGGATTCATCGGGCGACTCATGCCAAATCGTCAGCTACACCCCGGACCGCGTCGAACTGGAGGCGACGACGACCGCCCGCGGACTCCTCGTCGTCGCCGACGCCCTCTACCCCGGCTGGCACGCGACTGTAGACGACCACCCGCAGCCAATCCTCCGCGCCAACCGCCTAATGCGCGGCCTGACCCTCGACCCCGGCACGCACCGCGTCGTGTTCACCTACAAGCCGCTGAGCTTTCGGATCGGCGGCACGGCAACACTTGCGAGTCTTGGCGTGCTGGTCCTCGCGCTTCTCGTGAGCGCTGCGCGGCGAAAGCTGGCGTGATGCGGAGCGAATTGAAATCGCGGTTAGATCGCGCGGTCGATTTCTCTACACGACGCGTACACCTTGCGGCATGCCTCCGCGACTTGATCGATATCCGCCTCTGATCCGAGCAGAACCGGGTGGTGCAGCACGACCATGGCGTGGTGAGCTCGCTCGGCCTCGGCCAATTCGCCGACGGCGCGAAAACGCGACGGCGAGCGGCCGACGTGCAGGGCGCGGAACCCGGTGTCCAGCGCGATGCCTTCGGCGCGAATAGTCTCGACGAAACGATCGCGCGAGAGGCCTGCGATCGCAGCCGGGTCGTATTGCAGGCCGAGTTTGTAGTAGCCGGGTAGGGTGGCTGTGGCAGAGTCTTCGATGCCGTGGCCGGGGCTTCGACGACTCGGCCCCAGCCACCTAACCGCGTTCGTTGCATTCGTGAGCGGACACAGGCCGGGGAGATCGCCGAGCGAGGAGAGCAGCCGAGCGACGCTGACCGCGCGACGGTCGTTGTGGATGTCGAGCTTGGCGAGTTGCGGGAGCAGAACGGCGGCTTGCAGTTCGGAGAGCGGGAACGGATTGCTCGAACGCTGGCAAACGAGTCGGGCGCGGTGGTGAATCTCGCGTGAGCCGGTGACGATCGCGCCGCCGCGGCCCGCTGTGAGTAGCTTACTGCCGCCGAACGACAGCGTGCCGACGTCGCCCCATGTGCCTGCGCGGCGGCCTTCGATGTGGGCGCCGGGCATCTGCGCCGCGTCCTCAATCACGGCGACGCCGCGGCGGCGGGCGATTTCCATAACTTGACTCATCGGCACCACGCCGCCGTGCAGGTGCGAGACGATGATCGCGCGAGTCTTCGGGCCGATTGCAGCCTCGAGCGCGGCGGGCGACATATTCCAGTTGTCGCGATCGACGTCCACCAGGACTGGAAACGCGCCGACCGCCAGCACGCTCAGAAAATCTCCACCGTAGTCGTACGCCGCGAGGATGACTTCATCGCCGCTCGTGACCTTCACTGCCCGCATCGCGAGTTCGACGGCGAACGTGCCGCTCGAACACGTGAGCGCGAACTCGCAGCCGTGATATCGACCAAGTTCCTGCTCCAGCCGCTCGACGTACTCGCCGTGATACTTGCCCCACGAGCCTCCGCGATACGCCTCCTCCAGCGCCAGCCGCACGTCGTCGTCCGGCATCGGCCAGTCCGGCGGCCCGGCCGGTCGTACGGGCGTGCCGCCGAGGATCGCGAGACGATCGTTGGAACTGGAAGTCATGAGAACGAGGATAGATGATTGAGGTGCGATGGTCGAGGATCGCGTCGCGTGGTCGCTATCCTCGATCCTTTATCCACAATCCTCATTCAAATCGAATAATCCGCCACGAAGTCCAACTTCTTCCCGCTGCCCGATTCCTTGAACCGCAGCGACGGCTTTTCCATCGACACGACCGTGTTCGGGGCGACGCTGTCGGTGAGCCAGACGTTGGAGCCGACGATTGCGTGATGGCCGATCACGGTCTTGCCGCCGAGGATCGTGGCGTTGGCGTAGATGACCACGTCGTCTTCGAGCGTCGGGTGCCGCTTCATGCCGCGGATGATGTTGCCCGCCGAATCCTTCGGGAAGCTGAGTGCGCCAAGCGTCACGCCTTGGTAGAGTTTCACGCGGTCGCCGATGTCGGTCGTCTCGCCGATCACGACGCCGGTCGCGTGGTCGATGAAGAACGAGCGGCCGATGCGGGCGCCGGGATGGATGTCCACGCCCGTCTTGCGGTGCGCGTACTCGGTCATCATGCGCGGGATCAGCGGGATGTCGAGCAGGTACAGTTCGTGGGCGAGTCGAAAGATCGTGACCGCCTCGACGCCGGGGTAGCAGAAGATGATCTCGTGCAGGCTCTTGGCCGCCGGGTCGCCGTCGTACGCGGCCTGCACGTCGTCGGCGAGCACCGCCCGCAGCTCCGGCAGCCGATCGAGAAACTGCATCGCCCGCTGCTGGCCCATCGCCTGAAAATCCTCTTCCAGCTCCGCCGCCGAGCATTCGTGCCGGAGCGCCCGCGCGAGTTGCTCGGTCAGCTTGTCGTGCAGCCCGTCGATGATGTCACCGACGTGGAACGCCACGTTGCCGAGGTGCAAATTCTGCCGCCGCCCGTAGCCGGGGTAGAGCACCTCCTTCAAGTCCTCGATCGCCTCGACCACCGCCTCCGTCGAGGGCAGGCTGGAATGCCCCAAGTGATTGATCTTGGCGAACTCCGTGTACGTGCTCACGATCCGGTCCGTCAGTTCAGGCAACGCCTCTTTGAGCCGAATATCGGTGGCCATGATGGACCTCCGTGGTAGTTGACGTTTGAGACGCGACGCGAGAAGAGAATGACGCAGCCAGTGCCGACGCTCAGGCGAGCCTCGTACACATGCAGGCCTCGCTGCACAGGGCCGTGCCAGATTGAGTGGTGAATGGGGGCATCGCGTTGCTAGTCATCGTTCTGGTTCAGCGTCGCCGATATTCTAGGCCGCCGGGCGCGCGGCATCAACCGGCTGTTGCTGGATTATCGGTTGACGGAAGCGGAATATCGATTGGAACTGACTCGTTTCATCCGCGAATTTTCGGACTTGTAATGGAAGTGGGTCGTCACTCTGCTTTGGGCTTCATGTTCAATAGGAATTCCTCTAGTTCCTTCGGAATGCCCGCGTTTACGTTTGCCTTTCCCGTCTCAACTTTCTCCACTGCGTGAATGACGCGCGTCATGTCAGAATGAAAATCTGGATCGGGCCGTACGGGCGCACCATTGAAGAATGCCAAACGCTCTAGCGTAGTGGGGAGCTCTTTCGAACGAGGCATTGGCGTCCGACCGACAAGCAAAGGGATAATAGAAATGTTGCGTGTAAGGGCCGCTTCGATTTCGATTCGAACGAAATCTGAATCGTCGTCTAGGCGTCTCCGGCCGCGCTCGTCGCAGGCGTTCAACCATTGTTCACCAATCACGACCAGCACGACATCCGATTGTCCAACTGCATCGTGCAGTATCTTGCGAAAGTCAACTCCCAGCGGGATGGAATCAACGTCTTTGAAGACATTATCCGGACCGAACTCCTCGGACAACCGGTCGTAAATCCGTCCAGTGACATGACTGCTGTCCTCACGCCTATAAGAAATGAACACTCGAAGCGGTGCCTTCGATGTCAGCGGAATGTTCGGGAACATCCCTTCGGGAAGGTCCGGTGGATCGCCGCCGGTAACTTTGCGAAGCCGGCTTCGCGAGCGGCGCTGCCCAAACAACGCGAAAAGAACGCGAACCACGACGACGAAAAGAACGCTTGCTAGGCACCAGGGCCAATAAACTCGGAGAAAATCATATGCAATTTGAAAGAGCGCTGAGACAAGACAGAGTGCAAGAAAGACGTGAAAAACGTAGTGCATTTCATCACTCAACTCTCACGGTCCTGCCGGCTCCGGCAGGCTCGGATTGCGCACGCCGCGGGCGATGGTGATGCCGTCGCCGTTGCGGAGTTCGAGTTCGTCGAGGTCGCCGACCAGCGTGACGCCGGAGAAAAGATGCACCTGCGTGTCGCCCGGCGTCGTGGACGTGACCGGCTGCGTCTGCTCGACGGCGCCTTCCTTCAGGAACACGAGTTCGGCTTCGACCAATGCGGGATCGGGCGGGTTGTAGATGATCTTGACCACGGCGCCCGGCTGCTGGATGGCGTTGAACTCGAACTCGGGCAACACCGCCGCGCTGCCCGGCGGGAAGATTTGCGGCAGGCTCGCCGCGATCGGCTGGCCCAGGAATCGCGTTTCGATCTCCGAGTGGAAGAGCGTCAGCTTCGCGATGATCGAACCTAGATCGCGCTTCTTGTCCGCCACGTCGCCGAAGAGAAATTCCTGTTGCGCGTTCTTCAGTCTCGCCAGCTCCTCCTTGGCGTCGATGTCCTCCATGATCGTGTGCAAGCTGTTGTGCGCCGTCTGAAGCTGGGCGATGGTGAACGTGCCCAGCACCATCGGGGTCGGCCGCGCGGCGTTCACGAGCGCCCAGTGGTTGAGGAAGCGATGAATGATCGGCACATAGCGCTCGATGGCCACGTCGCCGATATTCGGCACGGTTCGCGCGAGCGGGTGCAGCGCGCCAAACAGGGTCGCCACCCGCTTCTTGTACTGCGTCAAGCGAATCCACACGCCGTTGATGTCCTCCGAGTCGATTCCCCAAATCCCGTCGCGCTGGCTCCGCAGGTTGGGCAGCGTGGTTTGGAGGATCAACAGCACGTCATCGCCGAGCGAGACGAACTGATTTCGCTGCGCGATGAGTTCCGGCAGTCCATACGGCCCGTCCAACACGATGGCCGCCCCGGCGATGATCTCCGCCTCGGGCCAGTGCCCGATGTGCGCGTTGATCATCGGCAACCGATCCGCTTCTTTAATGCGCGGCATGAGATGTCTCCTTCGCTCCAGGTGATCGAACTGGTCTGTCCGCCAATTCTCCACTTGTGCCGCGCGAATTGCCAGCAGAAAAAAGAAAATTCTTCCCGCGACCTCGGACTTGCCGCGGTGCTCCGCGTGGCGATCGCGTGACACGCGGAACGGGGTGAAGAGGTGAAGGGGTGAACGGGTGAAGGGGTGACTTCCGCCGTGCGCCCCGCGTCGCGATCGCGTGACACGCGGCCCCGGCCGACTCTGAGTGCATCCCCGACCCATGTAACGCCACGGCGCTCGCTTGCGACGCCACGTCCGAGTGTTCGATTGCCACGGCGATCGACTGCGGACCGATGTCCGGGCGTTCGGAGGTCACCGCGATCGCGTCAGGACCCACCCTGGAGCGTTGCGACGCCCCGGCGATCGCCTGGACTGCCATCCTGACAGCCTGGAAGCCCATCCCGATCCATTGTCGCACCGCGTCCGACGCCTGAGACCCCATCCTGGAGCGTTGGAATGCCATCCTGACATGGCCAAACAGCGAAATATCGTCCGGTTGTGACCTTCCAGTCGAAAAAGTGTTCAGAATCCGTCACCGACGTGCCATCATAACCGCACTGGTGTTAATTTAGGTAAACTGTCCAGTCTCGCGACGTTATCCGAGCCTCCTCGCCTCGTCGATCCCGACTCACTGCCACCCAGCATCGCGTTTCTGTCGTCGGCCGGCATGCACCAAGTCTGGCGTGCCAACGCCGACGCAGAGCGGGCGTCAAATCACGGGCTTGGTGTGCATTTTCACGCAAGGGATGGCTGTGGCAGCGCCTCGATGCCACGACTGCGGCTTCGCAGACTCAGCCGCAGCCACCCGGCCGGTCAACGACCACGCCCGTCGCAGACTCCGGGCGAGCCACCCGGCGCCTGTGACGGGCAAGAGTGCCCGTCCTACGAACTTGTTCTTGGACTGGTCCTTCGGCCCGCCCTTGTTCCTTCGTCCGATCGAAGTACGACTTCACGAGCGCCGCCAATTCCGTGTGGAGTTGGTCCGTGAGATCGCTCCCGTTCGCCTGAAACTCGAATGCCGAGATGTGCGGCACGTGCTTCCTGAGTTCCGGCGAAATCTGTGCGTGCAGGACGGGGTGCAGATAAAACTCGTCAAGTCTGAAATTAACGCCGTCATCATGGGCGCGCAGCGAGGCGAACGGGTGACGCTTCTTGCGGCGTCTGGTCGTGTAGCAATACAACTGGTAGAAGTTGGCGAGGTCGAACGCCACGTAGAGCTCCGGGACGTATGGCTTCAAGATCGCCTTGAGTTTGTCGAAGGCGATCCGATCGGATGCACTGTTTGGCATGATGATCTCCCGACGCGGTTGCTGTGCCAGAATCTTCGATGCCACGGCCGCGGCTTCGCGGACTCCGAAACCCGGTGGCATCGATTCCTACGGACAAGTCATGAATGACCTGGATGCGGAGCAGTATCTGATTGCCCACGTGCAAGTCGACACCAAGCGGTTCGCCCCGGCCGCAACTCGACGGTAACGAGTTTCATCCATGACAGTCCGCGAGATCATTCGATGGATCGAACGGGCGGGTCACTTCAGCAGTGTACCGATCTCCGTGATTGACGCCTTGAACACGGCCGGATCGAAGTCGCCAATCAGCCGCAGCACCTTGGGCAATTCGTCTTTATCGAGGATTTCCTTTGCCTGCGTGGACGGCAGCGCGAGCTTAAGTTGTTTTTCGAGGTCGTCCAATTTCTTGTCGATCTCGGCGGCCTTGGCGGGTCTGGGATCAACTTGGTTGTAAATGCTCTTGAAGGCCCAAGCGATCTGGCGTGCTGAATCGAAGTCGGTTTTCTTCGCGTCCGGCAGTTCGCAGAGATGTTCGAGCAACTTGCGGGCGTCTTGTTGTGTGTACTTCG
>Ga0247727_10012437_pt1 | contig 14607 bp, 21 predicted proteins | sample WisWelCaveWW1625_FD_202498 | JGI IMG/M metagenome (GOLD analysis project Ga0247727, IMG submission 202498) | Biofilm microbial communities from Wishing Well Cave, Virginia, United States - WW16-25 | ecosystem: Environmental > Aquatic > Deep subsurface > Groundwater > Cave microbial mat | place... | reverse complement strand
CTATTTGGATGTCTTCCCAACCATATTCAAAACCGTTTATCATTGTCGCTTGTTTTTAAGTTGTCGTTTTAAAAAGAATTATTCAGTAGCGTAAGCAAGTGTTGAACTTATTTCGCGCGCTGTTGCTTTCGGCAAAATATCAATCTGCACGATCACTTTCGATGTGCTTAAAACATTTTGGTCAGGGTCAACAAATGCACTCACGCGAACGATCTCGCTCTTCGCGGTCATGTTATCGTTGATGCTGCGCTCAACAATTCCCTGATAGTGTTTGATTGTTGCAGGAGCCAGTTTTCCGGTTGAAGGGTCTAACTGAATGTCGTCAAGCAATTCGTTCACATATACAATGCGTGTCAGGCGCGCAACTTTGTCCATTGTACGCGCAAGGCTGAGCTGAGAATAATCATCAGTGAGCGGAGCGCAAGTATGGTCATCGTTAAAATAGAAACCAGCTTTGCCCGGATGCGCAACAAAGAAGATATATCCTTTGTCGTTAAGTGTTACCTGATTTGTTTCGCTCAGGGCGCTCAGCAAAGTATTGTTTGAAAAGCCTGCGGTTGTAACAGTGCGCTCTCCATCTTTTACTCTTCCTAAATTTCTTTGTACCGGGATTCCTGCTGCGCGTCCCAATGCCAAACCAACGGCAGCATATTTGTTTGCTTCCGTTCTTGCGGCAGCAATTGTTTTGTCAGAACCAATAACCAAGCTCACGCGGTTTGCGTTCGGGGTTGAAGCTCCGCGCAGATCTAGCGAGCTTGATGCGTTGCCCTGCCAATCACGACCTTCGATGATAATGCTCACCGGGCGATACTCGCCCTGCTCTTCTGTTACAAGTGCTTTCGCATTTGCAATTGCGTCAATGATGTCCTGCTCAAGCTGAGTAGCATAGGTAGGAGTATAAGAGCCATCAGGAATGCGGGTGATGCCAAGCATTTTTATTTTGCCACCTGTTGTGCTTAAAAGTTTTTTCGCGTATGCGAGTGTTTTATCTGCGATGTCTTTCATCACCACAGTTTTTGCAACAACCATCACATACAGTTCTGTTCCGTCTCCGGCTTCAGAATAAAAATCTGCAATGTGCTGATGTGCCATGCAAGTGTTTGTAACATCATACGCAGCAGTAATACCGATTGCCTCAGCATCGGCAAGTGATGTAAAATGCAAAACGTCTCCGAGCGCAAAGCTGCCTGCAACTCCGCTCACGATTAATCCGCTTATACCATCTTCTGATGGTGCGGTTCTTCCGAGATTTCCGTTTGAGTAACTTATACTTACTTTTGGCTTTGCCATCGTTTAAACGTTGTTTAAGTGGTTTGTAAATTATTTCTTTGGAGCAAGCTCTTCGCGCTTCAGTTCGATTGATTCAATTATGATCGCGTCAGTTTCGTCTTTCAAAAGCTCTTCCAATTCCTCTACCGATTTTGCTCCATAAACTTTCTCCAGCGTTTCCTCCCTCGTTGGAACTACTTTTTTTTTACTGTCTTTCTCTTTTGTTGCCGCAACTTTCTTTTCTGTTTTCTGCATATCTGCAAGAGCCTCTTCGATTTCATCTGCAACATCTTCGCGCGAAATTTCGTCAACACTTCTGTCTTTCAAAGTATCTGCATGAACAATTGCGCTGTGCTTGTTGATAAAGCATCTTCCATCTGCGGTCACGGAATAACTTTCGTGAGTAGGATTTGATGCGAAGTGGATTGCGGCTGATTCTTTTTTTGTCATGATCGAAAATATTTCGTTTATTTTTTCCGAAGTGAGGCGGTTACGTGCTTGCGCATTTCACCGCCTGCTCATCATCGGGAGTTTTTCTATTAGGTAGTTTGAACGATTGCAACAACACCAGCTCCATCGCTTCTGCGCTTACGTCCACCGAGTCTTACTTCAGCAGAATAAACATCACCGTAATATTCCGGGCTTCTTAAATTTTCGAAGAAGTCAACAGTTCCCATTGCTTTTGCAACCATATTTTTCTGCCAGCAGATCACCGCGAGGTTATCTGTTGTTGCTCCAACTGCGTCAACAGCTTTCGGCTGAGGCGGTGATGCCGCATCATAAATAGTTGTTGCGCTGCGCTGAAGAATCTTGAAACCGTAAAGCTCCATTACAACACCTGTCCTCAGATCAACCTCTTTGCCAACGTCACGCTTAATCAAATCCGTGTCGTCCATCAATTGAGAATACATATCTGTCGGAACAAGAGCATAACGATCTTCGGCAGGAATGTTCTGCTTATTCATTAAACGCTGAGCTTCTTTCAAATCTTCCTTCAGGAATTTTTTACGAGTACCTGTTGCACTTGGCGCTAATGCTGTGGCAACTGCCGAACCTGTTGTGCGGATGATCTGCCCGGTAACAGTTGGACACCAAGAATACAATAAATAATCTCCGATTACTTCACGTAAGCTTTCAACATGCTCTGTCAACACAGAACCGATCTTGTCATAAGAAATTTCCAACTGATCTGCATTGCGAATCAATGTAGGGTCGGTTGTGTAAACATCCAGTGCGTAAGTAATATCAGTGTCCGTTCTCTGCGAAATAGTTGCAGGAAGCGAAGAGCGATTTTTTACCACAGTTGCTTTTGACCCGGCTTGCGGAATATGTACAACGGCTCCGTTCAATACACTATTGCTTTCGTTGAAACAATAATTCATGAAATCGGAACTCTTGAATAGATTACTGATTATGTAATCAACCCAAACTTCTTTTTGAATTCCGTTGGTGTGAATAACCATGTTGCTTGGGTTCTGTTTCGGCAAGGCAACAAATGCGCTCGTCACGCCAATTGCGAGTACCAATATCAGGCCGACCATTCCTGTCATCAAGAGAGGAATTGAAAATGCCAGTGCGCTAATAATTTTTTTCATCGTTTTTTGTTTTTGGGTTTTATTGATTTAGGTTTATTAAAAATTCAGGGTTAATTTATTTTTATTGCTGCCGCCACAGGATTGAACTTTGTTCCATCATAAAAGAATTGCTGGACATAAGTTTTCACGCTGTCAATCGTAATCGCATTCGCGGTGAACCCGGTTGAATAGGTGACCGTCCGGTCATCGGAACCAACAACTTCAACATACAGCAATGCTCCAAGTGTTACCTCAGAACCTACCGATGCAAGTATTGTAAGGTTGCCTGTAAGTGTTGCGGGCTTGTAATACGTCACGCTGTTTGTTACTGTAACAGTCAGCGTATCGTTGCTGTAAGATGGCGTAAACTTATCAGCAGCGCCAAAAGGGTACTTCACTGTTGTTGTGGGTTCGGGCGATGAAAAGGAATAGAGCTGCAAGGTGCAAGCTGCTAAGATCACAAGTCCGAAAATTGCTTTAAAGATTGTTTTCATTTTTTTCTTTTTTAGTTTTTGACTTTATTTTTTTACTTAAATACTGTACTGCCTCTTTCATCAACCATCCACCTAATGCTCCTGCCGCTCCGAGAACTATTGCTGTTGCAATGCTCCCTACTGTTACGAATCCGAGCATCTGCCCCAATCCTATGCTGCTTACGCATCCTGCCGCTGCACTTGCAACGCTTTCCGCGTGTGGCGACATTGCTTACGCTTTCGGGTAAGCTGCGTCAAACAATTCCTTGTAACGCACAGGCTCATCCTTCTTGATGCGTGCCAATTCTTTCGGAGCTTCGCGGTGAAACTTTTTGTAATCAAAATCTTTGAATTTCTCAGCCGCCTTTATTTTGTCCTGCTCAAGCTGAGAAGAAAGTGTTTTGTGCGCCTGCATTGAATCAAGAATCGCTTTTGTTGTAGCGAAATCTTGTTTTGCAAGTTTCACATAACGATCTTTATCTTCAGTTTTGATTTTTCCTGTGGTGATTGCACCATCAACCAAAGCAGTGATGTTCGCTTCTTCAGTTGTTTTCTGCGCAGTTTCCAAAGTGGAAACTTTTCCGCTCAGCTCTGTTTTTTCTTTTGTCAAAGCTGCATGTTCTGCCTTCAGTGTTTTAACTGCATCGAGAACCTGATCTTCAGTTGCTCCTTCGGCAAGTCCGAGAGCTGCTACAAGGAATGGGAATTTTTTCATTTCGATATTGTTTTGGTTTTGATTATTATTTGAAAGTGTAATGAACTGCGCCTGCAATTCGGCTTGAGTAATTTCTTTTCCGTCTCTGTATAATTTGAGAGCTGAGCAATTAGAAGGAGTTGGAGTAAGTGAGGCTTCGCGCAACTTGCATTTAGTCACAACAACATAATCGTCAAATCCTGCAAGCGCTCCTAATACTATTTCAATGATGTCTATTCCTATTGAAGCACCATTTAAGAAGCCGCCTTCAACTTTGTTAGCGATTGCTTGCGCTTCAGAATCTTTTTCATCAAATAACGTATCGGCAATAAGCTGATTGTTTTCAACTCTTATATTATCCCATTTGCCCGGTATCTTATTTGGGTTGTGGTTAAATAGCATTGCAGGATTCTTTTTGAAATCCTCCAAGTCTATTCCGCTGGTCAGCACGATGAATCCGTAACTGTTTACTTCCTGCGTTGATAATATGAATGTTTTTTTCACTTCTATTTTCTGCGAGCTTGCGGCTCTTTGTTGGTACAAAGGTGGGCGACATTTTGCGCACGAAAAAATTACTGTTACAAATCGGACAGTGTTTTTACACGGAATGGTATTTCTATCGGGTTCAGTTGTAATTCATTTTTTATAAGGAGAAATGATTGCCGCACCTTTGTAGTGATGTCAGAACTTAATAAACAACAAAAAAAAGAATACGCTAAAATTCTTTTCACGCTTCAACAGCTCACGCAAAAAGAAACTGCCGACAAAGTTGGAGTGAGTCAGAAAACAATGTCGGCATGGGCGAAGGAAGGAAATTGGGATTCGCTGAAAGCATCGCTCATCATTTCCAAAGAACAACAACTCCGCAGAATTTATGCGCAGATAAACGAATTGAACAACTTCATTGAAAAGAAAGAGTTCGGTGAACGTTTCGCTTCATCATCGGAAGGTGATACACTCAGCAAGCTCGCATCAACAGCGCGTGCGCTGGAAACAGAGATGAGCCTGAGCGATACGATTTCAGCATTCATGGCTTTTCTTGATTGGCTCAGAACCATTGACCCGATGAAAGCAAAAGAAATTATTTTACTGCAAGATCAATTCATTCAATTTAAGTTATCACGATAATGCTCGTTAGAAGCGAAAAGCAAGCTTTCGAAAATTGGGAAGATTACCGCGACTCGCTGGTGAAAGAAACTTTCATTGACCTGAACGAAACATCAGCAGACAAAGCAAAAAGAATTTCAGAATTGAAGAATGATTTTGAAAAATTCTGCAAATATTATTTCCCAAATTATTGCAAATCAGAATTCGCTCCGTTTCAATTGCGTTTTGCTGAACGCATCATCAAAAAGAAAGTGATTTATATTTCGCGCGAATGGGCGCGTGCGCACGCTAAGAGTGTACTTGCCGATGTTCTTATTCCGATGTATTTAAAATTCACAGGGGAAATGAAGAACATGCTTCTTGTTTCTCATAATGAAACAAACGCAATTGAATTGCTGAAGCCTTTACAAATTCAATTCGAAAGCAATGCGCGGTTGATAAATGATTTTGGAAAGCAACACGGCTTCGGAAGATGGGAAGATGGAAATTTTGTAACGAAGGATGGATGTTCGTTCCGCGCAATCGGAACAGGACAATCACCGCGCGGTGCGCGCAACGAAGAAGCGCGCCCTGACTATATCGCTGTTGATGATGCTGATGAAGATGAAATGTGTCGCAATCCGAAACGCCTTGATAACAATTGGGATTGGATGCAGGGAGCTTTATTCGGGTGCTTTGATATTACAGGGAATAAAAGATTTGTTGTTATTGGAAACGTGATCGCAAAAGATTCGCTTGTTGTGCGGGCATCAGCGGTGAGCGATGACACTGAACGTATAAATATTTTTTGTAAAGGAAAAGAGATTGATAAAAAATTAATTCGGGAACTGCAAAACAAGCTGAACGAAATCAATGAAGAAAAAGAAAAACAGGTTTACGTTGAAGCAATCGGTTTTCTGAAAAATGGGTACGTCCCTTCATGGTCAAGGTTTACGATCATTGATTGCGCATACATGATTACAAAAATGGGTTACCGCAATTCGCAGAAAGAATATTTCAACAACCCGATCAGTGAAGGAAAAGTTTTCAAGAAGGCTTGGATGCAGTACAAAAAATTACCTCCCTTAACTGCATACCGTTTTCTTCTCGCATATCTTGACCCTGGATTTAAAAAGACTGCAACATCAGACAGCAAAGCTTTGGTGCTGGTTGGTTTGCATGAAGGGCAATTTCATATTCGCAAAATATATTGCGGGCAAGCTTCCGTTGAAGAAATGATTGAGTGGGGTTATTCGATGGACACATTTGTAAAAAGTCAGAATGCAGTTTATCAATTTAAGATGGAAGAAGTTTTTTTACAATCACTTCTTTATAAAGATTTCTCCGCTGCCGCGAAAACAAAAAAATATTCTTTACCTGTTAGCGGGGACACCCGGAAGAAGCCTGACAAAGATCAGCGAATCGAAAGCATCAGCGGTTATTTCGAGCGGGGCGATGTTTGGTTCAGCGAAGAGCTGGAGAAAGAGCATCATGCAATTGCTGCTGTTGAACAGCTTTTGAATTTCGAACCGGGAGTGAAAACAAAAAAGGATTTTCCTGACGCATTGGAGGGAGCATTTCATTTACTGCAACAAAACGTTTCACTCAACGCTGAAATATTTATCGGACAGCGAAAAAAAAATCATCATAAAATATAATTAACATGGCAGAATTCTTAACCAAAGACGATTTTGTAGGAAGCATCAAAGGAAATTTGCTTGACCAAATTACCGAGTTCGATGATGACCACATTAAGAGGGCAATCGAATTAGCGATTGAACAGATGAAAGGTTATCTGAGCGCAAGGTATGATGTTGATGCAATCTTTGATGAAGACCAAGATCCTGAAGATCGTAACCCGGTCATCGTTGCATACTGTATTGATATTGCGCTTTATCATTTATATAGACTTCTGCCGTCACACAAGGTTCCCGACATGAGAACTGACCGTTATTACGAGGCAAAAGAGTGGCTTGAAGGGGTCATGGAATGTAAAATCAACCCTCCAAACTTGCCAGTTCCGGACTCAGGCGACAAAAATTATATAAAATTCGGGGGCAATGATAAGCGGGATAACCACGTTTAAATACCATTTAAATAAAGTTATACGCGCACATCGGACGAAACATGGGGAAACCTTAAAACAAACAGGACATCGCTAAAACAATGGCACAAAAACAAAACGCTAAAAAAGGCAGGACATATATAGGTATCACGAACGAGATAAATAACTTCCCGATTCGCATGGTATCGCAGGATATTCACAACTGGAAGTTGGCGATTGATTCTGCCCGGAACATCTTTAACCCCCGCAGAAGATTGCTTTACGAAATGTATGAGAACATTATGCTGGACGGACACCTGTTGTCGGTTGTGAATAAACGCATCATGGCAATTACAAATAAACGAATGCTGTTCATAAACAATGATGCTGAAAAAGTGGTGAGCGATTTTATAAAGGAAAGTATTCTCAACTCCCCGTGGTTTTATGATTTGCGAAAATATGCAATGGAGCCGAAGCCATTCGGACATAGCTTGATTGAACTCGTTCCGTCATTCGATACCGATGTGATTAAAGAAGTGAAACTGATTCCGCGCTTTAACGTGAAACCCGAAATAGGATTCATCATGTATGACGCGCTGAATGAAACGCAAGGGATTTATTATCGCGGAGAAAAAGCAGACCCTTACTATTCGCAATACCTGATTGAAGCTGGAGCGCCCAAAGATTATGGATTGCTGATGACTGCCGCGCAATATGTGATTTACAAACGTGGCGGCTTCGGTGATTGGGCGCAGTTCGCAGAATTATTCGGAATGCCTTTTCGCGTTGGAAAATATAATCCGTTTGATGCGAACACCCGCAAGCTGCTGGAAGATGGATTGACAAACATGGGTGGCGCTGGCTTTGCCGTGATACCTGATGGAACACAATTGGAATTTCACAACAACAACGGAGGACAAGGCGCAGGCGCAATCTTCAAAGACATGATTGATATGTGCAACGCGGAGATCAGCAAAATATTTTTGGGACAAACGATGACAACCGACAACGGTTCATCGCGCAGCCAAAGTGAAGTACACAAAGAAGTTGAGGAAGACATTAATCTGAGCGACATGCTGCTGATTGAATATTTGTTGAATTGGGATTTCAAACAGAAGCTCGTTGAAACTTTCGGAGTAACAGAATTGGAAAACGGAAACTTCCGCTTTGACCAAACAACACTTATTCCGCTTGAGCAGCGAATTGATATTGATTTGAAGCTCTCGCAGATGGGTGTTCCGATGAGCGAAGAATATTTTTACAAGACTTATGGAATTGCGAAACCTGATACTGGAGAAACGCTTGTTGTTCCGCAGATCATCACACCGCAAAATCCATCTGTGGATGAAAAAAAAAAGCTTAGTCAGAAAGTGAGAACGCAGCTAATTGATTCTCCGCTCACGCTCATGTATGCTCGCAAGTGTAACCATGCTGAGCATAACCAAATCATTGTCACGCTTTCCGATTCTAAAGGAGGAGATAAGATTTGGCAGCGCATCACAAAAGAGATTCACGATGGCAAGATCAAACCGGGCAGTGTGGATGCAGAATTATATAGCTGGATTGTGCAACAGTTGTTCGCGGGTGTTACAAAAGGATTCGGTGGAGACTTTGCCAAGTTTACTGAAGGCGCAGAATATGAAATGCTCGCGCATCTTGAAAATAATGTTCATGTGTTCAGTGCATTCAAAACATATCAGGAGCTGCGCGAAGCAACAGACTTGCTCACTGATGTAAAAGGAAATATCAGACCGTTCGCTGAATTCAAAACTGATATGACGAAGCTGAATGAAAAGCAAAATGTTATTTGGTTGAACGCTGAATACAATCAGGCAATCGCTTCATCGCAGATGGCGGGACAATGGGTGAACTTTAGCAAGAACAAAAAGGACGTTCCGTATTTGCGATATGAAACAGCTGGCGATGATCGCGTGAGAGATTCACATGCTGCGCTTGATGGCATCATTAGAAAAGTGGACGATACATTTTGGAACACTTATTACCCTCCAAACGATTGGGGCTGCCGTTGCGATGTTGTTGCGCTTGTTGATGGAACAGAAACAAACATCAGCAGGAAATTATTGCCGACTCTTCCGGTGATGTTCGAAACGAATACTGCAAAGCAAGGCGTTGTGTTCCCGAAGAAACATCCGTATTACAATGTTGCGAAAGAAGATAAACAAAATGCAAAACAAGTTTGGGACTTACCGATACCCGACAAAACAAAAAAATAAAATGACAGACGCAGACATCATTGAAGCGCTAAAAAAAGTTGCGCATACTTACAGCAAAGATATTGCTGTTACAGTTGAAAAAATTTTTCGTACTGAAACAAAACATTTCAAGAGCAGCAATTTCTTTTCAACGCTGAGTCCGGGCATGGAAGCAAGAACAGCAATCGCGCCCTATGGCTGGACTTCACTTGCGCAATATTGGAAAGACAATCCGCAATATGCACCGAAGGGAATTTTCGGACAGATAGAAAATTCAACTGCATGGTTTCAAAGCAAGGGAGAAAAGAAATTCATTCAGTTCACAACCATCGAAGCAAGCATGATGAGCGTTGCGTTTATTATCAATGCGCGGGGTGGCGATGGCGGCACTTGGTTTTCTAAAACAGAACCATACATGACCAATTACAGAAACTTTCTGAAACAGATTGGAGCAAAATTTTGCGGAACATTTTAATCAAGTAATCACAAACCATAAAAACAAAAACAAAACGAGAAAACTATTAGTTGTAGGGAGAGGACTCCTGAAAGGTATGTTGCCCGGTGCAACTGCAATTGTTGAAACAGTTAAAAATCTGAAGGCGCAAGCTAACGGAGAGAAGGCTCCGCATGAATGGCTTTCGATTGTATTTCAGTTGCTCGCGGCTGCTGCAATCATTTACGCCTTCGCAACAAAAACAATTACGCTGGAAGAGTTGCTTGGATTCTTCGGCTGGAAATAATCACTAACCCTTAAAACAAAAAACGATGCAGACAAAAGTAAAATGCAAATGCATCTCCAAAAAGGAGAGCGCGAGCTACAACAAAGAACGTCCGATTCAAACGGAAATTGAATTACAGGTTCCTTACGATCAAAACTCAATCTACTTTCAATTGAGCGGAGGAACAGCGCTGAAATTAAATACCGTCAACCAAGAGGCTGCCGATATGTTTGAGATTGGCAAGGACTATGATGTTTTGATTAGCCCATCAGTTGAATAAATGAGTAATCAGTTCCCGCATCCCTTTGGCAAACTTGCCAGCCAGTACCGCGAGCTGCGCAGGAAACTTCCTGTGCAAGTGAGCGCAATTGCTGTGCAGGATTTCAAAGAGAATTTTAAACGGCAAGGTTATCAGGGAGAATCGGGAGCTGTAATTTTCTGGAAGCCGCGCAAAACCGACAGGAAGGTAGCGCGAAGAGCATTGCTGATAAAATCAGGAAGGCTCAGGCGCTCCCTTCGGGCGGCTCCCACATACAATGATGCGCGTGTTGTAACAGATGTGCCATACGCTGAAGTACACAACGAAGGATTCAAAGGAACCGTAAGTGTGAAAGCTCACACACGCGCGCGCGCGAAAAGAGCAGGAGCGAAAATACGAGCGCACCGCAGAGCGATGAATATTCCTGCGCGTCCGTTTATGATTACAACAAAACCTTTGATGGACAGAATAGAAAAACATTTGTTTACTGAACTCGAAAAAATATTTCCGTCATGAACTTTCAACCACTATTCGAAGCCATAAGAAAACGACTCGCTGATAACATCCCGGATGTTCATATTGATCTGTATAACGGACAGTATGAAGAGAAGGAGCCGAAGACAGACGGCTATCCTTTGGATGCAATATTTATTGAGTTCGAAACAACATCACCGCAAACACTCGGACGCAAACGGCAGCAAGCGGATGTTGACATTATGATCTATGTTGAAAGCCACTGCATACAATCTGTTGCGCAGATTGAAAAACAAAGCGAACGCGACAAGGCATTTGCACACATGCAGCTTTGCGAGAAAATAAACTTTTGGCTCAGCGGATTTACTGATAATGAAAGAGTGGGTTCTCTCACGCACACCGAATTCTCACCGGGCTTTACTCCGCGCACAGATCACATCATGCACTCCATGCGCTACCGTTGCCGATACGTTGACGACAGCGCAATGCGCATGCTGAAAAAAGTTACTCCAGCACAAGAAGTTAACACGAACATCATTCCTGATTAAAACAAAAAAGCCCCGCATCTGCGAGGCTTTTAAATAGCATTTAAATGCTCATTCGATTATCCGGGAATCAATCAGCGCAAAGTCCTTTCCCTTGTATGAAAATTTCACCTGATACTTGCTTGCCAGCCGAACGCCAAGCGGGTTCATGGCGGTCAGAGTCCCGGTATAAATAACCTGTTGGGTGCTTAGCTGGTCAATAACATAGGTGTCATCGTCTTCAAACTCCACCGACTCAGGCGCTTTCATGAGTTTTTCGGCTGCACTATGTACGTTCTGAAGCACCTCAAAGTTGTTAGTTAGGCGCTTCTTTAAGTCGGCTTTCTGCTCAGAAATGGAGAGTTGATCGTATGTTTTAACGACTGGCGTTTCTTTGGGCGCTTGCTTGGGTAAAAAATTTCCGATGATGCAGAGCAATGCAAGAACCGATACAATCGGAATCCACACTTTTTTGTTTTTGAAATACTTCATCATGTACATGGTTTTTGTTTTGGGTTAAACGAAATTACGATTTTATTTTGTCGTGCTTGGTAATGAAAATGAAAGCGAGGATAGTCAGCGGAATTGAAACGAGAAAGCCCCATGAGCCGCAGACAAGAAGTGTTCCTGCGAAGAACGCGCAGAACTTCCAAAGGAAATCGAGTTGCTGCTTTTTCATACGCGGTTGAATACAATGTTTTCTACTGTTCCCGGTTCGAGATAGAACTTCGCGGCAACCTGTCGGAGAATGTAATCGTGCGTATATTTGCGCACTCCGTCTTCCTTCTTATCAATCCATTTGTTGAATTCTTTTCGCACAGCGTCATGGCGCTTTAGCGTGGATGTTCTGTGTTGCCGTTTCTTTTTTGGAGCCATTAGATTTATTTATTGAGCAGTTTGTTCTTGAATTGGGAATAGTTGATGCCGGGAATTTCTCTCTTATCTTTTTTATGTGCAGCGGATGCTTTCTGATAAACCTTTGTTGTGTACTCCGAGCGCAGTTCGTTAAAGTAGCGCACAAGATTTGCGATGCTGTGTTTGCCCTTGAATAGAAAATTTTCAGAGCGGAAATAATGTTCGAGCATTGCTTCGGGCAGTTCAATTAATTTAATCTTCCCGGCATCGGACGCGCTTACGGAATATTTGCATTTGTTGTGAAAAAAATATTTATCACAGAAGCGCGCAATCTTTATGTTGCTTGCCTCAACAACAACTTCTTCAATCAGCATTGCACCGAGTCCGTGCTGAAGAAGAAATTGCTCATGGTAGGAAGTTTCGCGGAAGAAGAATTGAAATTGTTTGCAATCAAATGGCTTGCGCAGGCATAACTCGCACCCGGTGAAATAGCCATCGGTATAAATGAGATAAATCTCTCCTTCAATTTTTGGTGATGTGAGCCTGTATTTTTTCATACCAATTGCTGATTTAATTCCGCAACGATGCGCTGCATATTCAGCCATGACATTTGCCCATACTTCAACCAAACCTTTTGAACAACGATTGCTTCAGCGCAGCTCAGCGTTACTTTGTTTCTCTCTTTTGGTAAAATGTTTTTTACTACAAGGCGCTTATGCACTTGCATCATAACAGCAACAACGAGTTTCGTATCGAAGTCCGTTGCTTTCACTGGTTGTATCTTACAAGCATTCTCCGCGAACTCGCAGAAGTCGGCCAGTTCGTGTTTGTCCAGTTCGAGCTTGATTTTTTCAGCGAGCATAGAATGATGTTTTGAGGCGTTCGAATTGTGTAACAAGTGTTGGTAGTTCTGCTTCGGAATAGTCGTTTAGATATTTGTGCAGGTAGCCATATTTCAGCAACCATGCCTCAAGCGCCTTCCAGTCAACAGAGCCGTCAGGATTCTCCCATAACATATCGTGACAGATGGAAAGTATTTTCCTGCGCATCTTGTTTGCATTGCTGTCGAGCGTATGGCCGCCCGGTGTATAACCTTCAACTTGCTTGCTGAAAAAATTTATCAGGATGTCGCATTCGTTTATTGTCATGCCTGCGCTGCTGCATGTTCTGCCGCGCGTGTACTGATGAACCATTTCGGCTTTCGTGTCCTTGTCAATACCGAGCTTGCTGATGAGCGCATGGAGCTGTTTGTTTTGCTGGAGTGTTCTGTTCATGGTTTGCTTTTTTGAATGTGTTGATGGTTTAATTCGGGCAGCCACTTTGTTGCGTACAGAAAAGAAAACTTCTGAAAGAAAATGATTTTCATTTCGAGCGCCTCTGTTACTTCGCGCAGCGCACCGGGGGATTCTTTCCAATCATCCAACAGAAAGATTGCATCACACTTTTTCAGTGCTTCAATATCAACGCGCATGAACTCTTCGTATGATTGATCGTGATCGTGTACCAGCTTATGCGGGTTCACTGGCTCATGCCCGTGCGCGCGTATGAGGGCTTCGGCTGATTCGAACTTTGGTCGGTTCAAATCTGTTGCGCCTGTCATTTTCCCTGAGATGTAAATTTTCATACGTTGATTATTGGGCGCTGTTCGAGCAGCACATTGTTGTTTGCTTCCCTGTGTTCAGGAAGGATGAAGCGTTCGCCCATGCGGTTGAACAAATCCTTTTCTTCGCGCACAAACACTTCCTTTCCTTTGTAAAACATTGTTCCTTCAAGCATCCGATAACCGCGCAGCTTCATGCTTCTGAGCCATGCGATATTGAATTCTGATGAGCCTGTGCGATAAACGAGAATCAATCCCCAATTTGTGGGAGTGGCGAAAAACAAATCAAGCTTGATGCCTTCAGGTAAAATACGCTGCGTGTATTTGCACGGCAGATCGCCTTTCACTTTCTCCCATTGATTTACTACTGTTGCGATTCCGCTTGCAAACAATCCTGTTTCGTAAGGCTTGGGGATGGCAACGATTTCAATATCCTTTACATCAAACTTTTTTCTGCGGATGCTGCCTGCAATTTCAATGCGCTCGCAGTGTGGCGCGAGAAGCGTCACATATTTTTCAGCGAGCGGGAGAGCGTGTTCCAAATACATTACTTCTTCTTTTTGCGAACGTCAACTCCTGTGATCTCCAAGAATATTTTTGCATCGAAGTTCGGAAGCTCCAAAAAGACTTTGCGATTATCGTCAGTCCAGTTGTGCCATTTGTTTTGAAATGCTTCTTTGAATGGAATGTCTTTTAAATATCCTCCTGTGGTTTTGTGCGATGGGTTTTCTTTCTTCTCTTTCTCTGTCATGGAATTTTCGTAAATCCACTGCTTTGTATCTACCGAACACATGAGTTCATACGCGCGTGAGTCGAGGAATTT
>Ga0247727_10012436_pt1 | contig 14608 bp, 11 predicted proteins | sample WisWelCaveWW1625_FD_202498 | JGI IMG/M metagenome (GOLD analysis project Ga0247727, IMG submission 202498) | Biofilm microbial communities from Wishing Well Cave, Virginia, United States - WW16-25 | ecosystem: Environmental > Aquatic > Deep subsurface > Groundwater > Cave microbial mat | place... | reverse complement strand
ATCCAAGAACGGCGCGGAGTCTCGCGTCTCCTGGTAGTTCCTATCGCCGTCGTCTCCGACCACGTCGAGACTCTAAGCGAGATCAACATCGAAGCCCGCGCCCAGGCCGCCCGAGCCGGCATCCGCCAGTTCGAGATGGATGAAGATGACGAGGACGAGGATGATCGCCCTCTGCCGGAAGGCTACTGGCATAAGACGAACGTCATCGAAGGCGAGGAGTACAGCTTCGTGGCGTCGGAGAGTGGACGCTATGTCCTGATACTGATCAACTGGGACGAGGAAGCCACGGAGGTTACCGTCGATGCGGCCGTTTGGGAGGCCAAAGAGGAATAGCGTAATGGCCCACCGACTGCATCCGCCGAACGGCTAGCGCGTAATCTCGATTAAGGAACAGTCGCGAGCGCATAGCTTGTGCTGCGCCCGCCTTCCGGATTTCGGATGAGAATGCCGCGTTCGACGAGAGGCAGGATGTCACGCAGCGCCGTATCCTGGGAACACTTGGCAAGCTTGGCGTATTTTGATGTCGTCAGTTTGCCCTCGAAGCCGTCGAGCAGACGATTTAGGACGAGGCGCTGGCGTTCGTTGATCGCGACACCGGCGATAGATTCCCAGAAGCGCGCTTTAGCGAGGACAGCGCCGAGAGTTGTTTGCGCGCCGTCGATGGCGCGACCCAGACAGCCGAGGAACCATTCCATCCAAGGGGTGATGTTCATCGTCCCTTTCTGCGTCTCTTCAAGAATGTCGTAATACGCGTTACGCTCCTGCCGAATCTGCGCCGACATGCTGTAGAAACGTTGCGGGCTGTTTTCTGAGCGCGCCAGAACCATGTCGGCAATCGCTCGCCCAAGGCGGCCGTTACCGTCATCGAACCGGTGAATGGTGACGAACCAGAGATGGGCCAGTCCTGCTTTTAGGACCGGATCCATGTCTGCGTTGGCATTGAACCAGTCCAGGAACGCCCGCATGTCTCCATCGACGCGTGGCGCCGGCGGTGCCTGGAAATGGACGCGCTCCTTGCCGACCGGGCCGGAGACAACCTCCATCGGGCCAGTGCTGTCGTCGCGCCAGGCCCCTGCCCTGATCCTGGTCATGCCACTGCGCCCCGTGGGAAACAGGGACGCATGCCATGCAAAGAGCCTTTCGGCGGTGAGCTGCTGGTTATAGTCGCGGGTGGCGTCGAGCGTCATTTCGACGATGCCCTCGACATTGCGGTCTGCGGGCTTGAGTGCGCCGATATCCATGCCGAGGCGTCGGGCAATCGAGGATCGGACTTGTTCCGCGTCCAGCTTTTCCTCCTCGATCTCGCTGCTTTTGAGCACATCGGCGGTCAGGGTTTGCAGCATGGCTTCCTGGCGGAGGTTGAAGCCGAGCGCTTCCATATGGCCAAGCAGCCGACCTTGCCGGTGGCGGACGGCTGCAAGAGGTTCGGCGAGCCGCTCGCGGTTCCAAGTAAACCGGGGCCAATCCTGCAGCTCATGGATATACATTCTCCGCACCTTCTGCGGAGATTATAGCCTGGAATCGCCGCAGGAAGCAAGCATTCGCCGCAGTTCATGCGGAGTATGAGGCCGACAATCGCCGCAAAGCAGGGTTCTAGGAATTTGGAGTATATTGGGGGACCGTGGGCTGCCGGCCAGCTTGAGATCGCGATGAACTGGATCGAATATCGGATCACGCAGGCAAAGACAGGAAAGACCACGGAGCTCGATCTGAATTCCGGCTTCTCATACCCGCCGACAGGCCCGGCGGATGTCTTGACCAAGCTTCCCAGGGAAATCCTGGACCTGAAGCATCTGACGAAGCTCGACTTGAGCGGCCATGGGCTGAAGACGCTGCCCCCTGAGATCTGCCAGCTTGAGAACCTGCGCGAACTCAACCTGGACGCGAACGTCGAGATCACACTTCCAGAGGAGCTCGGCAGGCTGCCCCATTTGAGGCGGCTGAGCCTCGGGTCTGTCAAGAGCGCAGTAAACTTTCCGTTTTCCCGGCTTCGTACTCTTGAATCGTTGAAACTGTTTGGCACACCTCTAAAGGCATTGCCTGAGGAAATCCTCGCGCTGGAAAACCTGGCCGAGCTGGATCTCCGCTGGTCGCCGTTCGAGGTGTTTCCCAAGGACCTCAAGCGGTTGCGCAGCTTGCGTTCCCTGAGCTTCGGCATGTACGCGTGCGACGTGCTGGCGCCGGGAGATCTCGCACGGCTGGCGCGCGACGTAACGCTGAAAGACATCGACCTCTACTCCGTCTCCAACCCGGACGTGCTCGAAGAGATCTCGGAGTTCAGCATGCTGGAGAAGCTCACTCTCCGGGACGTGCGCCTCGAAGCGATTCCTGAAGGCTGGCTCAGGCTCCCGTTGCGGTCTCTTTCGTTGCGGGGCCGCGAGCCTCAAGCAGAGATCAAGAACATCGCCGCAATCAGTCGCCTGGCTCAACTCAAGGAACTGACTCTATCTCGGACTCAGCTCGGGGAGGCGATGTCGACTATCTTGAAGCTCAAGCAACTCGCGACGCTCCGCCTTGATCACGTTGGGCTGAGCGGCTTTCCCGGGGAGCTCGTGGAGTCCAGCGAGCTCGAGAACCTAAGCTTAACTGGCGCCGGGATTGCTGAAGTGCCGAAAAGCATAGGGCGGCTCCAGAAGCTGAAGACCTTGAATCTCAGTGATAACCCGATCCGCGAGCTTCCCGAGGAGATCGGTTCCTTGCAAGGCTTGACCTCGCTGTGGTTGTACGGCACGAGGCTGGAAGGGCTTCCTCAGGCGGTACGCAAGCTGAAGGCCTTGACGCGCATCAATCTAGGGAACGCCCCCTTGCGGCGGTGGCCCGACGAACTAAACGAGCTAACGGCGTTGGAGTGGGTAGGCCTCGAAAATACGGGCATCACGGAGATCCCCGCGGCGGCCATCAGGTCGCTGCCGCTGCTGAAGAGGCTTGCCGTCAGCGAAAACCTGATCACGGTCCCGCCTCCCGAGATTGTGGCGCGGGGGACGGCGGCGATCCAGGGGTATTTCCGGGCGCTCGAAGAGTCGAAGACCAGCCGGTTGTACGAGGCGAAGATGATCGTTGTTGGGGAGGGCGATGTCGGCAAGACGTGCGTCGCGCGAAAGCTCGTCGATCCGGATTTCGATATCGAGCAGAACCGCGACAAGATCGCCACGACGCCGGGCATCGCGATCGAGGACTGGCGAGTGGAAACGGATGTCACCAAATCCTTCAGGGTCAACATCTGGGATTTCGGCGGCCAGGAGATCTACCGGGTGATACCCGAGATCGCCAGCTACTACGGCATGATCTCGCACCTGGACGAGCAGATCGGCCGGATGCTCGGCACGCCCGACGAGACCGGCCTCGCGCGAAACACCATTGTCGTCTTCTCCGCCGACAACGGCCTGGCGGTCGGGTGCCACGGGCTACTAGGCAAGAGCTCCATCAGCACTCGGAAGGACCACGCTGTGCCGGGTCCCGGACCAAGGGAAGGCGCCCTGAGCTACTGGGCTACCTCTTCCCGCTAACAAGCCCGAAGCGCGTTTTGACCAAACCGGGCGGCTGTTGATCTCATTGAAACGCCAATTGCACCGCTTGCAGTAGCTCGCGTTCCAGTTGGGTTGAGGGTGCGGTTTTGATGTTAATGGCGGCCGTGGTTGGCTCCCTGCCGTCTTCCCCGCTCCCCATCGTCTCTGCGATAAACTTCAGTGTTGCCTGGAGTTCTTTTACAAACGGGGAGTTGGCCGAAAGCCTGTCGGCCAGGATGAGCCTGCCTATGCCGAAGAGATAGTCGTTCGCCTTCCAGACGACGCCTTGCGGACCTCCCGGCCCGAATCTCGGCCCGATCGCGATTGTTACCTTGTCCACCATTTCTGGCGTGAGCACCGCTACAAGCTGATCTGTTACCGGCCCAGGCAAATCCCCCGGCGTGCGGAGCGCATTCCCGGTCGTGCTATAGGCCGAGGTAATGCCAGGGCGAAAGGCGGAAGTTAAGCGAAAGCCGGACTCTGTCATCCCCGGTTGGAGCGTGTCGTAGCGGTTCAGTCCCTTCATCCAGCCCCAGGTGGCGAACTTTCCCTTGCTGGCGCTTGGGCCTAGCAAACCCTCGCGCATCCCCTTTTCGGCAAGCGGGTCGGTCGCTTGCGGTCTGAGGGCCGCCTGCTCAGCCACTTCGGGCGATCCGAGACGCCCATGCCAGCGGGGATGCTCAAGCGCCACCGTATTATCATGGGATGCAACGACGATCTTGAAGTAACGAATGGCGCGCTTCGCCTTTGGCCCGTTCTTGACTGTGTAATCATAGATGAACCGTCCGGTTGCGTCGTCCTTTGTGATCGCGACGGCGATTTCGGGTTCCACAACGAAACCCGGCTCCCACCTAAAGGTTATCCGCTTGCCTGTCTTGGCGGCATCCCCCAGCCCCAGCCCTTCCGGATAGGAGATTACGTACTCATTGGTAAAGGGGTCCCAGTAGACGAAAAACTTGTCAGCAAACACTGCTGGTGGCTCCGTCGCGCCTGTCGGCCATGCTGGAACCCGAGATTGGCCCACTTGAATCCCGCCTTGTTGGGCGTTGACCGTCGCCAAGATCGCCAGCATTAGAACGCCAAGTTTTTTCATGACTGTGTCTCCTTTCGGCTAGCTTTTACGGCCACTGGCAGTGAATGTGCTGGTTTGACTGGCCCGCAAACTCCAGCCTCGTGTTGGGGTGGGTTGCGCCGCGATCTCGGCAGTAGTCCAAGAACTCGTTGTGTATCGTCGGGTTATCCGGCAGGGAGTACTGCCCCAGCCCACCGCAGGCGGCGCAGTTGGCGCGCACGTCCACGGACTTGCCGTTGCTGTGCTCCCAATGACTCGCTGCCCAGTTACCGGAGATATCGAACAGGCCGCCATACGGCAGCGACATATCATTGAGCGCCAGCTTGCCCTGTTCTGGGTGGGCTGCGAGATAGTCCTGGGCCGCGCCCCAGATTCCGTAAGCCGGGCCAGACCGCATCCAGTGGTTGTAGGAGTTGCTGTTCTCGTGACGCGACGTCGCCCCGACGTGGATGTACTCCGGCTTTTCTTCGACCCAGAAGATGTCGGTATAGCCCGCGCCAAAATCCGCGCGACTGCATCCGCCAGTGTCTACACCGCAGGTCCTGACATATTCTGGATGACCGACAGCCAGCCTGGCATCGAAGCTATTGTCTGTGTTCCGCTGCCCGTATCGAACGTAATACCAAAACTGTCCGGTCCAGCCGGTGTTGATGTATGAGAATGTGTTGGTCCATGAGCCGTTGCCGGATATGGACATCTTGCTTGCCGGCCCGCTGCCGGGTGAGTGACCGCTGACGGTGTGGCCGTTGCCGCCTGGGTTATACAGGGAGTAAGCCCCCGTGTCTACGTCGACAAGGCAATATGGTACGCAGCACGTGCCGTCTGCTTTCTTGCAATATGAGTACCAGAGCTCTTGTGTGCCCAGAGTTTTCACCGGAAAGTAGCTTTGTCCGAAAGCTGCCGTTGTGATGAGCAGAAGGCTGGCTGCAATTGCGAGCGCCCGTAAAGTCGTCATGCGGTACCCTCTCCTTTGGTTGAAATGGCCGCTGGTCTGGCCTGGCTATACTCCGGAATTCCCATTTTCGGCTCCGGTTCAGGACGAATATATGCCAGCCCCCCCCCCGGTGTCAAGCTCTATATGGTGGCTCCTCTCCGAAAAGTGTAAGCCTCTGAAAGGGAAGCACCTCGCGTCATAACCTGACGTTGTTCCTCGCCAGGGACAGCGAAAGGAGAGGAGATTGCCCGGATTTCCGTTGAAAGTAACGGCTCCCCGGCACCTCAGTTTATCCGGGATTTCCGTTTTGGCTTCCCGGTCTATTGGAGTATACACCCGACCCCCCTCTGGGTGGACAGTTGAAGCCCGGTTTTTCTCCCCGGCTGCCGCTGGCCGCCCCGAACCCACCAGTTCCGGCTGGCCGGGGTAGGCGCGCGCCTGGACAGCCTCTTCCCGACGTCATTTCTCAGACACTTCACCATCTGGAGCCTCCTTCCTGAACGATTTCTCTGGCTCCCAACCGCCTGGACTACCCCGCCGGCACTACCACGCCACGCACCAGTTCTTCCTGACCAAGCGCTCGCTCTACCTGTTCGTATGGGAGGCCCGGAAAGAGGAGCGCGTGGAAGCCTTCGACTACTGGCTCAACGCGGTGAAGCTGTTGAGCGGGGGCAGTCCGGTGCTGGTAGTGCTGAACAAGGCCGATCAGCGGATCAAGGAGATCGACCAGGGCGCGCTGCGCGCCAAGTTCGGAAACATCGTGGACTTCTACAAGGTGAGCGCCCTGAAAGGTCAGGGGATGCTGGAGTTGGCCCGGGACATTCGGGCCAACATCGTGAAGCTGCCGCACGTCGGAGACGAGTGGCCGGGGACCTGGACCGCGGTGCGGCAGGCGCTCGAGAAGAAGAAGGATCTGCGAAATTACATCGACTACCCCGAGTACCTGGAGCTGTGCCGGCGCGAAGGCCTCGAGAAAGGCCAAGCCGGCCTGCTCAGCGGTTACTTGCATGACCTCGGGGTAATCCTGCATTTCCAGGACGATCCAGTCTTGCGCGAAATCGTGATCCTGAAGCCGGAGTGGGGGACCAACGCCGTCTACGCCGTGCTGGACACGAAAAAGGTGCAGCAGAACCGGGGCCGATTCTCGCTGGAGGATCTCCGGGAGATCTGGGGCCGCACGAACTATCCGCCGGAGAAGCACCCCGAGTTGCTCCAACTCATGATCCGGTTCGAGTTGTGCTTCCCGCTCGAGGGGTCGCAAGAATACATTGCCCCGGAGCTGCTCTCGGGCGAGCCGCCGCGGTTTGCATGGGACGGGCGGAACAACCTGCACTTCGAGTACCACTACGATTTCATGCCGGCGGGGATCATGACGCGGTTCATCGCGCGGAACCATGCCTGGATCGACGGGGGTTGCTATTGGAAGAACGGCGTGGTGCTTTCGTGGGAAGCCAGTCGAGCCCTTGTAACGGCGGACGTTTTCAGTAGCCCCAGAAAGGTCAAGGTGGCCACGGCTGGATCCGACAAGAAGGGGATGTTGGCGGTCGTGCGGCGCGAGTTCGCTCGCATTCACCAGACGCTGAACAGCCCGGAGGTGCGGCAGATGATCCCATGCATCTGCGCGCAGTGCCGGCAGGGCGAGCCTTTTCTGTTCGAGTACCAGAGGGTAGCGCGGTACCACGAAGGCGGGATGAAAGAGATGATCTGCGACCGGAGCCTCAAACCGGTGCCGATCGAAGGGCTACTGAGCGGCGTGTTTACTGAATCGGAAGTACGCGAAAACCGAACCGATCCCGAGGGGAGAACCGTGGTCGTTCATGGGGATTATTACGAAGTCCGTGGAGGCGGAGTGAAGCCGATGAAGAAAAAGGAGCAGGCAGTGCCGGGGCCTTGGGCTTCCGGAAGCTTTTATCTGCTCAGTGTCGTGGTGCTGATCGTGTTGCTCGCGGCGGTGGGGAAGTTGGTTACCTCCTCACGACAGTCGGCGCGCTGCAGTTGAAGCAGGACGAGCGGTTAAGCGAGCAGGGCTTCCTCAAGCTGATGGCGCTGGCCTTCCGGCAGTTGCCCTTACTGGGCAAGCTTGCGAAGACGGGGTCGGAACAACCGAAGCGCTGAGACCGGACCCTGCGCCGTCCCAAGACCGGCGAGCAAATCGACTTCATCTACTTCGCCCGCACCGAAGGCCCCCGACGCTCCTCAGCCGCCCAGCAAGCTGAAGAGCACCCTGGTCCGAACGCCGCCAATCCAAACTTCCGATAGAGGCCGAGCCGCTCGACAACTGTATCCGCAGTACTCATCGACCACTACGGCAGCAGCCTCCACGAGTGGAACCGCCGCGCCGCCCGCGCCGGCTTCAACGGCGCGCCCGCTATACCGAAGGGGCCCGGCGGGCCGGATTCCCTCGACGCCGTCGACTTCCCGCTGGCGCGCACGCGGCAGCCGCTGGCGAGGCTGATCGCCGCCAACCGGGCCAAAAAAGTCCGCGCCCACTACGCCGAAATCGGCGGCCGATCGCCCATCCGCGAGCTCACCGAGCGGCAGGCCGCCGCGCTCCAGGCCGAGCTGCGGCCCGCGCTCGACGCCCGCGTCGTCGTGGCCATGCGTTACTGGCATCCCCTGACGTCCGAGGCCATCGCGGCGCTCCAGGCCGAGCGGGTCGAGGAGCTGGTCCTGCTGCCAATGTATCCGCAGTACTCTTCGACCATCACCGGCTTCAACGGCGCGCCAGTCCGCGTGATCCGCGAGTTCTACCGCCACCCCGCCTACTTGGATGCCCTGGCCGGCCGCATCAATGAGACACTGGCGCGCTTCGACTCGCCCGAAGGCGTGCACCTGGTCTTCAGCGCCCACAACGTCCCGGCCAGCGTCATCGCGGCCGGCGACCCCTATCGCGCGCAGATCGAGGAAACCGTCCGCCTGGTGATCGAGCGCGGCGGCTGGCCGCATCCGGCGCACCTCTGCTACCAGAGCAAAGTCGGCGGGGCGCGCTGGCTCGAGCCGACCCTGGAACAAACCATCGCCAAGCTCGCCGCCGGCGGCGCCTCGAGCCTCCTGGTAGTCCCTATCGCCTTCGTCTCCGACCACGTCGAAACTCTGAGCGAGATCAACATCGAAGCCCGCGCCCAGGCCGCCCGAGCCGGCATCCGCCAGTTCGAGATGATGCCCGGCCTCAACGACTCGCCGCCGTTTATCCGCGCCCTCACCGAGCTGGTTAAGTCGGCGCTCCTCCCTGCACCCGGTAACCAAGCAGGGTGAGACTCTCGCGCGAGCGCGCCGCCGACTCCGGCAGCACGTAAAAAAAAGCCCCCGCCCGCACCGACGCGAAAATGATCCCCGCCCGGTAGGTCTCCACTTCTACTACATACTCGAACCCCTCGCCGTCGAGAATCGCTTCGACCGTCTTGGCCTCCTCGAGCCGCCCGGCGATATAGACGAGCTCCAGCTCCCGCCCTTCGAAGTGTTCCGCGTCCCGGCGCATCCCTAATGTTATCAACCGTTTGGCGGAGATTCAGCAGCCCAACGTCAAAACCTTTGAAACCGCAGATGAACGCAGATAAACGCAGATAAAACCTCTTCTGTTTGGGAGTTGTATCGGCGTTCATCGGCGTTCATCGGCGGTTTCAAATCCCCTAGCGGAGGTTCCAAATGCAAGTGATGCTTTCGTGGTTCGCAGTGAAGGATCTCGCCAAGGCGCGACAGTTCTACGGCCAGGTCCTCGGCCTCGAGAAACAGTTCGAAATGGAAGGCTGGGCCGAGTACGCGCACGCGCCCGGCGCCGCCTCGATCGGCCTCTCGGGCAACCCGGCGGCGCAAGGCTCTTCGGGCGCCACCGTCGTGCTGCGCGTCGAGAATCTCGACCAGGCGCGAAAAGATCTCGCCAAGCGCGGGGTCCAGTTCGACGGCGACGTCGAGGAAGTCCCCGGGATCGTGCGGCTGGCGGCGTTCCGCGACCCGTTCGGCAACCGCCTGCAACTGGCTCAAGTATTGATACAGAGCTAGGATAGGGCGATGCCATTGCTGCCCGCAGTGTCCGTCGAGCAAGAGGGCCTCCTGGTGGACCGGGCGAAGCACGGCGACCGGTCCGCCGTGGAGGCTCTCGTCGAGCCGTTTCGCCGGCCGCTGTTCGCCTACATCTACCGCATGGTGACGCTGCGGCAGGACGCCGAAGACTTGCTGCAAGACGTGCTGGTGCGGGTGATCGAAGGCCTGCCGCAGTTTCGCGGCGAGGCGCGGTTCAAGACCTGGCTGTTCGGCATCGCCACTCACGCCTGCCTCGACCACCTGCGGCGAAAAAAGCGCTGGCGAGTCGACGCGCAGCTCGAAGGCGAGCGCCAGGCCGAGGCCGATCCGCAGGAAGTCGCGCGCCTCTCCGGCATTATGTCGCAGCCCGACTTTGTGTTCGAGATCCGCGAGCACATCGCCTTCTGCTTCGCCTGCATCGGCCGCACGCTCCCCCCCGAGGAGCAGGCGGCGCTCCTGCTGCGCGAGGTGCTGGGATTCACGGCCGAAGAGGCCGCCGGGATTCTGGCCGTCTCCGAGCCGGTTTTCCGCCACCGTCTGGCCGCCGCGCGCGCCCAGATGACCGCCTCCTACGACGGCCTCTGCCAGCTTATTAATAAGGATGGCGCCTGTTGGCAATGCCGCGGCCTGCGCGACTTCGCGCCGGAACGCAATCGCGGCGCGAGCCTGGTGACGATCCAGGTCGCGCCGGGGGTGGCGGTTTCCGCGGAGAGCCTCTTCGAGGCCCGGCTCCAGATCGTCCGCGAAAGCGACCTCGAACAGGGCCGCAGCCGCGCGCTCCACGACGACTTTTTCGCCGGCCTGACCCGCCGGCACGAGGGCTGAAACCGCCTGCGTTCCACGCCGCGCCCGCTCCACTGCGACCTTTCGCCGGGCTGACGCGCCAGCAGCAGAGCTGAAACCCCGCCGCCGCGGCGCCGCGCCCGCTCCACGCCGGCAGTGACGCCAGCATGAGGGAACTGAAAATCCCGCCTTGCGATCCGCGGCGCAACGACGACTTTTTCGGCGGCCTGACCCGCCGGCAGGAGGGCTGAAACCGCCTGCGTTCCGCGCCGCGCCCGCTCCACTGCGACCTTTCGCCGGGCTGACGCGCCAGCAGCAGAGCTGAAACCCCGCCGCCGCGGCGCCGCGCCCGCTCCACTGCGACTTTTTCGACGGCCTGACCCGCCAGCAGCAGGGCTGAAACCCCTTCTGCGTTTCGCGCCGCCGCGGTGGGCGATACGGACAGAGCGAGTCTGCGGCCTCCGCCGCGCCACGGGAGGACTGAAACCCCGCCTTGCGCCCGCCGCGCCGGGGGTATACGATACATAGTCAGAGCGGGCGCAAGGAGGTCCGTGGTATGACCCGCCGCGAGCTGCTGGTTGGAGCGCTGCCCATGGCTGTGCCGAAAACTGCGACTACGGCCTTGCTGTGCGACCCGATCAGCAAGGAACATCTGACCGGCGAGAGTCATCCGGAGCGTCCGGCGCGCTTCGACGCTGTGGCGAAAGCGCTGGAGGAAGCGGGGCTCGGCACGCCGCTCGTCAAAATCGAGTCGCGGCCGGCGACCGACGAGGAGCTCGCCGCCTGTCACACGCGCGAATACCTGCGGATTGTGGAGCGAGAAGTCGCCGGGGGGCTGCGCGACTTGAGCACCGGCGACACGGCGATCAGTCCGCGCTCGCGCGAGGTGGCGCTGCGCGCAACGGGCGGCGTCTTGAACGCGGTCGATGCGGTCTTCACCGGCAAGGCGCGCAACGCGTTCTGCGTGGTGCGGCCGCCGGGGCACCACGCGACGCCGGATCGCGGCATGGGCTTCTGCATCTACAACAGCATCGCCGTGGCCGCCCGCTACGCGCAGCGCAAGCACGGCGTCGGCAAAGTGCTCATCGCCGACTGGGACGTCCACCACGGCAACGGCACGCAGGACATTTTCTACTCCGACGGCTCGGTGTTTTTTTTCAGCACGCACCAGCACCCGTGGTATCCGGGGACGGGGCGGCTGGAGGAAACCGGCGAAGGCAAAGGCAAAGGGACGACGATGAACTGCCCGTTTCCGGCCGGCTCGGGGCGCGGCGAGATCCTTGGAGCGTTCCACGTGGAACTATTGCCCGCGGCGCAACGCTTCAAGCCGGACCTGGTGATGATCTCGGCGGGCTTCGACTCGCGCGCCGGCGATCCGCTGGGGCGTTTCACGCTGGGCGACGAGGATTTCGCGGCGCTCACGGCGGTGATGCGGGAAATCGCCGACACGCACTGCCGGGGGCGGCTGGTGTCGGTGCTCGAAGGCGGCTACAACCTGAGCGGGCTGGCCTCGGCCGCCGCGGCGCACGTGCGGGCGCTAATTCCGTGACGGTCCAACGCCAACACGCGGGCAGAGGCCGGCGAGCACGAGGCGCTGCCGGGTGGGTGATCGAGGGCGGCTACAACCTGAGCGGTCTGGCCTCGGCCGCCACGGCGCACGTGCGGGCGCTAATCCTGTGACCGGCTACTGCAAACGGGCAGAAGTTCGCGGGCGGTTTACGTCGGGGAACCGCTCCCTTTGGTCGCGGCTCGGCAGGGCGAAACAGGTTGGGGCGGCACTGGTTGTCGCGAGCCTGTTTCCGCTGCTGGCCGCTGCGGAGTTGGCGTCCATCGAGGGACGAGTGGTGAACGCGGTGACCGGCGAGCCGTTGCGACGAGCAAGACTGACGCTCACGCCGATGGGTAGGCCTGCCGGTTCGGCGCCGTTGCAGCCGATCGGGGCGGCCTCCGATGCGGAGGGGAAGTTTAAGTTCGAGAAGATCGAGCCGGCCCGCTACATGCTGTCCGCCGAGAAAGCGGGCTTCTTGCGGCAGCAGTACTCGCAATCCGGACAGTCCAGAAGCTCGACGCCGCTCGCTGTGGCGTCCGGTCAGAAGTTGCGCGATCTGGAAATCAAGCTGACTCCTCAGGCGGTGATTCTGGGCAGGGTGGTGGACGAAGACGGCGAGCCTCTGGCGCGGGCCTCGGTGCAAGTTGGGCGGCAGTGGGCACAAGGGCTGGCCAATACTGAGCAACTGGGAATGTCCACAAATGACATAGGGGAGTTCCGGATCGCGAATCTTCGGGCCGGAAAATACACCGTTCGCGTCGAGTATCGCCTCGGCGCGGCCGGACCTCCCACGCGGGCGCCGGGCGCCGAAGGGGAAGGCATGGAGGACTACGTCTCGACCTTCTATCCCGGCACAACCGATCCGGGCGGGGCCGTCCCGATCGAGGTCCGGGCAGGACAGGAAATCTCGGGAATCGAAATCCGGATGCAGAAGGGCCGCGTCTACCGGGTGCGGGGCAGCGTGGTAGGCGTTGCGGTCGATCCGGCGAGCCGCGTCCAGGTGTCGCTGCAATCGCAGCAGAGGCGCGGCGGCACAGTGTTCGTGTCGGGCGGCGCGATGAGAATGGGCGGCGCCTTCGAGATGTCGTCGGTGCGGCCTGGCTCGTATTTCGTACTTGCGATTCGTTTCGATTCGGGCCGGCAGCAAGTGCTCGGGCGGACACCGGTTACGGTCACCAACGGCGATGTAGATTCAGTCGTGGTCCAAGCCGGCGCGCCAGTCGCGATCGCAGGGCGAGTACAGGTGGAAGGCGACGAAAACGCCCGCGTCACGGGCAGCGTGCTCCTGCAAGCGGGAAACCGCGAATTTGGCGGCCCGACCGTCCGCATCGAGGGCGACGGGACGTTCAAGATCGACAATGTTTCACGTGAAACACACCACATCACGGTTTCGGGCCTGCCGGAGGGAATGTACGTGAAGCGCGCGCGGGCCGGATCCGTGGACGTGCTCGAGAGCGGCCTGGATCTTTCGAACGCGGAATCGGTCACGCCGCTGGAGATTGTCGTCAGTCCGAAAGGCGCCGCCATCGAGGGCGTGGCGCGCCACGACAGCAAGCCCTGGCCGGGAGCCTGGGTCACGCTGGTGCAGCCCGACCGCGTGCGCGGGCCGGTCCGGACGATCGCCGCAGACCAGGACGGACGCTTCACGCTGAAAGGCGTCGCGCCGGGCGAGTATCGTTTGTATGCGTGGGAAGAACCAATGCCCACGGGTGAAGTCGAGCCGGAACTGCTCAAACCCTACGAAGGCCACGCGGTCAAGGTGAAGGTGGCGGAAGGCGGGCGTGAGCAGGTGGAGGTGAAGCTGGTGCGCGCGCTAGCAGGGCGCTGAAAAAGCCACGTCACGGCAGTTCACCGCAGAGACGCGGAGGACGCAGAGGCCCAAAACAAAGGGTTTTCTCGGCGTACTCTGCGCCTCTGCGGTGAATGGAACTGTTTTTCAGCAAGCTCCTAGACTAGACTAGTCCCGTGAGGGCTCGTAGCGGAAGCCTATCGCTTTGAGGGCCTTGATGGCGCGGTGGTAGCCGTCGACGTGCACCCACAGCAACATGACTGAGTAGTCGCCGGACACAGGCGCCGGGGCCGGGGCTGCCGGCATCTTGCCGAAGGGCAAAGAGGCGCCTTGCTTGGCTTTGCCGCGCCGCAGCTCGCGGGCCCGGCGGGCGATCTCGGGCCCGCCGCCGGCCGCGATGCGGGCCTGTTCCTCCGGCGGCAGCGCGGCCAGGCGCGAGGCGGTGGAGACGGGGAGATCGCCGGAGTCGACCGCGGCGATGAGCTCGTTGCAGCCGTTCTTCAGGACCTTGAGGGCGTAGGCAACCAGCCGCGGCGAGACATTTACGGCGGTGGCGGCCTGGTCGCCGGATCTGCCGGCGGGAATTCGCTGCAAATTTGCAGCGAATTTCGAGCGCCGGCCGCGCCGTTTCGACGTCTCGGGCTCCATCATGCGGGCCAGGCGCGCCGCGACCATGGCGCGCTGCGACTCGTCGAGGTGGCGGCGGAGCAGGTTCAGGCTGAGCGCCAGATGGTGCAGCGACCCCTTGCCGCGCCAGGGGAGGAAGCGCGGCTGGACGCCGGCTTCGAGGCAGGCGCGATAGCGGTTGCGGCCGTCGAGGATGCGGCCTTCGAGGTCGACCAGGATCGCCTCGCGCAAGCCGTTGGCGCGGATGTCGGCGACGAGCTCGTCGAACGCCGGCCCGCGCATCAGCGGAAACAGATCGGCGACCGGGTGAAACTGCCTTCCCTTTACG
>Ga0247727_10012435_pt1 | contig 14609 bp, 7 predicted proteins | sample WisWelCaveWW1625_FD_202498 | JGI IMG/M metagenome (GOLD analysis project Ga0247727, IMG submission 202498) | Biofilm microbial communities from Wishing Well Cave, Virginia, United States - WW16-25 | ecosystem: Environmental > Aquatic > Deep subsurface > Groundwater > Cave microbial mat | place... | reverse complement strand
TTACAGGAGGAACGGTTTCAAACGGGCAGTCCACCAACTCAGTGGAAATTGACTGGACTGCAGCAGGAAGCCAATCGGTCACCTTAATTACAACCAATGTTTTCCTCGGATGCTCCGATACCATTGTATATAATGTGCAAGTCAGCGATGTGCTTCCCGTTGCCGATTTCACATTCGGAGCTGCTTGCGAAAATTCATCTGCTCAATTTACCAATGCTTCCACCATTGCTTCGGGCAGCATTGTTTCCTACGCATGGGATTTTGATGACGGCAATACTTCCTCCACGCAAGACCCGGTTCATGTATTCCTTTCCTCCGGAACATACAATGTGATGCTTCAGGCGGTTTCTGATTTCGGGTGTGTCGCTTCCGTTGTCAAGGCGGTAACCGTGGATGCCTTCCCGGATGCAACTTTCACAGCCGATACCGTTTGCCAGGGCACGGTCACCACTTTCACCGGAACAGCGGGAGGTGCTTCTTATGATTGGGATTTCGGGGATGGAGCCACTGATGCCGGACTTGCAGTCACTCATGCCTACGGTTCATCCGGAACATTTACCGCCACATTAGATGTCACTTCAGCTAACGGGTGCGTGAGTTCAAGCCAGCGAGCGGTAGCGGTGAATTCTTTGCCGTTTGCCAATTTTGAATTTATCAGCGCCTGTCCGAACAGCAATGTCGTATTTACTAATACATCGGGCATCTCGTCAGGCTCGCTTACTTATTTCTGGGATTTTGGAGACGCTAACACTTCCATTGCTGTCAACCCGCTGCATGCTTATGCATCAGGTGGCAGCTATGCCGTGACGCTCACCGTAACATCGGGAGCGGGCTGTGTGGTCTCCGCTGCGAAAAGTGTCACCGTATATCCCGATCCTTTGGTTAATTTTTCGTCCAGTACCGTATGTCTTGGCACTCCGACCGATTTCTTCAATTTCTCAACCATTTCCTCAGCGTTTCTGACCTACTCATGGGATTTCGGTGACGGCTCGCTGACTTCGAATGCTGAAAATCCAACTCATACTTACACATCGGGCGGCTCTTATACCGTGATTCTCACCGCCACGTCCGATAAAGGATGCACGGGAAGTTTTACGCTGTCTGTGACAGTTTACGACCAGCCAACAGCTTCATTCACTGCAACGCAGGCTTGTTTCGGTGACAGCAGTTCATTTACCAATACTTCCACCAGCGGTGCGGGCATCTCTTATTTTTGGGATTTTGGCGATGGCAATTTTTCAGGCGTTACCAGCCCCAAGCATCTCTACAGCTTTGCCGGAACTTACATCGTTACGCTTTTTGTAACAACAACAGACGGATGCGTAGCCACTTCACAGCAGAGTGTCACGGTGCATCCAAGACCTGTTGCTGATTTCACCGCTCCTGATGTGTGCGAAGGAAAATCAACTCAGTTCGTCAACAGCTCTTCTATTTCGGGAGGCATCATGAACTTCAGTTGGGATTTCGGTGATGCCAGCGGCAGCGCGCTTGATAATCCGCTGCATACCTATGCTGACACGGGAACTTACACGGTCACGCTTGCTGCCTCCTCCGACCAGGGATGCAATGATACGGTTGCAAAAACAGTTGCCGTTTTGCTTCAGCCGTTTGCTGATTTCAATATTCAGACTGCCTGCTTTGGAAGCGATAATGTGATTGTTGATTTGTCAACCGGATATGATGCCGGGGCTTATTACGAAGTGGATATTTTCGATGACAACAGCTTCGATGCCGGTCCGTTTGCGCCCGGGAACTCCTCCATCAATGTTGCCTCCATCGGCAATTTCTTCGCAAAAATCCGCATCAGCAATTTTAACGGATGCAGGGATTCGGTGACGGAAGCCTTCACGGTTAACTCTTTTCCCATCGCCAGCTTTGCCGCAACTGACGTTTGCTTCGGTGAGTCCATTACTTTCTTAAACACCACGTCTTCCGTTGACCCGAATATTCTCGGTTCGCTCAGCTATCAATGGAATTTTGGCGATGGCAACACCAGCACCGACATCAGCCCCACCCATGCTTATGACACCTCTGGAATTTTCACGGTGACGATGAGCGCATTGTCCAGCGCGGGCTGCGCGGATACCTTCAGCGCGACTTTGATTGTGTATCCTTTGCCGGTTGCAGATTTTACAACGAACATCGCTTGCTTCAGCAAGGATGTCACGTTCAGCAATCTTTCAACCATTTCTTTCGGAACGATGACTTATTTGTGGGAATTCGGAGACAACGACACTTCCTCTGCAACGAGTCCGGCTCACACTTTTTCCAGCATCGGCATTTACCAGGTGATTCTTACGGCAACGTCCGATGCAGGCTGCGTTGGCGACATTACAAAAGACATCACCGTTTATCCCAACCCATCGGCAAATTTCATTGCTACCAGCGTATGTGAAAATGACACCAACCGCTTCACCAACTTGTCTTCTGTTGCATCCGGAACGCTTACCTACCTGTGGGATTTTGGCGACAGCTTCAACTCCACGGATGAAGAGCCATCCCACGTTTATGCGGGTGACGGGAGTTATTCCGTCACGCTGACGGCAACAAGCGATGTAGGCTGCGAGGATACGAAAACGAGAAACGTGGAAGTGTTTGACAAGCCCACCGTCAGCTTCACCGCCAACAGCGCCTGCTTGGGCGACACCACCTTCTTCACCAATACTTCCACCGTGAACAGTGGCTCTATTGTTTTGTTCAACTGGAATTTTGGCGATGGCAGCAATTCGCTGGACGTGAACCCGTGGCACCTTTACGAGTCAAACGGAACCTACCGCGTCAAGCTCTCACTCACTTCGGACAAGGGCTGTGTGAAAACGGATTCAGCGGCAGTGGTGGTGAACCGCATTCCGGAGGTGTTTGTCTCTCACAACTCACCGCTTTCTTTCTGCGATGGAGAAGGCGTCACGCTCACGGCTCTTGCCTTCCCGCCACCGCCAATAAACTCTTACACTTACCAATGGGCATCGGGGGAGCCTGACAGCTTCATCGTAGTGACTACCTTGGGAATTTATTGCGTGAGCATCACCGACCAAAATGGTTGCAGCGCTGACACTTGCGAATTGGTGACCGTATGGCAATTGCCCGGAGTAACTGCGCAGGCAAGCGATGACACCATCAGCAAGGGTTATCCGGTGCAGATTGTTGCAACAGGCGCATCAACCTATCAATGGACAGCCGACCCGCCCGATGCCACTTTGAATGGCAGTGATGCAAGTCAGACGGTTGTACCCTTAGAGACAACCATTTATACGGTTGTCGGAACAGATGTGAACGGATGCACCGACACCAACACGGTGACCGTTGTGGTGGTTGATGATTATTTTGTTCACGCCACTAATGTCATCACGCCTAATGGCGACCAGTTCAATCAAAACTGGTTTGTTGAAAACATTCTCAACTATCCCGATAATGAAGTGTTGATATTCGACCGGTGGGGAACGTTGATATTCCAGGCTAAAGCCTACGACAACTCCTGGGAGGGAACGAAAGGTGACAAGGAACTTCCGCAAGGCACCTATTACTATGTCATCAAATTTGACCGCTCCGATTTGATTTACAAAGGCTCAGTTTCAATTGTCAGATAATCCAATAATTCATCCGATATGAAAAAGGCATTGGTCATTTGTTCGCTGGTTTGCGCGGCTGTGTCGGGTTTTGCGCAGCTCATTCCGCTGTATTCGCTGAACTTCGACAACCGCTTCGTCTATAACCCTGCGCGAACAGGCTTTAACGGGAACCCGGAGCTGTATCTCATCTACCGCAAGCAGTGGCTCGGATTCAATGGCGCACCCGAAACGCGCGCTGCCAGCTTTGATATGGCGGTGAAGAAAGGCGGCTTCGGCTTTTATGTATTCAACGACATCACCGATGTGTTCAGGACATGGGGAGGCTCTTTCAGCTATGCGTATCATTTGAAATTCAAGACCGACATGCACCGCCTTTCCATCGGCTTGTCAGCGGGATTGGAGGATTACAGCTTTGACCGTGATGCAGCTTTCGTTCAAAACACGGACGACCCGCTGCTGCAGGGCGACCGTGGCATTTCGTTCGATGGCTCTGCCGGGCTGCATTATTTCGTCACCAAAGGCAATTACCTGAATTTGTCCGTTGGCTTGTCAGCTATTTCCATTTATGCCACTGACCTGAAATTTCTCAATGATGCCGCACCCTCCACGCTTTTCGTTCCCGATAGAACTTACATGGGCATTCTCTCCAACCGCCTGAAGCTGGTGAATGAAAAACTGATTTTGGAACCAATGGTGATTGCCCGCCTTACCGAAGCGATGAATTATCAAATCGAACCGGGATTGCTCATCGGCTTCAAAGACTGGGTGTGGGCGAGCGGATTATACCGCTATGATTACGGAGTTACGATTGCCGGTGGTTTCAAAGTGCATGATGCCGTGAAGCTGGGCTATGCTTATGATTTGGCGTTGAACGACATCAAAGACCACACTGACGGAACGCATGAAATCATGCTCGGCATCATCTTCGGCAAGAAGAAAGATGACGTGGCAAGCAAGCAGGAAGTGGAAGAGCTGAAGAAGAAGATGCTCGAACAGGACAGCCTCTTCATGGAGCAGGACAGCCTGCTGGATGAAATGCGCGATGAGCATGACAGCCTGCTGAACATCATTGACGAGATGAACTACCAATTGGAAGACATGCAATACCGGATGGACTCGCTGGAAGAAGCGGTAAGCTCAGGCGTTTCCCTTGATGACAGCACCCTTGCTGAAATGCTGAAATCGGGCGATTTGACGCAAACCAAAGCGATGAGCGATGAGATGAAGAAGATGAAGAAAGAGCTGGATGATTTGAAAAAACAGAAAGAGGAAGTGGAAAAATCAGTGAAGGAAACCAAGACGAAGGTGAAGGACATGGAAAGTGAAATGACCGAAGAGCGCACCCGCATTGTGGATGAGGAAGACCTCGAAGTGAAGAAAGGTCCTCCGCTGGGAGATTACTTCATGGTGGTTGGCTCGTTCCGCGTGGAGGAAAACAGCTACAACTTCCATGCTGACCTCAAAAAGCGCGGCTATGATGCGGGCGTGGTGTATGACAAAAAGCGCAAATGGTATTACGTCTTTATCGCCCAGCCCACTGACCTCAAGAAGGGCTTGCAGGATGTTTACAAGCTGCGCGAAGAAAACCCCGAATTCCACGATGCGTGGATACATATCATGAAGAAATCAATGCGCTGATTCGGTTTTATTGGAAAAACAAAAAGAGGCTCGGTTTTCCCGAGCCTCTTTGCTTTTAAAGACAGACGTTTCGGAAATGAATCGCGGTTACGAAATCCAGTATGACATTAAAGTGTGCGACAAATTGGATTCATCAAAATTCTTCCGGCATTGAGCGAATGGCGTTTCCCCATTAGGGGAAATACAAAGGGGTAGCGATAAATCCCTTTCGCTAAATTTGAAAAAACATTTTCTCATGCAATCAACCACCGCCAAGCCGGATAAAACCTTGAAGCAGGCAAAAACCGATTCCTACCAGCATCACGATTACTTCAAAATAGATGACCTGCTCACCGACACGCACAAGTTGGTAAGGGAAAGCGTAAGGGCATTTGTGAAAAAGGAAATCACGCCCATCATCGAGGAGTATGCGCAGAGCGCGGAGTTCCCAAGTCATTTGATAAAAGGTCTGGCTGAAATTGGCGCTTTCGGTCCTACGATTCCGCAGGAGTATGGCGGGGGCGGCATGGATGAAATTTCTTACGGCATCATCATGCAGGAACTGGAGCGCGGTGATTCGGGCATCCGTTCCACGGCATCCGTGCAAGGCTCGCTCGTAATGTTCCCGATTTACAAGTTCGGCTCGGAGGAGCAGCGCAGAAAATATCTGCCCAAGCTGGCGAAAGGAGAGTGGATGGGGTGCTTCGGATTGACAGAACCTAATCATGGCTCCAATCCTGCGGGAATGGAATCAACCATCCGCGACAAGGGCAGCCACGTCATATTGAATGGCGCGAAGATGTGGATTTCCAACTCGCCCTTTGCGGACATCGCGGTGGTGTGGGCGAAAGATGATAAAGGCGAGATACGCGGATTAGTGGTGGAGCGCGGAATGGAAGGTTTGTCAACTCCCGAAACGCACGGCAAGTGGTCGCTGCGCGCATCGTCAACGGGCGAGCTGGTGTTCGACAATGTGAAGGTGCCTAAAGAAAATATTTTCCCCAACGTGAAAGGATTGAAAGGACCTTTGGCTTGCCTCTCCACGGCACGTTACGGTATTTCATGGGGCGTCATTGGCGCTGCGCTCGATTGCTATGACACGGCATTGAAATATTCCCTCGAAAGGATTCAGTTTGGAAAACCGATTGCCGCATTTCAACTGACGCAGAAAAAATTGGCGGAGATGATTACGGAAATCACCAAAGCGCAACTACTCGCCTGGCGGTTGGGCGTTTTGAAAAATGAAGGCAAGGCGACACCCGCGCAAATCTCGATGGCAAAGCGCAACAACGTGGAGATGGCGCTGAACGTAGCGCGCACAGCCCGGCAGATTTTGGGCGGCATGGGCATCACGGGCGAGTATCCCATCATGCGCCACATGATGAACCTTGAAACGGTAATCACCTACGAAGGCACTCACGACATCCACCTGCTCATCACCGGGCAGGATGTGACGGGGATTGGAGCGTTTGAATAAAAGATTCACTCGCATGATTGAATTCCCCGCGCAGCCTTTGCGAGCTTGCTACTTTGGACGCAAAATTCGTGGCGAGTATGTAATTCCGCGCGTGGGCTGTTTCTTTGTTACCACTTTTTATCAAACAAACGGAAGAAATAGTGGGGCGAAACTATCTGAATTTCTCCAACGTGCTTCATATTTTGGAGCGCGCGTTCATGGGTGATGAGGTAATATGATTTGGCAGAGTAAGCAAGGTCAAACAAAAAGTTGTCTTTCATGTCAGCCGAGCGGTCAAAGCGCTGGACGATTTCAATTTCAACCGTAAAATCTTTTATCAGGTCTATGATTTCCGCTGGCGGCTGGTTGATTTTGCTCTTGAAAAAATCATCTTTCAGATTGCGTTCGATTTCGTCAAATAATTCAGGACACGTGTAAATCAATATTTGGCAATCGGCAGCGAATTGGATGATTTTCGGGAGTTTTCCTGAGAGGATTGCCGAAAGGTAAATGTTGGTATCGAAAACTGCTTTATCTGCCTGCACTCGGCTTCTTGCGATTTTGATGGATTCGCTTCACTACCTGCTCTGCCGAAATTTTGTTTTTCTTCACCTTCGCCTGTACTTTACGGGCGCGTTTTAATAATTCGCCACGCCTCAGTTTTATGTAAAGCATCTTCTGTTCCTCTGTGGGCAGTTGACGTACAAAATCGTTGATTTGGTCGGCAACGGATGATGGGGAAATCTTCAGCATAATGAGTTTCTGATTAGGTCAAATATACGAAAAGGCAAGAGGAAAATGCCCGTTCAGGTTTTGACGTTTACCTGCTGAAGTTTTTACGAAGGCAGGCGCTGTCTTTGCGGGGATGTGACGGGGATTGGAGCGTTTGAATAATCTCCCGCCTGATTTAATTCACCCTTATCTTCTTTGTTTCATTCCTGCCTGAAAATGTCGGGAAGTACATCAGCTCGGCTTGCGCGGGATTCAGCGTGTAACTTCCTTTGAAGCGCGGCTCGAGATGGATTTGGAATACATGCTTCCCCTGCGGAAGACGCTGGCAGAAAATGGTGGTTTTGTTCTTGAAATATTCACGGTGTGACTCGTAATAGTTCCTATTCCGGGTGTTGTTTCCATAAGAGCAGCTTGCAGGAACCGGGATTTCCAGCATGATATATTCTCCGGTTTTCTTTGCATCCACTTCAACGGTGAGGATTACAGGCTGACCGGCTTTCAGAGTGGTCGTTGCCTGTCCGTTGGAAGAGAACGAAGTTTTCACTACAAAATCTTTATCGCTTGCAATAGGGCTTGTGTTAAAATACTGTTGGTAAGAAGTGACATACACCTCGCTCGTTCCTGATTTTTGCACGCGGATGTCCGCTCCTGCATCAAATGTTTTCCGGAATGGAAATTCATGGAGGGTTTCACCATTAATGGAAATTGCAGCAGGCTTGATTTCTTTTTCTTCTTTAAGGATATCCGGCAGAATGGTTTCCAGCACCCGTGCAGTTTCAATCGTATTTCTCCATCTTCCATTTTCGCGCGTTTTGATGAGATATCTTCTGATGCCTTGCAGGTATTGATTTCCGGCAGAATCGCCTTTCAGAATATTGTAAGCGAGCAGCGTAAGCTGGATGCTGTTGTCATACCAGGAGTAGTTGTACTCACCCCAGTAAATTCCTCCCATGTAAGTTTCTTTCTTTAGGGAGAGTAAATCAGCCAGCGGGTAATTCAAAGCATTCTCCTTTTTTATTTTCAGCAGCAGCATTTTGTGATAAAGGGAAAGCGAGTCGTAGTTAAATTTTGAGAGCAGCTTTTCATAATCAAGCTGCTCTTTCATCTCCGACAGGGTGCTGAGGGCATTCAGCAAATCATTCTCGCTTAGCTGTTCCAGATTCCATCTCACGAAATCAGTGGTTGGATTCAGCGAATTGATTTTGAAATCCATTTGTCCGGCTTTATGCAATGCCTTCATTACATACAGTGTCATCCACAGGTTGGTTTCTGAATCTTTCCACCAGCCCCAGGCGCCATCTGGTTTTCGGTTTTGCTCCAGCTTTTTGATGAGCTTGCCGACAACTTTCTCATGTTTGAATTCCTGTCCTAAAGTTTTGTTGATGTTCATCTCCATTAGATATGCCATGAGCTTTGACGCAAGCTGCTCATTGCAGTCGTACGGATAATTTCTGATGTCATCCAAATGTTTGAGGAGCATGTCCAGAGGATTATCTTCAATATAAAGCGTGACCGTTCCTTTGTCCTGCTTCGAGTGAAGCGAAATAGAAGTATCGCCCGAAAGCACGTGGAATGAGCCTTCCGTTTCTTTCACGCCTGCCGGATAAACCGGCACTTTGTATTTCTCTCCGTCTTTATATCCTTCGTCTGTTTCAAGCAGGTAGGTGACAGCGATGCTATCAGGTTTCTGAGCAACAAGCTGATAATTTTCCACGACTGATGTTTTAACGCTATCGCTTTTTCTGCTCTTTTCTTCTTCATCAATCGTGAAAGTGGTCGTGATAGGATAAGTCGTGCCGGTGTAATTCAACGCTTTGCCAATCACGAAAGCCGTGTCGCCAAGCACCATGAATCTCGGCACGGAGAGTTGTGCCGCAACTTTTTTGTAAGAGCGTATGCTTGAATAGCCGATACCGCTGTGCTTCCTGCCATCCATGCCGATGGCGTAAGATTGCCATTGCGTGATGTTGTCGGGGAAAGTCGCTTTGAAAGAGACCTCGCCATTTTCATCGGTGATGAGGTTGGGCTGCCAGTAGGCATAATCTGAAAATTTATCGCGGAGGGATTTGGCTTGAAAGTCTGTACTATCTAAATATTGTCCGACTAAATAAGCCCCCGTGTTGAAGTTGTCTCCATTTACAGTATCATACGTTCCTCTAAAGGTGTTAAGTCCGCTTAATTGGTTAAGTTGAGAAACACCCCTTTGCGGACCTAAATAATTTAGGTCCAAAGCAGCGGGACTATAATATGCCATGCTCTTAAGCGACTTAGCTGACACCGACTCTCTTAGAGTTTCCTGATGTTTTGAAGTAGTCACCATTACTGCTTCCAAATTCATCGAGCTGTTATCCAAAACCACATCCAAAGTATTCTGCCCGCTTTTGACATAATACTTAATGAACTTGTTATCGAAGCCGATGTATCTTACCACAATTTCATGCTCGCCACCCGCCAGCCCATGAAAACAATAGCGACCGTCCAAGTCGGTCACCGCTCCCATCGCGATGGCTCCTTTATATTCCACGATGACATTTGCAGCAATAAGCGGCTCATTGTCTTTATCCGTCACCGTTCCGCAAAGCGAGTTGACGCCAAACCGGTAAGTGTCGTTGATGAATTGTGATTGGGAAGGATGACTTTCGAAACTGTCAATGTTATGGATGATGTAGAGGTATTTTTTAAGAATCGCATCGTCAGCATCCAGCCGCCTGAATTCGGGATTTTCAAATTGCTCGCACAATGTTCCGTTTTCCGTAATCTTTACGGAGTCGCGCTTGAGATAAAAACCGTTTTTCGTTACGAAGTAGAAACAATAGTAGGCGGGCGAAAGGTCGTAGAGCATTCTGCGCGAGCCATATACAATCCAAATGTTGCCGGTGTCGCCCGGCATGGAGATGATGATGCTGTAAAGAATGCTGTCCATTTTGAAGCGGTAAGCGCCATTGCCTGGAAAAGTGCTTGCCGGAATATTTATCGAAAAAGGAGATTTGGGTGATGCCGGTGTTGCGAGCAGGATGTCTCTCTCCGTAAAAGCTGTTTCGCCCATTCGCGGTTCACGGAATCTTTCATGGAGCTGCGGTTTCTTTTCTGTAAAAAGGTGATAATCCTTCATCTTGATTTTCTGCTCGTTCACGATGTAGTAATACCCGCTCTCAAACTGGAAGGTATTAACGAACTTGTCTTTCACGCCCACATTCAGGTCGGTTAAGTTCTGGAAAGGACCGAATGTCAAAATTTTGAACTTGCCGGAATAATTGTAATTGTAGAGCTGAATATTGTCTTTCTGCCACACGTAAAGGTCTTTGTTGTAAATATTCTGAATGCAGAAAAGGCTTTTGTTCAGCAGGTTCTTTTCAGTCTCCGAGAAATAAGTTTTTTCTTCATGCACGCTCACATTTTCAGGCAGATGATTGACGTCAACAGCGATGTCGAGCTTATTGCCTTTTTTCAATAGCACACTGTCAATCACATAGGTTGCATTTCTCGTCCGCAATTTTATCGAGTGGTATCCTTCACCGGCTACAAACGAAAAAGGGAAAGTAGCGTTCACACCGAAATAATAAATGAGCTGGTTGTCAAGCCAGATAAGGTAAATAGCAACTCCTTTTCCCCCGTCAAACAAATGTGGTGCGAACTCCGCATGGCTGACCGGGATAGAATCATAATGAAGCTTGATTCCATCTTTTGGATAAATCATCTGGTAGAAAAGGAGCATATCGAGTGTAAATCTTTTTCGCCATTTCTCATCAAGCCGGAAGTAAGAATGCGCCTGCAAGTCACGGTTCCTATGCAATTTGAACCAGTTATAGGATGGCGCGCCCTTCTTCCGCTTTCCGAGATAGGGTATCTGCGGAATTTTCAGCGACCTGAATTCCGAATTGACGGCTGACGCCAGCAGGTTCACGTTCCCAACAGGCTCGCCCTCATAGTTGCTCACTTTAATTTTCACCTCGGTTTCCTGCCCGGGATAAACTTTTTCGGGCTGCTTGATTTTGATGTTCAGGTTCTTGTCAAAAATATGTGCAGCGGCAACCTGCCTCACCGGCTCTCCCGCCCAAACATAATTGCAGGCGATGAACCAGGATGTCTCCGATTTATCTTCTGTTGCCCAATTCAGAGATGAAGCAAAACCAGATTCGATTTCTTTCCAGTTTTTGTAAATCGTGTAATGCACCGGAAATGATTTGGGATTGATGAAGCTGAAAAAAACCGAGTCTTTGGTGCGAACGCCTGACAATTGCAGCAGCGAAGCCTCTTCAATTTTCAACTCTGCAGATTGTCCATCGGCAAGCAGCCTGTATTTTTCAATGAGCGGATTGACAGGCTCGCTGAAGGGAAGAGAAACGTGCTTTTCGAAAACCAATTCCGAATATGCGCGATAGCCGTACCACTTGCCCGAAGCAGGTTTTGAAATGCCTTCCGTAATCATCTCTCCGGTGATGACTGAATCCCCTGCTATCAGCTTGATAAAATGCTTTGCCCGGTCAACGGTGATGGTGATGGTGGTATCATGCGTTTCGTTACTGCTATTGTTGAATAATGCCTGAATTTTCAATTGAAGTTTGGCTTCCGGCAGCAATGAATCCGGAATGACAATTTTCGTTTCTCCGAGAGGTTCAATCTCGAGTTCTTTTCTCCAAATAGTGTCGGGAATGAATACGCTCGAAGGATAGAAATTTTTGATTTCAGTTGACTTGACGGTCAGCTCGACTCTGCCATCCATCACTGGAAATCCATTCGCGTCCGTTCCCGATGCAAAAAGTTGAACCGGCTCTTTCAAACTGAATTCATTTTTCTCAGCTCTCAATTTGTATTTTGTTTTGTCGAGCTGGTAGTCTTCCAGATAGAATGACTCGCTGCGGTAAATTTTCTTTTTCTTCCTCCTGAGTTCAACCTTGTAATATTTATTCAGAGTAAGCGTATCGCCCAGCCTGAATTCATAGCTGTAAGAACCCGGGCTGACCGGCAGAAGGGTATCGCCTAAAATTTCCTTGCGGGGGTAACTACTCTCCTGTGAAATCACCAGCCTCATGGATTTCCTCAGCGGGTTGCCCCGTTTGCTTACAATAAAAGATTTCAGCTTCACCGTATCCCCAGGTAAATATTTCGGCTTGCTGAACGCGAGGTATCCTCTTCCTTTATCTGCCTTGCGGTGCCTGATGTGAAATCCGCGTCTGATTAGCCAATACGTTTTTTTGAACGGATAGAAAAGATATTTCATCGGAATGGAGTTGGAAATTTTTTTCCATGTTCTTATGAATCTGCCGTTGTGAATGCTTTTATCCAAATCATACACCGCCATTTGTTCACCGACTTCCGCAATCAGTATCCCCTGCTCGTTGGCTTTCGGAATCCGGTACAAGTGCTTCTCTGCGTCAAAACGTATCGCTTTTTTGTCCACCGAAAGTTTTGCATCGGGTATCATCTTGCCGGAACTGTCATAAATGCCTAAAGCCAATTCCGCACCTTCTTTCATCAGTTCAACCTGAAAGTCATTCACCAGCTTCAGTTCGCAATCCAGCAATCTCCCTTGAGCACGTATGAAAACATAGTTACCAGGTGCAAGTTTTTTCTTGTAAATGCTATCAGTAGGAAATGAATCAATCACGGTATGAAGAAATGAGGAATCAAGTGATTTTTTGAAGAGCTGCCGGGCTTCCTCGTTCGACAGTTTGTAGATGAGCGTATGATAACTGCTGGTGCGGCTTTCACGCAGACTTTGGGAAAAAACAAAAGCAGGAAACAAGAGGAGCAGGAAAATCTTTTTCAGCATTTCTCTCAGGCGGTTGTTGCCAATACAATGTAACAATAAATTCCGGGTGATAAAAAACGCTTTGCGCGGAATCAAATTACCTTGGTTGAGACCACCGCTGATTATGTGGAGAATTTGTTGAAAAAAATTTTGGTGTTATTTTGTGGTAAAAAGTGGTAAATTGTGGAACTAATTTTTTACCTTAGCCCCCGCATTCACAAAATCACATGGCTGGATTTCTCGGAGAATACCCTGTAACTATTGATGGCAAAGGGAGATTGAAGATTCCCACCGCGCTCAAGAAGCAGTTTAACCCTGCTGTCAAAGGGCGCTTTGTGATTAATCGCGGCTTTGAAAAGTGCCTTGTGCTTTACCCGTTTGACGAGTGGGAGAAAATCACCGCGCGCGTCAACAAGCTGAACACCTTCAAAAAAGAGCATCGTGATTTCGTACGCATTTTCTATCGTGGGGCAACGGAGCTGTCGCTGGATTCAGCCGACAGGCTACTGCTGCCGAAGCACCTGCTGGAGTTTGGTGGGATAAAAGTTGACGCGCTGCTTGCTGCGCGCAACACGGTGATTGAAATGTGGAACCAGAAAACTTATGACGGACAGATGAAAGTGGACAGCGACCAGTTTGCGGATTTGGCGGAGCGCGTGATGGGCGGACAAGATTTGAATCTATGATTCGGCATGAGCCGGTGTTGCTGCACGAGAGCATCGAAGCGCTGAACATCAAGCCGGATGGAAGATATGTGGATGTGACTTACGGTGGCGGAGGGCATTCGCTGGAGATTTTGAAGCGGTTGAAGAAGGGAAAATTGATAGCATTTGACCAGGACCCTGATGCGGTCGGTGAAGCGAAGCAGCAGGGCAGCCTGATTTTGATACATCAGAATTTCAAGCATTTGAAGCGATACCTGCAACTCCATGATTTGATTCCCGTTGACGGAATCCTTGCTGACCTCGGTGTTTCATCTCACCAGATTGACACGCCTGAGAGAGGTTTTTCTTACCGCTACGATTCCGCTCTTGATATGCGCATGGACAAATCATCCGGGCTGACAGCGCGAAAAGTGTTGAATGAATATCCGCAAAGCGAACTGCAAAAAATTTTCAGCGAATACGGTGAGATTGAAAATTCAAAGACGCTGGCGCGAATCATCATTTCATCAAGGGTAAGTCAAAAAATTGAAACGACAAATCAGTTGCGGAACATTATCGAACCGGTTGCGAAAGGCAACATCAATCAATATCTCTCCAAAGTTTTCCAGGCATTGCGAATCGAAGTGAATCAGGAATTAGAGGCTCTGGAAGAATTGCTCAAGCAATCAACTGACGTGATGAAAATCGGGGGAAGGCTGGTTGTGATTTCCTATCACTCGCTGGAAGACAGGCAGGTGAAGAATTTCATCAAAGCAGGAAATATGAAAGGCGAGTTGTTAAAAGATGTTTACGGAAACTATGCGGTCCCTTTTAAGTCG
>Ga0247727_10012434_pt1 | contig 14610 bp, 9 predicted proteins | sample WisWelCaveWW1625_FD_202498 | JGI IMG/M metagenome (GOLD analysis project Ga0247727, IMG submission 202498) | Biofilm microbial communities from Wishing Well Cave, Virginia, United States - WW16-25 | ecosystem: Environmental > Aquatic > Deep subsurface > Groundwater > Cave microbial mat | place... | reverse complement strand
AGCGTCGGGCTGGACGGCGACGTTGTCACGCTCTCGATCACGGAGCCCACCGCCTTCCTGAACCAGAGCGAGGTGGCGGCGGACATCGGTCTGCTGCTGGCGATGAGCGAAGAGCTCCGAGGGCAACTGCAGCAGGCATACGGCGCACCCCTGGCCCCGCCGCGGTTCCAGGAGACGCCGTAGACTCGTCGCGCGGCTAGCCCGCAGCCACCATCGCCTCGGGCTGGCGCCCGCGGCGGCGGTCGTCGATGCAGGTGCGGAGCAGGCTCTCGAGCCAGACCAGGCTCACCGGCTTGTGCAGGAAGGCATCGACGCCGAGGCGCGCCGCGGCTTCGGCCCGATCGGGCAGGCCGTAGGCCGTAAGCACGACGACCGGCGGGTCGTGGCGCAGGTGCCGGAGGTAGGCCGCGATCGCGAGACCTTCCGATCCCACCTCGGGCGTCAGGCACACGTCCGCGATCACCGCGTCGAAGCGGTTCCCGGCGAGCCGCTCGGCCGCTTCCTGCAGCGAGCTGGCGCAGTGGACCTCGAACCCGGCCCCCGAGAAATGGGCCTGGTAGGTCCGCCTCACGTGCTCGTCGTCGTCGACGACCAGGAGCCGTTCACACACGACGGCGGGCGTTGCAAGGGCGATGCCGGAAGATCGCATCGAAAAGCATCAGCAGAATCAATAGCTTAGAGAGCCGCTTGATTCCGAATGTCCGGCTGGCGGTCGGCGGGGAAGCGGACATTGGACACGATTTCGAGCGCTTCGTGTCAGACTGTCGGCGATTTCGAGAAACAGACTTCCCGCGCGAGGGGGCGAGGCGGCCCCGAAACGGAGGGGGATGACCATGGAAATGAGCCAGGCCGAGCGGGACAAGCTGATCGAGCAATACGCGCGCGGACCGGCGCGCGTCAAGGACGCCCTCGCCAAGGTCCCGCAGGAAGCGCTGCAGTGGCGGCCGGCGGAAGGCAAGTGGAGCGTCCACGAGGTGGTGGTCCACTGCGCCGATTCGGAGACGAACGCGGCGCTGCGCATCCGCTACCTGCTCGCGGAGAAGGAGCCGCTCATCGTCGGGTACGACCAGGACGCGTGGACGCGGCTCTTCGACTACCACGCCCAGCCGCTCGAGGACGCGCTCGTGGCGACGACCGCGGCGCGCGGCCGCACCGTGCCGCTGCTGCGGAAGATGGGCGCGGCCGACTGGGTGAAGGCCGGCCGCCACACCGAGTCGGGCCCGTACACGGCCGAGGACTGGCTGCGGATCTACGCGGCGCACCTGGAGGGGCACGCGAGCCAGATCGAGCGGAACCTGGCGGCATGGACGGAGCGCGCCTAGCCGCGCCGCGCGGCCCCGCGGAAGCGCTCGTCACGCTCTCCGGCATGGACCGCTCGGGCGCGGCGGTCGCGAACGCCGGCCACGAGCGGCTGCTCGTGCCGGGCGGCATCCCCGGCGAGCGCGTGCGCGTGAAGCGCCTGCGGCCCGTCGGGCGCAGCGTGCTCTGCGAGATCGTTGCTATCGACGAGGCCTCCCCCAACCGCGTGACGCCGCGCTGCCGCCACGCCGAGGCGTGCGGCGGCTGCAGCTGGCAGCACATCGCCTACCCGGAGCAGCTGCGGCGCAAGACCGCGGCGCTCGACGTGCTGCTGCGGCATGCGATGGGGGAGGCCGCGCCGCGGATAGCACCCGCGATCGGGATGCCAGTGGGCGACGACGGCATGCCGTGGCGCTTCCGACAGAAGGCCGCCTTCGTCTTCGACGATGGGCCGCAGGGCCTCGTGATGGGGCACTTCGCCCGCGGCACGAACGACGTGGTGCCGATCGAAGAGTGCCCCGTGCACGCGGACCGCGGCAACCGGATTGCCTTCGCGCTGCGTGACGCGCTCGTGGCCGCCGGAATTCCGGCGTCCGGATCCAGGACCACGGGCCTCGCCCGCCACGTGGTGGTGCGCACCTCCCGTGACGAGACGGAAGCGGTCGCGATGCTCGTCACCTCGCGCGACGACGAGACGCTGCAGGCGCCGCTGCGCGCCGTCGCCAGCTCTCCCGAGAAGCCCGAGGGCCTCGTCCTCAACCTCAACGACCGGCCGGGGCCGTACCTCGTGGGCCGTGAGTCGAAGCGCGTGGCGGGGCCGGGGCACGTGAAGGAGGAAGCTCTGGGCCCGGGCTTCCTGGTCTCGCCGACGTCCTTCTTCCAGTCCAACGTCGCCGCGGCTGCGACGCTGGTGCGGCTCGTGGTCGAGGCGATGCCCGGCGAGAGCGGCCTGCGCGTGCTCGACCTCTACAGCGGCGGGGGGCTCTTCGCGCTGTCGCTCGCCGTGCGCGGCCACCGCGTGACCGCGGTCGAGGAGAGCCGCAAGAGCGTGAAGGACGCCGAGCTCAACCGGCGCCTGAACCAGGTCGCCGAGGGGCGGCTCGAGCTCGTGTGCGCGCCCGTCGAGCGGGCCCTGCCTCGATTCGAGGCGGGTGCGTTCGACGCCGTGATCCTCGATCCACCGCGTGAGGGTTGCCCACCCGAGGTTGTGCGCGGTGTCTTCGAGCGGCTCCGGCCCGCGCGCGGCGTGCTCGTGTCCTGCAACCCCGAAGCGCTCGCGCGCGAGCTGCCGCTCGCGCTGGCCGCGGGCTACCGGATCGTGCGCGTGCAGCCGGTGGACATGTTTCCCCACACGCCGCATGTCGAGGCGGTCGCCGTACTCGAACGCCGCTCCGGACCCGCGGGTAAGGCCGCCGGGCCGGTCACGCCACGTACACCGTCTTCACGTTCACGAACTCCCGGACCCCGAACGCCCCCAGCTCGCGGCCGTAGCCGGACTCCCGGATCCCGCCGAACGGGAGGCGCGGGTCCGAGCGGACGAAAGCGTTGACGAAGCAGGATCCGGCTCGGAGCTCGTGGCGCGCGATCCGCTCGCCTCGCGCCAGGTCTCGCGTGAAGACGGCGGCGCCGAGGCCGAAGACGGTGTGGTTGGCGAGACGGATCGCGTCTCCCTCGTTCTTCGCCGCGACCACCGCCGCCACCGGGCCGAACAACTCCTCGTCGAACGCCGGCATGCCCGGCGCCACGCCGGTGAGCACGCTTGGCGGATAGAATGCGCCCGGCCCGTCGGGCACCGTGCATCCGAGCCGGACACGCGCGCCGCGCGCGACGCTCGCGTCGACCTGCCGCTGAAGCTCGTCGCGCAAGTCGTGGCGCGCCTGCGGCCCGACGGCGGTCGCCTCGTCGAGCGGGTCGCCCATGTGGCGTGCGCGCATTCGTTCGACGAGCCGCTCCTCGAACGCTCGAAGTACGGGCTCGACGACGATGAAACGCTTGGCCGCGATGCAGCTCTGCCCGCCGTTGATGAGCCGCGAGGCGGCGCAGGTCTCGGCCGCCGCGTCGAGGTCGGCGTCCTCGAGCACCAGGTACGGATCGCTGCCGCCCAGCTCCAGCACGCTCTTCTTCAGGCACGCGCCGGCAGCTGCCGCGACGGCGCGGCCCGCGGGTGTGCTGCCGGTGAGCGTGACGGCCGCGACCTCGGGCGCCTCGATCAGCCGGGCCAAGCGCGACGACGGGAGCAGCAGCGCTCGGAATGCGGCCGGGGGTACGCCTGCGGCGTGCAGGATCTCCTCGATCGCGAGCGCGCAGCCGGTCACGTTCGAGGCGTGCTTCAGCAGGCCCACGTTGCCGGCCATGAGCGCGGGGGCCGCGAAACGGAACACCTGCCAGAGCGGGAAGTTCCAGGGCATCACCGCGAGCACGGCCCCGAGCGGCTCGAACGCCACGTAGCTCTTCGAGGCCTCGGTCGCCGCGGCCTCGGGCGCGAGCAGGCGATCGGCGTGCTCCGCGTAGTATTCGCAGACCCCCGCGCACTTGGCGGTCTCGGCCCGGCCCTGCGCCACGGGCTTGCCCATCTCGAGGGCCATGAGCCGTGCGAGCCCCTCGCGCCGCTCGTGGAGCAGGGCCGCCGCACGACGGAGGACCGTGGCGCGCTCGTCGAAGGACGCGCGTCGCCAGGACTCGAACGCCTCCGTCGCGGCCACGAGGGCGGAGGCGACCTCGGCGTCCGAGGACTCGGGGTATTCGCGGATCAGCGAGCCGTCGGTAGGGTTGATCGATTGGAGAGGCATCAGTAAGACCAGAACGGCAACGAACGACGGAAGCGGATCAACGGAAACGGCAGGACGGAAACGGCAGGACGGAAACGGAACAGAAACGAACGGGTCAAAGGAACGGCCAGAACCCGCCGCACCCCGGATCGGACCGACGGTCCGGGGTCCGGCGGGTGCATCATCATACCCGCCGGGGACGGGGGGTCGCGGCGACCGGGCGTTCCGGTGCACAATCAGGCCTCCGAGAACCCTGTTCGATGATCTGCCCCGCCTGCAAGGCACTGAACGACGACAGCGCCGATGCCTGCTTCACCTGCGGCCGCGCGCTCACCGCCCTCACCCAGGGCCACGTGATCGCCTCGCGCTACGAGATCCAGAGCCCGCTCGGCAAGGGCGGCATGGGCATGGTCTACAAGGCCCACGACCGGATGCTCGAAGAGACGGTCGCGATCAAGGTGCTGCGCGCCGAGTTCGCCAACACCGGCGAGATGGCCAAGCGCTTCCGCCACGAGATCAAGCTGGCGCGCAAGGTCTCGCACCGCAACGTATGCCGGATCCACGAGTACGGCGAGGACGGCGGCGTGCGCTACATCTCGATGGAGTACGTCGAGGGCACCGACATCAAGCAGCTCGCGCGCGACAAGGGCGGCTACCTGGAGGCCGAAGAGGCCTTCGACGTCGTGATCCAGACCGCGGACGGGCTGCAGGCGATCCACGATGTCGGCATCATTCACCGCGACCTGAAGACCTCGAACATCATGCGCGACCACAGCGGGCGCGTGCGGCTGATGGACTTCGGGATCGCGAAGATCGGCGGCGCCGACCGCAGCACCGGCGGGGGCGGGCTCACCAGCACCGGCCAGATCATGGGCACCCCCGAGTACATGAGCCCTGAGCAGTGCCTCGGCGACAAGATCGACCACCGCTCCGACATCTACGCGCTCGGGATCGCGGTCTACGAGATCTTCACCGGCACCGTGCCCTTCCGCGGCGACACGCCGGTCGCGACGCTCTTCAAGCACATCCAGGACCCGGTGCCCTTCGAGGGCCCGGTCGCCGCGCGGATCCCGCTCTCCGCCGTCCCCGTGATCCGCAAGGCGCTCGCCAAGAACCGGGCCGACCGCTACGCGAACGCCTCGGACATGGCGGCGGCGCTGCGCAAGGCCCACCAGGAGGCGAAGGCGGGCGTGCCCGCGGACGCGGCGCCCACCGGCGGCCACCCGGTGATCGTGCCGGCGGGCGACGGACTGGGCGTGACTCCCACGCCCTCCGACCGTCGCCGCGTCACCCGGCTCGACATCTTCGTGAATCTCGTCATCCGCCGCGTCGGGACGGCCGGGACCGTGCTGCAGGAGGAGCGCACGATCGCCGAGAACGTGGGCCGGGGCGGTGCGCGCGTGATGACGAGCATCACCTCGCTCGCGCCGGGTGACATCGTGCACCTCGAGGAGGTCGGCGGTCCGTTCAAGACACGCGCCGAGGTGCGTGGCAGCTACGTCGGCAAGGACCACGTCCGCCGCCTCAACCTGCGCTTCCTCGACAGCCCCGCCCCCGACTACCTCGTGCACGTGGACGAGGGCGGCACCGGCGGCCGCCGGCGCTAGCCGCTAGCGGGGGTACGGGGGGCGCTCAGCCCCCCGATGAGTCAGTCCAGAGCGTCCTGGCATGCTGTTTCGTTTCTTCGGGTCTGCGTCTTTCTCGAATGTCGGGAGCCCGGCGTCAGGTCTTGAGATGGGCGTCGCTCGGTGCCGGAGCGCGAGATTGCGCCCTATTTCGAGGCCTTACCCCTCGGCACCACCATGACGGTCACCCTCGACGGGTACTTCTTCGAGTGGTGCACGGTGTTTCGCGCCAGCTTGCCTGAAGCCTCGTCGTAGTTGTTGCCGCCCGTGTTGAGGTTGCGGTCGAAGCGCGGGAAGTTGCTGCTCGAGACCTCGATCCGCAGCCGGTGGCCGGCCTTGAAGGTGTTGCTGGTGGTGAGCGGCTGGAAGGTGACGGGGTACACCTGGCCCGTCTCCATCCAGACTTGCGGCTTGTCGTAGCCGTTCCGGTAGCGCATGCGCTGGATCGACTCGTCGAGGTTGTAGGCCCGGCCGTCGGGGGCGACGTCGAGCAGCTTGACCGTGAAGTCGGTGTCGCGGGCGCCGGAGGACACGTAGAGCGTCGGCACGATCGGGCCGCTGAGCTCGGTGTCCTCGGTGAAGGGCTGCGACGTGTAGACGAGCACGTCGGCGCGCGCCTCCGTCTGGCGCTGGTCGAACGCGCCGGGCTGGATCGCGTTGCCGGTGCAGCACACGTTGCCGCCACGGGAGAGCACCGGGTTCGCAGGATCGTAGCTGAACGTGTCGGGTTGATCGACGGCCGGGCTCACGGGCGCGAGCGACCCGTCGCCGTAGAGCGAGTTCGCCCGCCCCCCGCTCGCGAGGTAGAAGGTCAACTCCTGCGCGCCCTGGGGCGGCCAGCTGTCCGAGGTCCGCCACTCGTTCGTGCCCATCGTGAAATAGGTGACCCTCGGCAGCTTGTCGACCCGCGTCTCCTTCTCGCCCTTCAGGAACCTGTCGAAGAAGCCGTAGACGATCTCGTCGTAGTCGAGCCGCGCGTCGCCCATGCTGCGCTCGCCCACGACCGTCTCCGCGGTGGCCCGCGTGAAGGCGCAGTGCCCGACCGGCGCGATGACCGCCCACTGCTGCTCGGCGCTCCCGCCGCGCGCGTGCTTGCGCACGTGGTTGAACAGCGCCAGGTTCGGCCCGACCGAGACGTCGTACCAGGACATGAACCACAAGCCGGGAACGTCGAGCTTCATGTCGTCGTGCCACAGGCCGCCCTTGTACCAGGCGGGATCGTTCGGGGTGCGCTGGATCATGCGGCCGCCGGTCGCGGCCGGCGTCGCGTCCGCGAAGATCCCGTGCGGCGCGTCGATCGCCTTCAGGACGTCTTGCACGGGCAGGTGCCAGAGCGCCTTGTCCCACTCGACCGGCGGGAGCTGCTGCGCGAGGTCGAAGGCCTTCGCGGCGCGCACCAGGTCCGCTTGCTTCGTCTCGGGCGGGAACATCGGCCGCACCTGGTTCTGCTGGCCGTAGATCCACGAGATGAACAACATCTGCATCGCGCCGCCGCGGTACCAGTTGCCCTGCTCGTAGTAGGGCCCCACGCGGCCGACGCCGGCGCCGAAGCCCTGGACGTTCATCGCGGCGTAGGCCGGATGGCCCTGCGCGGCGATAGCCATCTGATACTCGGCGGTCGACGAGCAGCCGGTCGTCCCCACCTTGCCGTTCGACCAGGGCTGCGTCCGCATCCACTCGAGCGCGTCAAGGCCGTCGCTCACGGGCGCGCCCAGGATGTCGTAGTGGCCCTCGGAGAAGAACCGGCCGCGCTCGTTCTGGACGACGAAGGCGTAGCCGCGCTTCACCGCCTTGAGCGCCGAGCTCATGTCCGCCGGCACCCCGTTGCGCACGTCCCAGAAGTTGAAGTTGTAGGGGGTGCGTACGAACACGATCGGGACCGGGCCGGTCGCGTTCTTCGGGCGGTAGACGTCGGTGGCGAGCCGCACGCCGTCGCGCATCGGCAGCATCAGCTTGCGCTCGACGATCGCGAGCGATTGCAGCTCCTTCTCGGTGTCGATCCGCTTCTGGCGCTCGGCGGTAGAGAGCGTTCCCTGCTGCGCGTGGAGCAGCGGGACCGCGAGCAGCAGCGCGGGTGCGAACAGCAGCCGGCGGGAGGCGTTCATTGGCAGTTCTCCTGGGCCTGAAGGCCCGATTCTTGCTCAGAAGGGGGTGGACTCCCAGCGCTCTCGGCGCCGTCACTCCCCGCCGCGCAGCGCGGCGACGTCCACCATCGGCTCGCCGGCCGGGAGCGACCTGAAGAACTCCATCAGCGGGCGATCGTCCGTCAGGACGGGCCCCGCGCCGACGAAGGCCGCCATCGCCTTCGGCCCGGCCGTGCGCCACGAGCGCAGCATGGGGATCGAGCCGAGACCCGCCTCGCTCGCCGCCGCTCTGAGCCTCGGGTCCGCGAACACGCGCCTGGCGATCTCCGGATCGACGTCGGCCGCATCCTCGCTCCCGACGAGGACGTTGCCGTCGTACCACAGCGTCGCGTTCGGGAACACCTCGAGGAACGTCCGCATGATGAGCTTGTACTGGGTCTCGGGCCGGTGCCCCAGCCACTGCACGACGTGGCCGCCCTCGGCCAGCGCGCGCTTCACGAGCCGGAAGTACTCGACCGAGTACAGCAGCCCCGCGCCCGCGTGATCGGGCTGGACGATGTCGGCCGTGATCAGGTCGAAGCGGTCGCGCGTGAAGCGCAGGTAGCCCCGCCCGTCGTCCACCCGCAGGCGAACGCGGGGATGCTCGAGCAGGTCATAGTTGACGTGCGCGAAGAAGCGCGCGCCGCGGCGTACGCTCTCGGACAGCTCCACGACCGTGATCAGGGCGCCAGGGTGCCGGCTGATGGCGCCGGGCGTGGCGCCGCCGCCCAGGCCGACGACCAGCACCTGCTTCGGCTCCGGGTGCAGCACCATCCCCAGGTGGCCGATGGCGCGGTGCAGCCGCACCATCTCGCGCCGGTCGCTCGCCTGGTGCAGTCCGTCGAGGTACATCGTCCGGACCGAACGGCTGCTGCGGACGCTGACCACGGTCTGCACGCCCTCCTCCCGCCACAGCTCCGTCGGGTCCTCCGCGTAGCGTTTGGCGAAGGCCGCCTGCGTCGGGTCGGGCACGAGCCGCGCGGCCGCCACGAACACGCCCGCGGCCAGCCCGGCCACCGCCCAGGCACGGCGCGACGCGGTCGCGGCCGCGAGTGCGATGCCCGTCAGGGCGAACGCCGTGGCACCCGTGATCAGGCTCAGTCGCGAGCCGAGGGCGGGACACAGCAGGAAGCCGCCGGTGAGCGACCCAGCGATCGCGCCGAGCGTGTTCACTGCGTACAACGTGCCGACCCGCCTGGCCGCCCCGGCCGGCGACTCCGCGTGCGCGTCACCGGTGAAGAGCCGCAGCGCGATCGGGAAGGCGAGGCCCATCAGGAGCGCCGCGGGAAACACGATCGCCAGGCTGGCGTCGATCGGCGCGGTCACCTGAGCGCCACCCTCGAAGTTCCGAGCGAACAGCGTGAACGACGCGACTACGGCGATCGCTGTGGCGAGTTGCAATGCCGCCAGCCAGCGCAGGCCGTCGCGTGGCGTGTCGAGGATGCGCGCGGCCAGCACGCCGCCCAGCGCGATCCCGGCCAGGACTGCGGCGAGCATCGCGGTGAACGCATAGCTGGTGGCGGTGACGAACTGCACCAGAATGCGATACCAGACCACCTCGAGCGCAAGCGCGGCGGCGCCCGAGACGCCCATCACGACGAGAACCAGCCGCTGCACCCGCGGCGGCGCCTTCGACCGCGCGGTCGGCGCTGGCGCGGCCGCCTCCACCCGTCCGTCCTCGCGGGTCGAAAGCGCGAACGCCAGCAGGCCCACGCTCAGGTTGAGCGCAGCGGCGAGCAGGAAGGTCTGGCGCATTCCGATTGCGCCGATCAGCAGGAAGCCGGTCGCGAGGACGCCCAGGACGCCGCCGGCGGTGTTGATGCCGTAGACCAGGCCGAGCCGCGTTCCGAAGTGCGACCCGCGCACGAGCGTCGACGCGCACAGCAGCGGCAGCGTCATGCCCATCAGCATCGTCGGCACGAGCAGCACCAGGAACGAGCCCGCGAGCCGCGCCGCCGTCAACACTCCGAACGAGTCCGGCGCCAGTATCTGCGCGCCCTGGTAGAGCCGCTCCGCTCCCTCGAGCGCGAGCGGGGTGACGAGCGCGGAGACGGCGATCAGGATCTCGGCGGCCGCGAACGTCGCGAGCGGACGTCCGCCGCGCCGGACGAGCCGCGGCGCGAGCAGGCTCCCGAGCGTCAGCCCGCCCATGAACGCGGCGAGCACGGTGCTGGTGGCGAAGACCGTGACACCGAACGTGATCGACAGCAGCCGCTGCCACAGCACCTGGTACACGAGCGCGCTCGCGCCCGAAAAGAAGACCAGGCCCAGCAGGGCGGCGAAGCGGACGGCAGGCATCGGGGGAGTCAGGGGGAATTATACGCAGAACATCCGCGAGGCCTGTACTTCGCCCCCCGCTTCGCGCGCCGGCCGGCGTGCTTCAGCCGATCCGGTCCAGCCCGTCGAGCTCGAGGATCGTTCCTAGCAGGACGTCGGCGCCCTGAGCGCAGTCTGCGAAGCGCGAGAGCTCGCGCGGCGAGTGGCTGATGCCACCCAAGCTCGGGACGAAGATCATGCCCATCGGACCGAGCTGCGCCATCATCTGCGCGTCGTGCCCGGCTCCGCTCGGCAGGCGCATGTGACGCAGAGCTCGCCGCGTGGCGGCCGTCTCGATCGCGCTCTGGATCGTCGGGTGTGCCCGGGCGCCTCTGTGGCGGCTCGACGCCTGGACTTCGATCTCGGTCGCGGTCTGCCGCGCGATCTCGGCCGCGCGTCGCTTCAGTGTCTCGCCGAGTCGCGTCACCGTGGTCTCCGCGAGATCCCGGAACTCGACCGTGAGTCGCACCTCGCCGGGCACGACGTTCGGGGCGCCGGGAGACACGGCGAGTCGGCCCACGGTGCCCACCTGTTTCCCGGTCTCGCCGGTCGCGATCTCGCGGACCGCGAGCACGAGCTGCGAGGCCGCGACCAGCGCATCGCGGCGTGCGTCCATCGGCGTCGTGCCCGCGTGGTTCGCGAAGCCGCGCACCGTCACGTCGTAGTCGTCGATGGTCACGATGCCCTCGACGACGCCGATCGGGACCCCCGCGCGATCGAGCGTGCCGCCCTGCTCGATGTGCAGCTCGAGGTAGGCGTGGAAGGAGCCGGAAGCGCGCCGCGCCTCGGCGACGCGCTCCGGGTCGCCGCCGATGCGGCGCAGCGCATCGCCCTTGCGCACGCCGTCCTCCACCCGCTCCCACTCACCCGGCTCGATCTGGCCGACGGCCATGCGGCTGCCGTGGAGCCCGCTGCCGAAGTTCGACTCCTCGGCGGCCCAGATCACGACCTCGAGCGGGTGTCGGGTGCGGACGCCGCTTTCCTCGAGGGTCGCCACCACCTCGAGCGCGGCCATCGAGCCGACGTCGCCGTCGAAGTTGCCGCCATTGCGGACGGAGTCGATGTGCGAGCCGAACAGGATGGGGAAAAGCCCGTTGCCGCTGCCTTCGCTGCGGCCGAGAATGTTCCCCGCGGCGTCGACGCGGGGCGCGAGGTCGAGGGCACGCATCTCGCCGAGCACGTACTCGCGGCCGGCCACGTCGGCGTCCGAGAAGGCAGTGCGGCTCACGCCGTCGGCGAAGCTGCCTCCCGCAGGCCGCCCGAAGACGCTCAGCTGCTCGAGTCGCCGCCACAGCCGGTCCGCGTTCACGCGCGGGGCGACACCAGCAGAGCTCGCGCGCTCGCTGCGGGAGGCGGCGAGCCCAGCCACGGCCGCGATGAAGCTCCGGCGCCGCATCGGGCCGATTGTAGCGTCACCCTCGACTCACGTAGACTCGCCCTCTCCCGGAGACCTGAGATGCGACTGCTTCGCTCGATGCTCGTCCCGATGCTTTGCGTCTTGATGGCCGCGCCCACTGCCGCGCCCGCCGCCGCGCCCGCCGCCGCGCCCCCGCTCCTCGGCTTCGGACCCGAGGCCGCAGCCGCGCAGCGCTCGCTCGAGGCGCGCTTCGACGCCTTGATCCGCAGGGCCGACATCCACGACTGGGTGCAGCGGCTCGCGAGCCGGCCGCACCACGTGGGATCGCCCTACGGCAAGGCGAACGCCGAATGGCTGGCGGGCCTGTTCCGTTCCTGGGGCTACGAGACCCGCATCGAGACTTACGAGGTGCTGTTTCCGACCCCGAAGACGCGGCTCGTGGAGATGCTCTCGCCCCGGGTCTTCCGGGCCGCGCTCGTCGAGCCGGCGCTTCCCGAGGACGCGACGTCGGGCCAGGCGGGCGAGCAGCTCCCGACCTACAACGCCTACTCGATCGACGGCGACGTGACCGGCGAGCTCGTCTACGTGAACTACGGCGTGCCGGCGGACTACGAGGAGCTCGAGCGTCGCGGCATCGACGTGAAAGGCAAGATCGTGATCGCGCGCTACGGGCGATCCTGGCGCGGGATCAAGCCGAAGGTCGCGGCCGAACGGGGGGCGATCGGCTGCCTGATCTACTCCGACCCGCGCGACGACGGCTACTTCGGGGGCGATGCCTACCCGAAGGGCGGCTACCGCAGCGCCGCGAGCGCCCAGCGCGGCTCGGTGGCCGACATGCCGCTCCACCCGGGAGATCCGCTGACCCCGGGCGTGGGCGCCACCCAAGGCGCCCAGCGCCTGCCGCTCGAGCGCGCCGCGACGCTCACCAAGGTCCCGGTGCTGCCGATCTCCCATGGCGACGCGCGACCGCTGCTCGAGGCGCTCGCCGGGCCCGTCGCCCCCGAGCCCTGGCGCGGCGCCCTGCCGATCACCTATCACCTGGGTCCGGGGCCAGCGAGGGTGCGCGTGAACGTGACCTTCGACTGGAACCGCGTCCCCGCCCACAACGTGATCGCAATGCTGCGCGGCGCCGAGGAGCCCGAGCAATGGGTGATCCGCGGCAACCACCACGACGCGTGGGTGAACGGCGCGACCGATCCGGCGAGCGGGATGGCGGCCGTGCTCGCCGAGGCCAAAACGCTCTCCGAGCTCGTCCGGCAAGGCGTGAGGCCCCGCCGCACGATCGTGTTCGCGGCCTGGGACGGCGAGGAACCGGGCCTGCTCGGCTCGACCGAGTGGGTCGAGCACCACGCGCAGGAGCTCCGCGCACGCGCCGTGGCCTACGTCAACTCGGACAGCAACGAGCGGGGCTACCTCAGCATGGACGGCTCGCACTCGTTGCAGCGGCTGCTGAACGAAGTGGCGCGCGACGTCAGCGATCCCGTGAAGGGGGGAAGCGTCGCCGAGCGGCTGCGGGGACGCGCGCTCGTCGGGAGCGACGAGGAGGAGCGACGCCGCGCCCTTGCACGCGAGGAGATCCGGCTCGACGCGCTCGGCTCCGGCTCGGACTACACGCCGTTCCTGCAGCACCTCGGCATCGCCTCGCTCAACGTCGGCTTCGGCGGCGAGGGGCACTACGGCCAGTACCACTCGATCTACGACTCGTTCGACCACTACGTGCGCTTCATGGACCCGGACTTCGCGTACGGCGCGGCGCTCGCGAAGGTGGGCGGCCGAGCCGTGCTGCGACTCGCGCAGGCCGAGCTGCTGCCGTTCGAGTTCACGGCCGTGGCGGCGGCGGTCGCCTCGTACGTGGAAGAGGTCGAGGCGCTCGCGAACCGCCTGCGCGTTGAGACCGAGCGCCACAACCAGGCGCTCGAGCGTGGCGCTTTCGAGGCCGTGGCGCCTCCGGACGAGCTGCGCGTCACGCCGGCGCGCAAGGACCCCGTGCCGCACCTCAATTTCGCCCCGCTGCGGAACGCCTCCGAACGCCTCCAGCAGGCCGCGAAAGCCTACGACAGTGTGCTTGCCAAGGCCGGGCCGGGCGCGCCGGCCGAGGCTCGCCGCGCGGCCAACGCGATCCTGCTGCGGGCCGAGCAGGCCTTTACGCGCCAGGAAGGCCTCGCCGGGCGGCCATGGTTCAAGCACCACGTCTACGCCCCTGGTTACTACACGGGCTACGGCGTGAAGACGCTGCCGCTCGCGCGCGAGGCGATCGAGGGCCGGCGCTGGGTGGCCGCCGAGAAGGGCATCGCCGTCACGGCCGACGTGCTCGCAGCCTTCGCCGCCGAGGTCGAGCGCGCCGCCGCGGCTCTCGCCCCCGCTTCGTCACCACGACCTTAGAGACCACCATGGCCACGCACTTCGACGCGATCGTGATCGGCACCGGCCAGGCCGGACCCTCGTTGGCGGCGCGACTCAGCGGGGCGGGCCGAAAGGTGGCGATCGTCGAGAGGAAGCTCTTCGGCGGAACCTGCGTGAACGTCGGCTGCATCCCCACGAAGGCGCTCGTGGCCAGCGCCCGCGCGGCTTTCGTGGCGCGCGAGGCCTCGCGCTGGGGAGTGGTGGTCCAAGGGGCCGTAGCGGTGGACGCCAGGGCGGTGAAGGCCCGCAAGGACGCGATCGTCGCGCGGTCGAGCCAGGGGGTGGCGGGCTGGCTGCGTGGCCTCGCAAACGCCACCGTTCTCGAGGGCCACGCCCGTTTCGAGGGCCCGCGACGCGTGCGCGTGGGCGACGAGATGCTGGAGGCCGAGTGGGTCTTCATCAATGTGGGTGGCCGGGCGGCCATCCCCGACCTGGCCGGCCTCGCCGAACTTCCCTACCTCACGAACTCCGGAATGATGGAGCTCGACACCCTGCCCGAGCACCTCGTGGTCGTGGGCGGGAGCTACGTCGGCCTGGAGTTCGCGCAGATGTACCGCCGCTTCGGGAGCCGGGTGACGGTGGTCCAGCGATCGCCACGGCTGGTTCCGCGCGAGGACGAGGACGTCTCGGAGGCGATCCGGCAACTGCTCGAAGGGGAGGGCGTGGCGGTGCGCACCGGCGCGACCTGCATCGCGCTGGCGCGGCACGAGCACGGTATG
>Ga0247727_10012433_pt1 | contig 14611 bp, 14 predicted proteins | sample WisWelCaveWW1625_FD_202498 | JGI IMG/M metagenome (GOLD analysis project Ga0247727, IMG submission 202498) | Biofilm microbial communities from Wishing Well Cave, Virginia, United States - WW16-25 | ecosystem: Environmental > Aquatic > Deep subsurface > Groundwater > Cave microbial mat | place... | reverse complement strand
CCGGCGGAGGGCCGTTCCGGTTCCTCGCCATCGGGGATACCGGCCAGGCGACGAACGGCCAGCTCAACCTGGTGCCGTTGCTGATGCAGGAGAACGCCGCGATGGTGATTCACACCGGCGACGTGGTGTACCCGATCGGCGCTTACGATGTCTACCAGGATTTCTATTTCACGCCCTACGAAGACCTGTTGCGGCGCGTGCCGTTCTTTCTCTCGCTGGGGAATCACGACTACCTGACCGGCAATGGCGAGCCGTACCTGTCTCTGCACGCGCATCCGACCGAGACCGTGCCGCCGCAGGACCACGGCCGTTATTACTCGTTCGACTGGGGCGACGTGCACTTCGTCGCGCTCGACAGCAATGCGCCGCTCAACCTCGGCGAATCCGGCATGAGCCGGATGGTGCAGTGGCTGGACAATGACCTCGCGCGCAGCCGCCAGTTTTTCCGGGTGGTGTATTTCCATCATCCGCCGTTCGCCTCCGGGTTCAACGAAGCGGACCCGTTGTCGGCGCAGGTGCGAGCCCGCATCGTGCCGGTTCTGGATCGCCACGAAGTCGAGCTGGTGCTCACCGGACATGAGCACAGCTACCAGCGCACCCGGCCGATGCGAGGCGGCGTACCGGTCACGGCAGGCGCAGGAACTCTGTACATCACAACCGGCGGCGGCGGCGCCGGATTGGTCAACCCTCCGGCGAGGACTTATCATGCCAACCGGCTCATGGGACATCACTACCTGAGGGTGGATGTCCAGGATGGCCGGATCGACCTCCGCCCGGTGGGGCTGGACGGCCAGGCATTCGATTTCGTCACGCTGGCGCCGGGTCCCGCTTTGGGACGGAGCGGCGTGGTGAATTCGGCCTCATTTACCCCGTCGTTGGCGCCGGGCGGCCTGGTCAGCCTGTTCGGGAGGTATTTGTCGCTGCGTGAAGGCGTTGCTCCCGGCGTTCCGCTGCCGTCAGAGCTGAATGGAACGAAGGTCACGATCGGCGGCCGTGCGTTGCCGCTATTCTACGCTTCACCGACCCAGGTGAATGCCCAGTTGCCGTTCGATGTTCAGGGCGAGGTGACGGTGCGGGTAGCGCTTCCCAACGGTTCGGACCCGGTCGATGTTCCGGTGTTCATCGCCGACGTCGCCCCGGCGATCTTCATCTTGCAGGCCGGGCCAACCCGGGTGCCCGCGATTGTCCACGCCAACGGCAGGCTGGTGACCGACGCGGATCCGGCGGCGCCCGGCGAGTTTCTGGTCGTCTACTTAACCGGCCTGGGGCGGGTCCAAGGGCAGATCCAGCCCGGGACGCCGGCTCCGGCGTCCACGCTGCTTCGCACGGTGGCGCCGGTTGGCGTGCGCGTCGGCGGTCTGGACGCCAACGTCCAGTTCGCCGGGCTGGCTCCGGGCTTTGTCGGGCTCTACCAGGTCAACGTCCAGCTACCCGACCTTCCCGAGGGCCGTCACGCCTTCGAGTTGTCGGCTCGCGGCGTCCCCGGCACCCCGGTGACGATCCCGGTGCGCTCGGACTAAACGACGGAAGCGGATGCCGTCGTCTGCAATCCTCGTACATTCCACAACGGAGGACCCATCGTGTCTGGCCGACTGTTTCTGTTTGCCCTGGCCACCGGCGTCGCCTGTGGCCAATTGAGTGTCGAACAAAAGCTGTTCGACTTTCAGGCGCTGGCCTCGATCTACGCCAAGCATTACACGCCGTACGAGTGGAAGCGCCAGGCGTTCGGGTTCGATCTGCTCAACCTGAGGCCGTGGCTGGAGCGCGCGCGAGGGGCCAAAGACGACCTGGAGTTCTACGAGCTGTGCCAGGAATACGTGGCCAGTCTCCAGGACACGCATTCGTCGTTCACCACGCCGTCCAACTTCCTGGCCTTCCTGCCGTTGCACGCGGATCTCTATGACGGCAGGGTGCTGATTGATTCGATCACCCGTTCCCGGCTGCCCGTCTCCGATTACCCGTTTGAAATCGGCGACGAGCTGTTGTCGCTGGACGGGAGGCCGATGGAGGAGCTGATCGCCGCCTATGAGAGGTATTCGGGCGGGGCCAATCCGCGCAGCCGGCGACGCCGCGCGGTGTTGCGGGTATTGCAGCGGCCGCAGTCGGTCATCCCGCGCGCGCACGAGACGCCGGACCAATCCGTGATCGAGGTGCGGCGGCGGAGCGGTGCGGTGGAGACCTACACGGTGGCTTGGGTCCGGAGCGGCAAGCGTTTGCCGCTGGTCGGGCCGGTGCCTTCCCCGCGGTTCGCGCGCGCCAGGCCGGCGGGTTCGCCGCCGGAGGAGACGCCGGCGTACCTGCTCCCGATTTACCCGCTGATCCGCGACGAGGCGCTCGACGTGCCCGAGATACTCAACCAGGGGGGACGCAGTCCGATTTTCGCCATGCCGGCGGGCTTCGAGCGGCGGCTTGGCGGCGCGGCGTCCGATAATTTTTTCTCCGGGGTCTTCGACTACGACGGGCTGCGCATCGGCTTCCTGCGCATTCCCGGTTTCGGCGGCTCGGCCGGCGCGTTGCAGCAGTTCGAGCGGGAGATCGCTTTTTTCGAGGAGAACACCGCCGGGCTGATCATCGACGTGATGCGGAACTCGGGCGGTTCGGCCTGCTACAACGAGGACATCCAGCGGCGGTTGATTCCCTACCGATTCCGCGCAATGGCGCGGGAGTTCCGGGCGACCTGGGGATGGGTGAACTCGTTTGCCGCCTCGCTGGAAGCGGCCCGCGCGCAACGCGCCGAGCCGCACGTCATCGCGCTGCTGGAGGCTCGGCTCAAGGATATCGAGACCGCCTACCGCGAGAATCGCGGGCGCACCGGCCCGCTGTCGTTGTGCGCCGAGTCGATCGATCGCGATCCGGCGGCAGTGGTGTACACGCGGCCGCTGATGGTGCTCATCGACGAATTCTCGATCTCGGCGGCCGACGCCTTCCCCGCCGTGCTCCAGGACAACGCCCGGGCGCTGCTGTTCGGCATGCGGACGATGGGCGCCGGCGGATCGGTCGGCAGCTTTGACGCCGGCATTTTTTCGGAATCGGCCACTTCGGTGACGCTCTCGATGCATCACCGCAAGAACCCGATTGTGACGCCCGAGTATCCGACGGCGCCGTTTGTCGAGAATATCGGCGTGCGGCCCGACGTCGAAGCCGACTACATGACCGGGGAGAACCTGCTCGCCAACGGCCGGCCGTTCGTCGAGAGCTTTCTGAGGGCCATGGCGATGCACATTCGCGGCGGCGCTCCAGACTAGCAGTCATCTGATGGCTCCCGTGAACGTTCGATAAGCCGTTACTGAGCCACGACCGGGTCTATCATAGAAGGTGGGAGGCCCACTGGGACGATGGTTGCTCACGCGTGAGGAATACGAGGAGCGCAAGCGAGGCTTCGAGATCTTCAATCGATGGGAGAGGGAGAACCTCCCGCCCGCCCTGGGTTCGGAGGCCTCGGTTGCCGTGGCCGGGGCCCTGTGGGAACTCCTCTCCGAGGAGGTAAGGACCGCTGATCCGGATCCCGAGAAGCTCGGAGTGCGCGCCTTCCACGCCAAGCTGGCGTTGTTGGACCGCCGGCGATGACCTCGCAGGAGGCGGCGCTCCAGGAGGCCGTAACCATCCTGGAGAAGCTTTCGCTGCCTCATATGCTGATCGGCGGGCTGGCGGTGATTGCCTGGGACGTGCCTCGCGCAACTTTGGATGTCGACCTCCATTTGTGGGTCGAAGCGGATCAATTGGAAAAAACCGCCAGTGAGCTTCTGACCATGTTGCGAGCGGCGACGGCGGATCCCCTGGAGTTTCTGCGGCAGAGCCGTGTCCTGCCGGTGCTCTCCTCCGGCAATGTGAGAGTGGACCTCGTGTTCGCCCGGCTGCCGATCGAACTTGAGATGATTCGCCGGGCCCGCAGGAAGACAATCGCCGGCGCTGCCGTTCCGGTGGCTTCGCTGGAGGATCTGATTTGGATGAAGCTCCTGTCTGAACGCCAGCAGGACCTCGAGGATGCCCGGCGTTTGCTGAGGCGTCACCGTCAGAACCTGGACCGCGAATATCTGGAACCGCGCCTGCGCGAGCTTGCCGAGGCGTTGTCCCGCTCGGAGATTCTGGAGATCTACGACGGTGAAGTCACTTGACGCGCTTGGCGGTCATCTCGAAGCTGTTGCCTTCCAAAGACGCCGTGAACTGAATCTCGTCGCCGCGGACCTTGCCTTTGTAGGCGACTTTGCCGAAGAAGCGCTCGGCGTTGAAGGAAATCTCATCGCCCTGGATCTTGCCGTCCTGAATGGGCGCCTCGTCCTGGGCGCCGGCCACTGTGCCGGTGACCTTGTCGCCGTCCACTTTGAAGACGAAGGTGTTCACGCGCTGCTCGCCGTCCGGCGTGTTGAATTCCGCGCGCCAACGGCCGCTGATGTCGGCCGCCGCGGCGATTGAGCCCAGCAACATCGCCAGGATCGCTCCGAGCTTCCCACAGGTTCTCATGGTGGACCTCCCCAGGCAGCCACGATACCACTTTGGTCCGGCGCGGGGCGGATGGAGTACGCTATTGGCAGATGCTGGGCCAGACGATTTCCCACTACCGCATCGAAGAACAGATCGGCACGGGCGGCATGGGCGTGGTGTACCGCGCCCGCGACCTGAGCCTCGGCCGCAACGTGGCCAGGGTAGTGGTTCACTTTGAGACAACCACTACCCAAATGTCCAAACTCCAGGGACAGGCGAGGACGCCTGTCCCACATGTTTCACAAACCATTGATCCTGTGTTGTGGGACAGGCCTCCCGGCCTGTCGTTTTCCGCATTCGGTGACTTCTGCCACGGGAATAATGGATGGTGAAGACCGTTTGAGAACCGGGCAGCTCGTTGTGCTTGCGACATGGTCCTTGGCAGGCCTGGTGAGCGCCGCCGATCTGGAGCGCGCCCGCGAGCTCTATCAGCGGACCGAGCACCGGGCGTCGCTGGAGCTGTTGCTGGCGGCGGCCTCGCCGGACGCCTCCGCTCTGGCCCTGACCGGCAAGAACTATTTCATGCTGGGAGACTTCAAGCGCGCCGGCGAGTATCTGGAGAAAGCGGTCGCGGCCGAGCCGCGAAGCGCCGACCACCGGCACTGGCTGGGCAAAGCCTTTGGCCGCCGCGCCGAGACGTCCAGTTTCGTCACCGCGCCGCGGTATGCGGTCCGGTGCCGCCAAGCGTTTGAGCAAGCCGTCGAGCTGGACCCGCGGAACCTGGAAGCGATCAACGATCTGTTCGAGTACTACCTCGAGGCGCCCGGGTTGCTGGGTGGCGGCGTCGGGAAGGCGGAAGGGCTGGGGCGGCGGATCGCCGAGCTCGATCCGGTCGAGCATCAGTACGCGCTGGCCCGGATCGCGGAAAAGAACAAGCACCCGCAGACCGCCGAGCGGCACTACCGCCAGGCCATCGAGATGGCGCCGCGCCAGATCGGCCGATGGCTGGACCTGGCGAAGTTTCTGGCGCGGCAGGGCCGGCACCAGGAGAGCGATTCGGCGTTCCTCCAGGCCGAGCGGATCGAGCCGAACAACCGCCAATGGCTGTTCGCGCGCGCCAGCGTCTCGATCGAGACGAAACGGAATCCGGACGCGGCGCGCCAATGGTTGCGGCGATACCTGGAATCGCCGCTCACGCCCGAGGATCCACCGCGGTGGGAGGCCGAGAAACTCCTGCGGCAGGTCTCCGGAGGCTCGACGAGCCCGTGACCGTTCCGGGTCCGAACGGACCACGCTCCCGTCCGCGGCGGCCGCTGCACCTGGGGGAGGCGCTGCGGTTCAGCTTCCAGGCATTGCGCGCCAACCGCCTCCGGACGCTGCTGACCGGGCTTGGCCTGGTGATCGGAAACGCCTCGGTGATCCTGGTGGTGACCATCTCGCTCACCAGCCGCGACTACATTCTCGAGCAGATTCGCGGCATCGGCTCGAACATCGTCTGGGCCTACTACGAGGCCGGCTCGCAAACGGCCACGGTGGTGGACGCCGATCTCATCAAGATGGCCGACGTGGCCGCCGTCCGCCAGCAGATGGGCGGCCGGATCCTGGCGGCCACCGGCGTCATGGTCAATTACGACCGGATGCTGATCGAGGGCCGGGAACAGGACATCGCGGTGATCGGCACCGACGAGCAGTATCGCCGGGTGCGCAATATCGTGGTCCTGGCCGGCCGCTTCATGGACGCCTCCGAAGTCGCGCTGCGCACGAAAGTGGCCCTGCTGACCGAGCGGCTGGCCCGACGGCTGCACGGCAGCCAGCGGGCGTCGATCGGGCAAGTGATCAAGATTCATGGGATCCAGTTCACCGTCATCGGAACGTTTCGGGAGAAGACGGAAAGCTTCGGGCTGAGCGAGCTGGCGCAAGAGACGATCGTGATTCCGATCACGGTGATACGCTACTTCAATCCGGTCGAGCGGATCGACCCGATGTACGTCCAGCTCCGGTCGCCCGAGGAGGTCGAGGCCGCGACCGAGACGGTGCGGTCGATCCTCGAGAGCCGCCACCGGTCCGGCGCGCGGTACCGTGTCGAGAACCTGGCCGGGATCCTCGAGGCGGCGCGCAACATCGCACTGGTGCTGACGGTGGTGCTGATCCTGGTGGCCGCGATCTCGTTGATCATCTCCGGCATCGGGATCATGAACATCATGCTGGTGGCGGTGACCGAGCGGACGCGCGAGATCGGCGTTCGCAAAGCGGTCGGCGCTTCGCGACTGGCGGTGCTCGAGCAGTTTCTGCTGGAGGCGGTGCTGATCAGCCTGGGCGGTGGGCTGGTGGGTATCCTGGTGGGCGCCGCGATACCGATCGGACTGCGATCGTTGGTGGCCGGCGTCGAGATTCCGGTTTCCACGATTTCGATCCTGGTGGCATTCGCGGTCTCTTTTCTGGTCGGCCTGGTGTTCGGGTTGCTGCCCGCCAACCGGGCGGCGCGGCTGAGTCCGACCGAAGCGTTGCGGTACGAGTGAATCATGGCTTTCAGGAGATCGACGATGCGAGAAGTTTGTCTTGGGCTGTTAGTGGGTCTCGGCCTGCGGAGCGAAGTCCATACGCTCACGCGCCGCCAGGCGGTCGAGGCGGCGCTCCGGCAGAACCCGGAGCTGATGATGGCCCGCCTGGAGGAGCAGAAGGCGGCCGAGCGGATCCATGTGGCGCGCGATCCGTTCGTGCCGAAACTGTTTGCCGGCAGCGGCGCCGCCTACAGCAGCGGGTTTCCGATGAGCGTCGAAGGCTCGGCGCCGACCGTGGTCCAGGCGCGCGCGGTCGCCTCGGTGTACAACCGCCAGCAAAGCTATCAGCTCGCCGGGGCGCGCGAAAACGCGCGCGGCCTGGCGATCGAGACGGAGGCGAAGCGGGAGCTGATCGCCTCTCGTGCGCTCGATCTGTGGCTGGCCGCCTACTGGAGCGGGCGGGCGCTGGAGACGGCCCACGCGCAGGCCTCGAGTCTGGACAAAGTCGTCGAGTTGATGCGCCTGCGGGCCGCCGAAGGTCGCGAAACACCGCTCGAGGTCCGGCGGGCCGAGCTGGAGGCAGCCAAGTCACGCCACCGGATCGAGGTGCTGGAGGCGGAGGCGGCCGCCTCCGAAGGCTCGCTCGCATCGGTGCTGGGTTTGGGGGAGGGCGACAGGGTGCGGGCGGCAGCCGAGGAGGCGGCTCCGATGGAGCTTCCGTCGAGCGAAGACGAGGCGGTCCGGCGCGCACTGGCGGACAACCGGCAGATCCGCCGGCTGGAATCGGAGCTCAAAGAGCGCGGTCTGGAGGCGGAGTCGCATCGTGCCTCGAGGTGGCCGCGGTTGTCACTGGTCGCCCAGTATGGATTGTTCGCCCGATTCAACAACTACGAAGACTTCTTCCAGCGGTTCCAGCGCCACAACGGGCAGATTGGCGTCGCGGTCGAGGTTCCGCTGTTCTCCGGCCCAGCCGCCGGCGCGCAAACCCGGCAAGCCGGCGCCGAGGCCGCCCGGCTGCGGATCGAGATCGACGCGGCGCGCGTCCGCATCGGGCTCGAAGCCCGCCGCGCCTTTCAGGAGGTGCGCCGGAGCGCCTCGGCGCGCGAACTGGCGCGGCTCGATCTGGAGGTCGCTCGCGAAACGCTGTCGGCGATGCTGGCCCGCTACGAGGAAGGACGGGTCACACTGAAGCAGGTCGAGGAAGCGCGCTCGGAAGAGCAAGCCAGGTGGCTGGCGTACTACGACACGCAGCACGCGGCCGAGAAGGCCCGTTTCGCGCTGCTCGGGCAAACCGGGGACCTGATCGGCTCGATGCGGTAGCGGGCGCCAGCGGAAGCCGCGCTACATTGGCAGCGTCTGCTGGCCATTCCCGTTGCCATTGCCCGGCGCTTCTTCCGGCACCACGCCGGCGGCGGCCACCCCATCGCCTTCCTCGAGCCGCACCAGGCGCACGCCCTGCGTGGACCGGCCGACCTGGCGGATCTTGCTCGCCTCGATGCGAATGATCTTTCCATCCTTGCTGATGATGACCAGGTCGGAGTCCTCCTTGACGCTCAAGACGGCGACCACCTGGCCGGTCTTGGAGGTGGTCTTCATATTAATGACGCCCTTGCCGCCGCGGGATTGCAGCCGGTAGCTTTCCAGCTTGGTGCGTTTCCCAAAACCGGACTGCGAAACACAAAGGATCAACCCGGAGGCGCCGACCACTTCCATGCCGACCACCAGGTCTCCTGGCTCGAGTGTGATGCCGCGCACGCCGCGGGCGGGGCGGCCCATCGGCCGCACGTCGTTCTCATCAAAGCGGATGGCCATGCCCTGCTCGGTGCCCAGGAATACAAAATCCCCGCCGCTGGTCAGGCCGGCGGCGATCAGCTCGTCGCCTTCATCCAGGCTGATGGCGACGATGCCGCGTGAAATCGGGTTATCGAATTCGGTCAGCTCGCTTTTCTTGATGACGCCCTGACGGGTGACCATCACCACGTGCTGACCGGCGCCGAACTCGCGCACCGGCAGGAAGGCCTTCGGCGCCTCGTCCGGCTGGAGGTTGATCAGCCCGCTGATGTTTTTTCCTTTGCCGGAGCTGGCCGCGTCGGGTATCACGTATACCTTGAGCCAATAGACGCGGCCCTTGGTGGTGAAAATCAACAGATAGCTGTGGGTGGAGCACAGCAGCAGGTGCTCGACGACGTCCTCGGAACGCGTCGCCATGCCGATGCGTCCCTTGCCGCCGCGAGACTGCCGGCGGTAGGTGTCGAGCGCGGTCCGCTTGAGGTACCCCCCACGCGTGACGGTGACGGCGACATCCTCGACCTGGACCAGGTCCTCGAGCATGATTTCGCCGGGGTCCTCGACGATCTGGCTGCGGCGGGGGTCGCCGTAGTCCTTCTGGATTTCTTTCAGCTCCTTGATGATGAGCGCCTTCAACGTTTTCTCGGAACCCAGGATGTCGCTGTAGTCGGCTATCTGCTTCTGGATCTCGACCAGCTCGTCGATGATCTTCTGCTGCTCCATGCCGGTCAGCCGTTGTAATTGCAGCTCGATGATGGCCTGCGCCTGCTTTTCGCTGAATTCGAAGCGCGCCACCAGCCCTTCGCGGGCCTCCTTGGGCATCCGGGAGGCGCGGATCAGCCCGATGACCGCGTCCAGATGGGCCAGCGCTTTTTGGAATCCGAGCAGGAGGTGCTCGCGATCGCGCGCCTTTCGGAGCAGGTAGTCGGTCCGGCGCCGGACCACCTCGACGCGGTGCGCGATGAACCGCTTGAGGATGTCGATCAGGCCGAGCTCGCGCGGCTGCCCGGCGACAATCGACAGCATGATGATGCCGAAGTTGGTCTGAAGCTGGGTGTGCTTGTAGAGATTGTTGAGCACCACGTCGGCCTGTTCGCCGCGCTTGAGCTCGTACACGATCCGCATGCCGTCGCGGTCGCTCTCGTCGCGGATCTCGGAAATGCCTTCGATCCTCTTCTCATTGACCAGCGCCGCGGTCGATTCGATGAGCTTGGCTTTGTTGACCTGGTAGGGGATCTCGGTGACGATGATCGCCTCACGGTCCTTGCCCAGTTTCTCGATGGCGGCCTTGGCGCGCATCTTGATCGAGCCGCGCCCCCTCGAGTACGCTTCGCGGATTCCGGCCCGTCCCAGAATGAAGCCGCCGGTCGGGAAATCGGGTCCCTGGACCATCCCCATCATCTCGTCGAGGGTGGCGGCGGGGTTTTGAATGAAAGCGATGGTCGCGCTGACGACCTCGGCCAGATTGTGGGGCGGGATGTTGGTCGCCATTCCGACGGCGATCCCGGAGGCGCCGTTGATCAGCAGGTTGGGCGCCCGCGTCGGCAATACCTCCGGCTCGACTTCGCTGTCGTCGTAGTTGGGACGGAAATCGACCGTCTCCTTGTCGATGTCCTCCAGCAGCTCGGCGGCGATTCGGGTGAGCCGGGCTTCGGTGTACCGCATGGCCGCCGGCGGATCGCCGTCGACCGAGCCGAAGTTGCCCTGCCCGTCCACCAGCGGATAGCGCATGCTGAACGGCTGCGCCAGGCGGACCAAGGTGTCGTAGATGGCCGCGTCGCCGTGCGGATGATACTTGCCCATCACCTCGCCGACGATCTTGGCGCATTTGCGCGTCGGGCGGTTGGCCGCCAAACCCATCTCGTGCATCGTGAACAGAATCCGGCGGTGCACGGGCTTGAGCCCGTCGCGGACGTCCGGCAGAGCGCGTCCGATGATCACGCTCATCGCGTAATCCAGGTACGAGCGCCGCATTTCGTCTTCGATGTTGATGGGAACGAGGCTCTTGGCGTCGCCGCCCAGGGGCATTTGTCCCGGTGAGGGCGGGCGTTCCGGATGGTCTGGCAAAGGTGACTCCTAGGCGGCCGTTATTTCGCCTTTTATTCACCTGAGCGCTGCTCAGGTTATCTACTATTCTATCAAAGTGTTAGGCGGAGGAAATCTGTTCCTGCGCGGCGCGATTGGCCAGCTCGTCGCAGCGGTTGTTATCGGCATCATCGGCGTGCCCACGGGTCCAGGTCCACGTGGTTTTATGGCGGGCGAGCTGGCGATCGAGTTCATGCCACAGGTCCTGGTTCTTGACGGGATGTTTGCCCGTGGTCCTCCAGCCGTTCTGCTTCCACCGGGGGAGCCACTCGGTGACGCCCCGCTTCAGATATTCGGAATCGGTTTTGACCTCGACCTGGCACGGTTGTTTCAACGCGGACAGTCCGCTGACGGCCGCCTGGAGCTCCATGCGGTTGTTTGTCGTTTGAGCCTCATGACCATAGAGCTCGCGACAATTGTCGCGGTACCGCAGAATGTAGGCCCAGCCGCCGGGACCTGGATTCGGGATACAAGCTCCGTCGGTGACCAACCGGATGGATTTCATGCGCGGGCGATCAGGCGGCAGCGGCATCGCCGGCGTGCTGGAAGAACACGTCGACCAGGTCCTGGATCTGGCGCGGCTCGCGCGCCCGGTAAATTGCGGTTCGCAGGGCGGCTCCGTTGGCTATCCCGTGCGTGAAATGAGTGGCGAATTGTTTCATCTTGCCGGCCGCATCGGGGTCGCCTCGATCGGCAAGCATGGCGAAGTATGTCCTCATGATGCCGTAGCGGTCGATGGAGGTGGGCTGCCAATAGCGGCCGGTCGCCACGAACTCGGCGATTTGGCGAAAGATCCAGGGATTGGAAGCGGCGGCTCGTCCCACCATGACGGCGTCGCAACCGGTGTGAGTCACCATGCGCACGGCGTCCTGAGGTGTTTGGATATCGCCGTTGCCGATCACAGGAATCCGTACGGCAGCCTTCACCTCGGCGATCCGGAGCCAGTCGGCCGCGCCCGAATAGCCTTGCTCGCGCGTGCGCGGGTGCAGGGCGACGGCGGCCAGACCGCAGTCCTCGGCGATCCGCGCCATCCGGACGTGCACCAGCTCCTGGTCGTTCCAGCCGGCGCGAAACTTCGCCGTCAGCGGGATGGAGACGGCCGCGCGTACCTGGCGCAGCAGCCGTTCGACCAGCGGCAGGTCGCGCAGCAGGCCGGAGCCTCCATTGCACTTGACGACTTTCTTTACCGGGCAGCCGAAGTTGATGTCGACGATATCGAATCCCTGATCCTGGCAAATCCTGGCGGCGTCGGCCATCACATCCGGGTCGGCGCCGAACAACTGCGCCGTCAGCGGGTGTTCCTCCGGCTCGAATTCGAGGTATCGCATGGTCGAGCGGCCACCGCGACGGGACTGCGCCGCCACGCCGTGCGAGCTTGTGAACTCAGTCATGATCAGCCCGCAGCCGCCCTGTCGTCGAATCAGCCGCCGGAACACGGTATCGGTGATCCCGGCCATTGGGGCCAATACGGTGGCCGGCTCCACGGTGATGGGGCCGACCTGGAACCGATCTGGAAACCGGGCCGTCATACTTGAAGAGGAGAGCTCTCTCTTTTTCATTGTAGCGGGCAGGCGACGGAAACAAAAACCCGCTACCATCCGATGGAGCATGTAAGGAGGCCACTCATGGGTAAGAATCTTGCGACCTTCGCCATTGGGGCGCTTGTTGCTGGGACATTCGTCTATTACAAGGTGAAACGCGGCCAGCCGGAACCGGCCACGCCGGTCGAGGTGGCTCAGACGTTCCCGGCCGAGGCCCCGGTGACATCGGCGGCGCCTGCGCCGACGCCTTCCACGGCTGCCGAACCGGTCAAGGCGCTGCCACGAAGTGCTTCCCGGCCGCGGGCGGCAGAGGCCAAGGCTTCGGCGAAGGCGGAGCCTCCCGTCCAACCGGCCACCGAGCCGAAGACCCCGACCCCGGAGCAGCCGGCGGCGACACCGCCGTCAAAGGCGGCGACTCCGGCTCCGACATCACCGCCGGCGGTGGTCGAGGAACCCAAACCCGCGCCACCGGCTCCACGCAAGCCGCGGACGGTGACGATCGCGGCCGGAACCATCGTATCGGTGCGCCTTTCCGAGACCCTGTCGAGCGATCGCCATCAGCCGAACGAGACGTTCCAGGCCACGCTCGATGAACCGCTGGTGGTCGATGGGCTGGTGATCGCCGAGCGCGGCGCCCGAGTGGAAGGCCGCATCGTCGAGGCGCAACGCGCCGGACGCGTGCAAGGTGTCGCGGCTCTCGCCATTCAAATGACCAGCCTCAAGAGCTCCGACGGCCAGACGATCGGGGTCGAGACCGAGACGTTTCGCAAGGAGGGTCCGAAATCCGTCAAAGATGACGCGGCGAAAGTTGGCGCCGCGGCCGGCATCGGCGCGGCGATCGGCGCGATCGCCGGAGGAGGCAAGGGCGCGGCGATCGGCGCGGCCGTCGGCGGCGCCGCCGGAACCGGGGGAGTCGTCGCGACGCGCGGCAAACCCGCGGAGCTGCCGGTCGAGACGCGTATCAGTTTCCAGCTCAGCCAGGCGGTGAGCGTTAGCGAGAAGCTGCGCTAACAACTTGGGCTAAGGTCCCCGCGGGACAAGTGCACTTCGATCTGGCCGTGCGGCTCGTCGATCGGCAAGAACACCTCGTTGGGATTGTCGCGGCCGAACGGCGCCAGATCGACCAGCAGGCAGTGCCGGTTCGGGAGAATCAGGCTGATCTGGTCGATCGCTTCCTCGTTTTCGAGCACCGCGCGCCCGATCTCATATCCTGTGTGCTGCACCGAGAGACTGTCATGAGCCGCGAAGGTCCGGACAATCCGTTCGCGCACGCGGCCGAAGATTTCGCCGTAGGCCACGCCGGCTGACGAGTACTTCCAGCGCGCCTGGACGGTGGTGGCGAGCAGCCGGTCGACGGTCTCCGGGAGCGTCGTGTAGTCGTCCCGGCGGAAGCCGGCGAAAGCGGATCCGGTGGTCTTGAGCAGTGTCAGATCGTCGAGGCCCGCCTCCACGGTCACGCCTGTCCGGCTGCCGCTGATCCAGGCGAGCCGCTTCCCGGCGCCGCGACGCTCGAAGGCCGTGTCGGATATCCGCGTCCATGGGTTTTCGACCGCGTCGACAGCCACCTCGCGCACTTTGGGATTCCCGTCGAGGAAATGCCGGACCAGCCGTAGGGAGAACTCTTCAATTTCGGCCGGCGCCTGGTCGCGCGCCAGCGCGTAGACGGTGTTCTTCATCGTGTCGGTCGGAAGCACATTGCGGTTGTCGCCGGCGATGTGCGTGTCGTCGAAATCGCCCCGGAACCGAATGTGGAGCGTGCACTCGATGACGTCGTGCCGTGACGCCCGCCGGGCGACCCGGAGCAGCCGCACGCGCGCCTTGCCGTACTGGTTCGACGTCAGCTCGATGGACATGATCAGCTTCCGCGATACGTGGTGTAGCCGTAGGGCGAGAGAAGCAAGGGCACGTGATAGTGCTGCTTCGGGTCGCGCACTTCAAAGGTGATGGCGACTTCGGGGAAAAAGCCGGGCCGCCCGGACAGGTCGAAGGTAAGCCGGTAGGCGCCGGGTTCGAGCGGCGCCTCCGCCGTGAGCAGCGTGTGCAATCGCCCGCCGGCGTCGGTCACGCCGGAGCCGAGCCGGCGCCATCCCTGTTCCGTGCGGATTTCGAGGGCGACCGGAATCCCCGGCGCCGGACTTCCGGCCGCTGTGTCGAGGACATGCGTTGTGATGGCGCTCATGACAGGCTTGTCTCGAGCCGCAGCCGGGTGATCTTGCGTTGCTCTTCGGCGGCGACGAGCCACTCGGTCTCGGGATCGTTGCCTAGACGGGACCG
>Ga0247727_10012432_pt1 | contig 14612 bp, 13 predicted proteins | sample WisWelCaveWW1625_FD_202498 | JGI IMG/M metagenome (GOLD analysis project Ga0247727, IMG submission 202498) | Biofilm microbial communities from Wishing Well Cave, Virginia, United States - WW16-25 | ecosystem: Environmental > Aquatic > Deep subsurface > Groundwater > Cave microbial mat | place... | reverse complement strand
TGGCAGGTAAGATCGATGTAACAGGCCCCAAGCCCGACGCGGGACAGGCATCGCCCGACGGCCCGGCGCAAGCGGATGGACCTACGCCCGATGCCGCGCCGGACGTTTCCCCTCCAGTGGACGCACCGGCCATCGACATCGGCCCCGCTGACGCTACGGCGCCCGAGGCTTCCACGCCGGACATGGGCGCCGTGGACGTCGCGGCAACCGACGCCCCGGCACCGGATGTGTCTCCAGATGTACCGCCCCCGGACGGACCCGCGCCGGATGCGCCCGCGCCGGACGCCCCGGTGCCCGACGCGCCGTTGCCGGACAGCCCGGCGCCGGATGCCCCGACCGGGCCCTGCGCCGAGATCGACAACATGACGCTTTACGAGGGCCCCGCGCAGCCTGCCGCCTGCGACACCGCCTACCGCTACGACCAGTTCGTGCGCCGCGGGTTCCTCTCGGGACAGCCGGCCTTCCTGCTCGGCCCGGCCCCGGACGGAGCGCAGGACCGCTTCGGCTTCGTGGGCGTCAACGCCTACCAGCTCTACGACGACTCCTACATGCACGCGCAGGCCTGCACGGGCGCCGGCTGCAACTTCACGAACGCCTTTTGCGAGAGCTGTCTCACCTGCACCAGCTGTGGATCCTGCCCGCCGTGCACGTCGGCCCAGTGTGAGGCCTGCCAGGTCGACGAGGTCCTTCGCGAGGCGCGCGACATGGAGCTGCGCGTCGTACGCACCTGGGCGTTCCACGACGACCCCGCCCAGGCGCCCAGGGACCTGCAGGATGGCCCACCCGCGGACATCGACAGCGACGGACAGGCGGACCTGATGCTCGACCCGGTGGGGCTCAAGGCGCTGGACTGGGTGGTCTGGCGCGCTAAGCGTCAGGGGCTCAAGCTCATCCTGCCGCTGGCCAACTACAACCGCGCCTACGGCGGAATCCAGCAGTACCTGGCCTGGCACGGCGTCGCCGGCGGCGACCCCGACGCGGTGCCCAGCGACGTGCGCGCCTGCTTCTTCACCCACCCGACCATGCGCGCGCATTACAAGGCCTACATCAAGAGCATCCTGTGGCGCCGCAACCAGTTCATCTGCGAGGACGATACCGACGCGCCCTGCGCGGCGGGCGTGCAGAACCGCCTCTACCGCGACGAGCCCACCATCATGGCCTGGGAGCTGCTCAACGAGCCGCGCGGCAACGGCCTGGAGTGGACCGGCGGGGAGATGTTCGCATGGGTGGACGAGATGTCGACCTACATCAAGGCGCCAGCGCCGGCCGGACTGGGCGACTGCCACCACCTGGTCGCCACCGGCGAGAGCGGCTTCGAGCCCGAGGCGGACCCGATCACCGGCGAAGATCCCATGTACCAGTACTGTTGCGACGCCTCGTGCACGCCCGCTCTTCCGGCGGTGGCCCAACTCTACCCGAACATGTGCGCCCGCGACAGCGACGAGGCGGCCTACTGCAGCCAGGCCAGCCCCAACTGGGATCGGACGCTGGAGCGCGCGCTCTACGACCCGGGATCGAGCTATTGCCGCAACACCTCGGCGCCCAACGTCGACTTCGGCACGCTGCACTTCTATCTGGAGAACGAGGGCATCTGCGGCAGCCCCGACGATTTCGGCCAGGACGTCGGCCTGGCGCTGATCGCCGATCATCGCGAGCTGGCGCGCCGGGCGGGGAAGCCCTTCGTGGTGGGCGAGTTCGCCCTGCGTTCCAGCGAATGTCCCGGGACCACGCCGACGGCTCCCGACTGCGAGTACCCGTCTTCCTCGGCCTCGGGCTGCCTCAACCGCAACCAGCGCCGCAACGTCTACGACACATGGTTCCGGTCGGGCTGCGACGGCATGGTGGACGGGATGATCCCGTGGGTGTTCGCCGGCGACCGCCGCTCCGACGGCCCACACAACTTCTACTGCTGCAGCGGCGAGCTCGCGGCCTGCCTGCCGGCGTCGCTCGCCTGCCCCGAGGGCAGCGAGTCGCCGCGCTACGCAGACATCATCGAGTGCTACGCGCAGCGCTTCAACGCCCGCGACACCGTGTGCCCCAACCCCGGCTGTCCGTAGCTCTTAGCGGACCAGCGCTGCGAACTTGTCGCGGACCTTCTTGACCTTGGCCGTCGCGTGGACACGCACGTAGGGATCGCCCGGGTGAAGCTTCACGTAGTTCTGGTGATAGGCCTCCGCCGGGAAGAAACCGGATCCCGAGAGCGGCTCGAGCGTCGTGACGATCGGCCGCGAGAATGAGCCGGCGTCGGTGAGCTGCTTCAAGTAGGCGGCGGCCACGCGCTTCTCGTCCTCGCCGGCATAGAAGATCGCCGAGCGGTACTGCCGCCCGAGGTCCGGCCCCTGCCCATCGACCTGTGTCGGATCGTGCAGGGTCATGAAGACGCGCAGCAGCTGGCCGTAGCCGATCTTGGCGGGATCGTAGGCGACGCGAATGGCCTCCGCGTGCCGGGTCGCCCCGGCGGAGACCTTCTTGTAATCGGCGTCGTCGCGGGAACCGCCCGCGTAGCCGGACACGACCTCGTGCACGCCGGCGAGCTCTTCGAAGACGGCCTCCGTGCACCAGAAGCAGCCGCCGGCGAAGACCGCGGTCGCCCGCTGCGCGCCCGGCGCGGCGGGCAGGTCGACGCGCGGAGCTGGCAGGTCGCCCGCGGCCTCGGAGCGGCCCGCGCAACCGACGATCGCCAGCGCCAGGAACGTGGTCGGGCAGTGCTTTCTCATGCGTACCTCCCTCCCGTTTCGATGCCCCCCGAGCCTGTCGGGTTACCGCCGGAACCGCGCGGGCGGGAATGCGCCCTTGTCGCGCCGGCCGGGTGCTGGTTAAATGTCGCGCCCGGAGGATGCCATGATGCTCGACGACACCTGGACGCGGCTGGTGCGCTACGCCTTCGTCCAGGAGTGGCTTGGCGACCGCGACGTGCTCGAAGTCGGCTGCGGCAACGGGACGGGGGCCGCCCTGCTCGCGGATCGATCGAGGCACGTGGTCTCCGGGGATGTGTCGGGCGACGTCGTGGCCCGCGCACGCCTGCGCACCACTCGGCCGAACCTGGAGTTCCGGGCGATCGATCCCTTGGCCATCGATCTTCCCGACGCCAGCTTCGACGTGGTCTCGGTGCCCGCCGCCGAAGCCTGGATTCGCGACGCGCGCTTCTTGGCCGAGATCCGGCGCGTGCTGCGGCCAGGCGGCCTGCTTTACATCGCCGTGGCAAGCGCCGACCGGCCCGGGGTGGCCTCGGGCCTGGGCTACCACGACTTCGTCGCGCTGCTTGGCCGCGCTTTCCCCACCGTGCGAGCAATCGCGCAGGTTCCGGGCGTTCATTTTACGCTGACCGAGTTCGCCCCCGAGGGCGAGCCGGACCCGTGCCTGGACGGCAGCTTGCTCGACGACCCGGAGCCCTGCTCGCACTACGTCGCGCTGTGCGGCGACGGCGAGGTGCCCCACCCCGGCTACGGCGTGCTCGTCGTTCCCAAGCTCGCGCTCGCGGAAGGTGACGCCACCGATCGGGCCGTCGAAACCGTTCGCCTCGAGGCGCGCGCCGCCCAGGCCGAAGCCCGCGCCGAGCTGCTCGACGGCGAGCTACGCGATCAGCGCTCTCAGTCCCGCGGGGCGGCCGAGCGCTCCGGCGGCGATGCGCAGCCCGCCGACCTGCGAGCCGACCTGGAGGCCGCCCAAAAGGCGGCGCGCGCGGCCGAGGAGCGGCTCGCCGCGCTCGAGGCGCAGCGGCAGGCGGAGTCCTGGCAGGTCGAGGAAGCCAACGAGCAGGCCGCCGCAAGGGCGCGCGAGATCGAGGCACTGCGCGACGGCGCGGGGCTTCACGAGCGCGAAGCGCAGCGCCTGCAGAGCGAGATCGACGACCTGCGCGCCTTCGCCGAGGAGTGGGAAGACGAGCGTCGGGAGCTGGAAGCCGAACGGGCGCGCCTGTTGGCGCAGCTTGCGCGGTCCGCCTCGCGCCACGATGAGCTGGCCGGCGAGGTGAGTCGCCGTGGCATGCGCATCGCGGAGCTGGAGGGGCTGCTCAAGGGGCGCGAGCTGCGCGGCGAAACGGAACCGTCATGAGCCAGTGCATCGTCGTCGGGCTCGGCAGCATCGGCACGGCCGCGGCCCGGGCGCTCGGCTCGAGCATGGTCGCGGCCGTGGAGATCGGGCCCGCGCGCCCTTCGCTGGAGGCCCCGATCGTCGGCACCATCGTCGCGGCGCGCGCGGCGGCGCCCGGGGCGGACGTCGCCGTGCTCACCACCTCGTCGCGGCTGCACGAGATCGCCCCGCAGATCGACGAGGCCGTCGCCCACGGCTTTCATGTGGTGTCCACCTGCGAGGAGCTGTCTTTCCCCGCGCTCTACCGCCCCGACCTCGCCGAAGCGATCGATCGCTCGGCCACGCAGCACGGCCGCGCGGTGATCGGCGTGGGCGTCAACCCGGGGTTCGTCATGGACTTCTTGCCGCTGGCGGTGGGACGCGCCTGCGTCCGCATCGACAACATCGAGGTCGAGCGCGTCGTGGATACCACGCGGCGGCGCGGCCCGCTGCGGCGCAAGGTCGGCGAAGGGATGGCGGAAGCGGAATGGCGCAAGCTGGCGGCGGCCGGCCAGCTCGGCCACGTCGGCCTGGCCCAGTCCGCGGCGCTGCTCTGCGCCGGCCTGGGCTGGACGGCCGGCAAGATCGAGGAAACGCTCGATCCGGTGGTTCGCGACGGCGTTGCGCAGGGGCTGGTGCAGACGGCCAGCGCCGCGGGCGGCCGGGTGACGCTGCGCCTGGAGATGGCGGTGGACGCGCCCGGGCCCCGCGATCACGTCCGCATCCAGGGAGATCCGCCCATCGACGTGATCCTGCCCGGCGGCATCCACGGCGACCGCGGCACCATCGGCACCGTGCTGTACGCCGTCAAGCGGGTCACCTCGCTCGCGCCCGGCCTTCGCACCGTCCTCGACTTGTAGCTGCCTAGCCCAGACCCAGGACCGAGGCCATGTCGTAGAGGCCGGCGGGCCGGCCGGCGACCCAGCGGGCGGCGCGCAGCGCGCCCATCGCGAAGGCATCGCGCGAGGTCGCGCGATGGACGATCTCGATACGCTCGCCGTCGCCCAGCAGCAGCACGGTGTGGTCGCCCACCACGTCGCCGCCGCGCACGGCCTGCACTTCGCCGCGCGGCACGCTCAGCACCTCGGCCAGCCGCAACGCGGTCCCCGACGGCGCGTCCTTCTTGTGACGGTGGTGCGCCTCGAAGATGGCCGGACGGAACCCTGGGCCCAACAGGCGCGCGGCTTCGGCGGCCAGACGGTACATCGTGACGGCCCCCACGCTCATGTTGGGCGCCAGCACGACGGCGACGCGCCGGGCCGCCTCTTCGATCGCGGCCTTCTCGCCGGGTCCAAGACCGGTGGTACCGACCACCAGCGCAGTGCCGCCAGCCGAGGCCGCGTTGGCGGCCGCGACGGCTCCGGAAGGCGAGCTGAAGTCGACGATCACGTCGGCGCCGGCGGCCGCGGCGGCGGGATCCCCGCCGACGTCGAACGCCGCGTGCAGCACCAGGTCGTCGGCAACGTCGATCAATCGGACCAGCGCCTGTCCCATGCGCCCGGCGGATCCCGAGACGACGACGCGCAGCTGCTTCACAGCAGGCCGTAGGCGGAGAGCACGCCGCGCAGCTTCTCGCGCGGTGGCGCGGACATCGGCGTGAGCGGCGGCCGCAGCTCATCGGCCATCCGGCCCATCATCGCCAGCGCGGCCTTGGCCGGGATCGGGTTGGTTTCCAGGAACAGCGCGTCGCACAGCGGCAAGAGCTTGTACTGCAGCTCGCGCGCCCGCTCCCAGCGACCGGCCAGCGCGGCATCGCACAGCTCCGCCACGTCGCGCGGTGCGACGTTGGACACGACCGAGATCACGCCGCGCGCGCCCACCGCGAAGAAAGGCAGGATGGTGAAGTCGTCTCCCGAGATCACCGCCATCCGGTCTCCGGTGCGGGCGATGATCTGCTCGGCACGCAGCGCCGATCCGGAAGCCTCCTTGATGCCCACGATCTGGGGGATCTCGCAGAGCCTCGCCACCGTTTCCGGCAAGAGGTCGCAGCCGGTGCGCGAAGGAACGTTGTAAACGACGGTGGGCAGCGGCACGGCGCGGGCGATGGCCTCGAAGTGGCGGAACAGCCCCTCCTGCGTGGGGCGGTTGTAGTAGGGCGTGACCTGCAGCAGCCCGTCGGCGCCGGCCTGCTTGGCCGCGCGCGACAGCTCGATGGCCTCGCGCGTCGAGTTGGATCCCGTGCCGGCCAGGATGGGCACACGGCCTCGCGCGGCCTGCACGGTCACGGCCACGACGCGCGCGTGCTCCTCGTGAAGCAGCGTCGCCCCCTCCCCCGTCGTCCCCGCGGGCACCAGCACGTCGATGCCGGCCGCGATCTGCTCCTCGACCAGCGCGCGCAGCGCCGGCTCGTCGACCTGCCCGTCACGCATCGGCGTGACCAGCGCGGTCATGGCTCCTTGGAAAACGCTCATGCCGCGTCCTTACCGCCGAGAAACGCCGGCGTCAAATACCGACGACGCACAAGGGCGGCGCGTGCGCGAGGGGCACGAAGCGCTCGCCGTCGTGACGCCCGATTGCCACGCAGGCCCAGCCCGGATCGGCGCGGAGCAAGGTCGTGCCGCTGGGCGCCGGTGCGGGCGTATCGGTCACGAGCGGCCCACCGCCCGGCGCGAACACAACCAGCCGCAGCAGCACCGGCCCGGCCTCGGCCGCGTGCCAGCTCACCTCGATCGCGCCGTCACAGACCCGGGCCTCGACGTGCGCCGCCTTGCCGATCAGCGCGCGAATCGCCGCGGCTTTGTCGGGACGGCCCTGTGTCTCGTAGAGCCTCGCCATGGTCTCGGAGGCCATCTCGAAGGGGAACTGTGCATCGCTCCCGGTCACTGCAGCAGCTCGGCGGCGCGGGCGATGTCCAGATGGATCTGCTTGACCAGCGCCTCGGGCGTCGCGAAGCGCACCTCGGAGCGAAGCCGTTGCTTGAGCAGGAGCACGACGCGCTCGCCGTCATCGCGGAAGCGTTCCACTGGATTCGTATCTCGGATCACATGAGCGGCGGGCAGTTACAGAGGGTACAACCTCGTATGCCAGAGCAGACCCCACGGGCCATGCCCAACCAGTCATTCGCGTCGGTGTGGATCGCATCCACGACGCCATCGAAGAACGGTAAGAAGTATAGGTAATTACCGGAAGTGTAGGCCATGCGAATGTTGTCGTCCTTGCCAGGCTCGTTGCCGTTGTCGTCCGTGCCGGGATCGTAGAACAGCTCATACGCTGATACCCGTTGATTTGAGAGCAGTATGTCGTCGACCCACTCGGTTCCTTCGTCGGTCATCGCCGTATTGCTGAACGGAGATCCCTGGAACTCGTAGCCCAGATGGAAACGCCCGGGCGTAACCGTACCGGGGTTGTCAGGAGCCCAAAGGAACGCGGGCGCTTTGGCAGCGGGAGCGCCAAGTGACACGCCGGAAAAGCACGTCGTGACGTCCTCGGACGTGGTCGTTACGGTCCCCTCGGCGGGATTCAGCGCCCACTCGAACGCAAGCGTGCCGTCCGGCCTGAAGATCTGGTACCGTACCTCTTCCAAGAAATCGTACGACTGGATGCACAGCTTATCCAGGACGCCGTCGTCGGGACGTCCGATCTGGGCTTTGACGCTCCTCTTGATCGCCACGGTCGGACCCCAAAGCCCGTCCAAGCCGAGGGCGCGGAGCGCCAGGTCGTAAACACCGATTTCACCGCAACGAGTCGGAAGATCGAAGTCCGAGACGCAGGCGCGCACGCCTCCGGGGATCACCACGGAAACGGGCGGGACCAGTTCAATGCCAGAGCCGGGACACTCGACTTCGAGCTGCGCGACATCCCGGTCGACTTCGACGCAGAGCAGGTCGACCCTCCCGTCGAAGAGGTCGTCATCCTGACGCTCCACAAGGCTTATGATAGGCTGTGCTCCAGCGAGTTGAGCGTAACCGAAGAGGACGAAGACGATACGTACCCGTGTATCCCTCCAAGGCTCATGCGGTATTGCATCGTCGCTCCCTTCGGGGCCCGCGTGAAAAACTCCGAGCACGACGATCCCCACGACCGTCGCGCCCCTGCGAGCGTGCGCGCCCCCAGTCTCCCGCTGCGCCGTGCAACCTACACCCCCGCCAGAAATCAATGTCGGGGAACAGTGGCTAAGCGTACGACATCATAACGTTTTCTTTTGGCTTGACAGCCGGCAGCACGCCAACCGACACGACTATCGCACGGCGAAGTCCGACGCGACCACACCACCGGGGACGAGCGGACCGGAGATCTTGAGGACGCCGCCGCCGGTCGGCACCGCGCTGAACAGCTCGAAGACGTCGTTCGTCTCCTGGTCGGCCCGATAGACGATGAGGGAACTATCGGAAACCCACTGGTACGACTGCACGAGTCCGCCGGGCGTCAACATCCCGGACACCTTGACGTTGTCGCCGCCGACGGCGAGCGAGGTGTATAGTTCCCAGATTTCGTCGGCGTTCTGGTCGGCGATGTATGCGATGCGAGAGCTATCGGGCGCCCAGATAAAGCTCCCCACGTTCCCGCCGGGCACGAGCGCTCCCGAAACCTTGACGTTGCCTACACCAGTCGGAAGGGACGTGTAAAGCTCCCACACTCCGACGGAGTCCTGGATGGCACGATAGGCGATGCCGGAGCTGTCAGGAGCCCATTCGAAGATGCCCACGTCTCCGCCAGGCACCAGCGCTCCCGAGACCTTGACCTTGCCTCCACCCGACGGAAGGGCGGTGTAGAGTTCGACAACTCCATCAGTGTCCTCGTCGGCGCCGTAAGCGATACGCGAGCTGTCGGGCGCCCAGGAGAAACCAATTGTGCTGCCTCCGGGCACCAGGTCCCCAGAGACTTTGAGGTTGTTTCCGCCCGAGGGCAGGGACGTGTAAATCTCCCCAGCGGACACGGTATCCTGGTTGGCGACATAAGCAACGCGTGAGCTGTCGGGCCCCCAACGGAAGCCAAGCACGTCCCCTCCAGCCACGAGGTTTCCCGAGACCTTGACGCTGCCGCCCTCGGTCGGAAGAGACGTGTAGAGTTCGACGACCCCATTAACGTCCTGGTCGGCCATGTAGGCCATGCGCGAGCCGTCGGGCGCCCAGTAGAATATGGTGACGTTGCCGCCGGGCACTGGGGTCCCCGAAACTTGGATGGTGTCGCTCCCGTCCGGAAGCGACGTGTAGAGCCCATCGTCGTAGACATGGGCGATGCGAGAGCTGTCCGGCGCCCAACTGGAGGTGTAGTGGGCTCCCGCAACCTGGACGGCTCCGCCGCCGGTAGGCAGCGACGTGTAGAGCTCTTCCGTCAAATCGCCGTCCGCGTCGGCCCTAAAAGCGATACGGGAGCTGTCCGGTGCCCACTCGTACCCCCACAGCGGGCCGCCGGCCACGATGGGGCTCGAGACCTTCACGGGGTCACCTCCAGCCGCGGGCACCACGTAAAGTTCGCGCACGCCAGCGGTGTCCTTGTCGGCCAGGAACGCAATCCACGCCCCGTTCGGGGACCACTGGAAGCTGAGCGTATCGCCGCCGGGCACCAGCGTTCCCGACAGCTTGCGGACGATGCTTCCACTCAGGTCGGTCACGTAGAGTTCGACGGCGGCCACGTCCTTGATGGCCCGGAACGCTACCTCGGGCACGAAGCAGTCGTCCGCACAGGAAGCAGTATCCTCCGTGTCCGAGCAGCAACCGTCGCCGCACGAGGGCTCGCAGTCCTTGGCGCAAGTGCACACGTTTTCGGTGGCCCCGCAGCAGCCGTCGCCGCAACTCTCCTGAGAACAATCCGAGGGGCAACTTGCGCACTCGCCAGGTCGGCACACACCATCGCCGCAGCCCATGCAACCCGCTTCGTCAAGCGTCAGACAATCGCCCGAGCATGCGAGCACACCATCTCCGAGGCCGCGGGATTGGCACGTCTCGCCTCGTAGGTTCGTGCCGTCACACGCTTCGTCGTTGGAAACGATCCCGTCTCCGCAAGCCGGTGCTTCCTCGCAATCACCCGTCGTGACGACGCATCGCCGCAAAGCGCCGCAGTCCGCATCGGACGTGCAGGACGTCCCGCCGTCGCCGCCGCAGCCCACGAGCAGAATCGTTCCAAGAACGGCTTTCCGGACCCTGGCGGTGGCGATCCCAGGTCTACTTCGGGAGCCACGAGATCGGGCGCCGCCGCTGGTCGTGCCGAAGGCGTGTAATATGCGCACAGGGCCCCTCCAGGGGCACACGCCGCACGATCGCATTGCTTCACCATACCATCCGTGTCGTCGATGTCCACCGCGCTTGCGGATCAGCAGCCGATCAGCGCGCGAATCGCCGCGGCTTTGTCGGGACGGCCCTGTGCCTCGTAGAGCCGCGCCATGGTCTCGGAGGCCATCTCGAAGGGGAACTGTGCATCGCTCCCGGTCACTGCAGCAGCTCGGCGGCGCGCGCGATGTCCAGATGGATCTGCTTGACCAGCGCCTCGGGCGTCGCGAAGCGCACCTCGGAGCGAAGCCGCTGCTTGAGCAGGAGCACGACGCGCTCGCCGTAGAGATCGCCCTGGAAGCCGAGCAGATGCGCTTCCACGATCGGGCCGGATCGATCCGCGAAGGTCGGCGCCATGCCCACGTTGAGCACCATCGCATAGCGCCGGTCCGCGCCCAGCTCCGCCCAGCCGGCGTAGACGCCGGGCGGCGGGAGCAGCTCACCCTCGGGCTCCACGTTGGCGGTGGGGATGCCGAGAGTCTTGCCGCGCCCCACCCCGGGCACGACCTTGCCGGTGATCTCGAAGGGCCGTCCCAGCAGCAACGCGGCCGCGGAGAGACGCGCCTCGAGCACGAACTCACGGACCTTGGTGCTCGACGCCACCAGCCCGTCCACCGCGACAGGGGGCACCACGATCGTCTCGAAACCCAGCCGGCTCCCCATCGCCGCCAACGCCACGGCGTTGCCCTGCCGGTCGCGACCGAAGGTGAAGTCGTAGCCGACGACGACCTCGCGGGCGGTGAGCGCGGCGGCCAGGATGTCGGACGCGAACGCCTCCGCGCTGCGGCCGGCGAAGCGGGCGTCGAAGGGCTGGACGACGAGCGTATCGATGCCCAGCGCGGCGATCAGCTCGGCTTTGCGGGAAAGCCCGTGGATCAGCGGGGGCGCCAGGTCGGGCGCCAGCACCTTGGCCGGATGCGGATCGAAGGTCAGCGCCACCGCCTCGGCCCCGCGCCGGTGCGCGTGCTCGACCGCCAAGCGCAGCAGCCGAGCGTGCCCGGCGTGCACGCCATCGAAGGTGCCCAGCGCGACCGCCGGCGCCCTCAGCCGTCGCGGCAGGGCCTCGGCATCGCGGAAGAGCTCCACGGGATTGCTATACCGAAAGCCGGCTAGTGGTTCAACCCGAACGGCCGGACGTCAGCATCACCGTGGCCGCACGCTACGGACCAGGCCAGTCGTCGCCGCTCGCAAAGGCCGACCAGTTGGATCGCTGAAACGATGGGGTTGACCCAACAAGGTTATTGTGGGATAAAGCCCATGTGCCGGCCAAGGCCGTACAGATCTCGCTCGACGATACTCTCCTTCGCGCCATCGACAGCGATCCGGAGAGCCGGCGAGCCGGGCGGTCGGCGTTCATCCGCAAGGCGGTGAACGCCTATCTCGAAGCGAAACGGCGGCGAGACGTGGACGAGGCGTTTCGCCGCGCCTATCGGGGCAAGGCCGACGAACTGTTCGACGACATCCGCGATCTCATCGGAGGGCAGGCGTGGCCCAGGAAGTGAGCCGGGGGGAGATCTGGCTCTACCGGTTCGCCCCACCCGACAAGCGCCGTCCGGTGCTCGTGCTCAGCCGTCCCGAGCTGCTGCCGCTCTTGCGGACCGCGACGGTCGCGGCCATCAGCAGGTCCAGCCACGGTGCTCCCTCGGAGGTAGCGCTCGGCATCGACGAGGGACTCAAGGAACCGTCGTGGGTGAACCTCGCCCACGTGCTCACGATCCCGCAGGGCGAGTTGAAACGGTACGTGGGCACCGTGGGCACCGACAAGATGCGCGACGTGTGCCGGGCGCTGGCTCTGGCCACGGGTTGCGACGGATGAAGTTGTGAGTGCGGGGCGCTGAGGATCACCGCGCCGCGCGGCTATCCAGAATCGATCAGTTACGCTTCGCGCGGGTTCAGGGCCGGACGATGACGCCGCCGCTGCGAACCTCGACCGAGCCGCCCTCGACGATCCAGCGCAGCCCGTCGCCTTCGACTTCGAGGCGAGCAAAGGTCTTCGCCGACGGCACATCCAGCCGCACGGGCTTGCCGTCGGCCACTACGCGGGTGCCCGGCGGCATTCGCGCGGCATATCGGCGGGACACAAGGGTCTCGGCGACCGGCCGCGTGAAGCGCAGCAGGCCGCCCTTGCCGAGGTCGACGCGCAGGGGCCCCTCGTGGACGAGACGCCCGGCGTCGATGCGGCGCACGCGGCCAAGCTGCGCGCGGACGCCGGCGGGTCCGGCAAGCTCGACGGCGACCACGCCCATCCCACCGGCCGCCTCGATCTGGCCCCACAGGGTCGCGCCCTCGCGGTCACGCGAGAGTATGCGGCGCTGCGCTTCGGCCAGGATCAGCTTCCAGCCATGCCGCCGGCGGGCCGCGTCCGCGGCCTGGCGAACGTCGCCAGTCACCGACGCGGTGACGATTTCCTCGAGTGCCACGGGCGAAGCCAAGAACGTCTCGCGCCAAGCGGGGACGAGCCGATCCAGCATTCCGCCGATTCCGGTCGCGAGCCGGCCGAACCGGTCCGAAGCGGTCGCGGTGGCGCGGGCCGCCGCGTAGGCCGAGAGCGATGCCATCTCGAGGCGCTGCTCGAAGCGCCGGGCGCGCTCGGCGAGCTTGGCGCGCCGCGCCCGTCGCACGCCGAGCCACTCTCTCGCGCGCGCCGGTGTGGCGGCCGGATCGGTCGCAAGCGCCTCGTCCAGGATGCGCTGCTCCAGATCCAGCCCGGCCGCGTTCGCCGCGTCGTCGTCGGGATAGGCGGCCCGATCGTCCAGCGAGGCATCCGGCAGGCGCTCGCCCGCGAAGGCGCGGAAGGCCGCCGCGACCAGCATCGGCACCGGCTGTGCGCTGGCCAAGAGCTCGCTCATGTCCACGCACGCCACACGGTGCCCGCGCAAATCCGCGGAGGGCACGCCCCAGCACTCGTCTGTCGACGGCACCCACACCGCCGCGCGCGGCCGGGTGCGATAGGTCCGTCCCACCGGCGGAGACGGATGCCCCACCAGCAGCATCGATCCGCCGGCTTGAACGATCGCCAGCGGAATCGCCCCGAGGTCCATCCCCGGCCAGAGATCGGGTTTCTCGGCCGCGATCTCCTCGACCCGGGAAACCGCCTGCAGTACGCGCGTCGCTTCGTCGGCTGACATCACCTGGGCGCCGGCCTGGGCGGCCAGAGTTGCGACCAGCGCCAGTGGTGTGAGCAACCGCATGTCCGGCCACATTAGACGCGGGACCGGCGCAACATCAACAAGTCAGGCGAGACAGGGGACGCGCGGCGCCGGGCCGCTCGCCCTACGGCGAGGCGCCGCGCCGAGGAGCAGCGCGTTTGGCGCGCCGGAGGGCGGTCTTGACGACCTGGCTCTTGGTGGGAGCGACCCAGCGGATCCGATCCCGATAGGCCCGCTTCCGAAGCAGGAAGCCCACCCGCTTCTTGCCTTTTTCCATCGGCACGACCAGCGGTGTGCGGCCGAGGACCTTCTCGTCGCCGAGCCGGAGGACCTCCGCGCCTTTCGGCCGGCTCGTGAAACGAATGCGCACCATCCTCTCCCGCGCTAGCGCCGGCGCGGGGAGCGGCTCCGCGGGCGATGGCGGCGCCGCGGACGCCTCATCGATAGACGGGACCGGAACGAGGGCAGGCGCCGGCGACGCCGCGGGTTTTGGCGCAACGGGCGGCGCCGGCACGGGCGCCGGCACGGCTGCAGACGAACGCGACGGTGCAGGCCTTCGCGCCACAAGCCACGCCGCACCGGCCGCGCTCGCGACGCCCACCAGCGCCAACGCGAGCGCCGTTGCGCGGCGAGGCAGGTGGATGGCCCGGCCCATGGCTCCCGTGGTGATCTCGGTCGCACGCGGCACGTCGGGTGTCGCAGACGGCGCGCCCAGTACCAGCGTCGGAGGGGCCGGGGCAGCCGCCGGCGCCACGGCCGGCGCCGCCGGAGCGAGCACGGGCGCCGCGATCGGTGCGGACCCAACCCCCACGGTGACCAGCGGGTCAGCCACCGCCCGGTAGCCCGCGACGCGGAGGAACTCGTTGCGGAACTGACCGACCGTCGGGTAGCGCGCATCGGGCTCCTTGGCGAGCGCGCGGTCGACGACCTGCTGCACGCCTTCGGGCACTTCCGGATTGAGCGAACGGATCGGGGCCGGCTTGCCGTTGCAGATCTGGTCGATCACCACCGCCAGCGTCGTCCCGTCGAACGCCATCTGGCCGGTCAGGCACTCATAGACGATGGCGCCGAGCGCGAAGATGTCGGCCCGCGAATCGACGTTGGGCTGCCCCCTCGCCTGCTCGGGGGCCATGAAGTTCGGCGTTCCGAGCATCGCCCCTTCCCGTGTGGCCATGCTCGCCGC
>Ga0247727_10012431_pt1 | contig 14612 bp, 14 predicted proteins | sample WisWelCaveWW1625_FD_202498 | JGI IMG/M metagenome (GOLD analysis project Ga0247727, IMG submission 202498) | Biofilm microbial communities from Wishing Well Cave, Virginia, United States - WW16-25 | ecosystem: Environmental > Aquatic > Deep subsurface > Groundwater > Cave microbial mat | place... | reverse complement strand
TGGTTGACCCCTGCCTTTCAATCCGACCGTCATCCTTGCGATTCAAACCATCATTCTTTACCTTTTTTCAGTCAGACTTTTCTTCTCTTGTCGTCAAAACAAAGAGCAAACCAATGAGCGTCCTTGTCGTAGGCTCTCTTGCCCTTGATACCGTCGAGACACCCTTCGGAACTGTGAAGGATGCTGTTGGTGGCTCCGCAACCTATATCTCTACGGCAGCAAGCTACTTCACGATGCCTGTCCGTGTTGTGGGCGTTGTTGGCGGTGACTTCCCGCGGAAGGGGATCGAATTCCTGGAGAACCGAAACATCGATCTTGAAGGACTCCAGGTCATTAAGGATGGAAAGACCTTCCGGTGGGCAGGAAGATATCACTATGATCTGAACGTGCGTGACACGCTACTGACTGAACTAAATGTTTTCGAGACGTTTAACCCAGTCATCCCGGAGTCGTATCGAAGGAGTCGGTGGGTATGTCTGGGAAATATCGATCCTGTCTTACAAAGGAGAGTGCTCGAACAGATCGAAAAACCCCGAGCCGTCATCGGTGATACAATGAATTATTGGATTGAGAGAAGGAACGGCGAGCTTCGAGAAACACTCAAGCGCATCGATGTACTGGTGGTGAATGAGTCGGAGGCACGGCTCCTCTCGAATGAACCGAACTTGATCAAAGCGGGAAGAATCATCCGGGGCATGGGTCCTTCGGTTGTGATTATCAAGAAGGGGGAACATGGTGCGCTGCTCATGACCGAGAACACCGTCTTTTCTGCACCCGCTTATCCAATGGAAAACATTTTCGATCCGACAGGCGCAGGTGATTCATTTGCAGGGGGCTTTGTCGGTTGGCTTGCGCGTACGGACGATTTCACCGAGGAGAACCTGAAACGGGCCGTGATTTACGGCAGCGCTCTTGCATCGTTCTGTGTGGAGAAATTTGGCGTTGAAGGGCTGGCGGATCTTTCCTATCTGCGGATTCAGGACAGGTTCCGTGCCTTCAGGGATCTTTCGCATTTCGAAGAACATGAACTCGCAACCGGAGATCGTGATCTCTATTGAGTGGGTTGATGGAAGGGTGAGGTATCTCAACCAGGCACGACTCCCTCATGATGAAGTATACGTTGAGACGACAGACTACCGGATTCTGGCAGAGTCCATCAAGAGGCTCGAAATCCGTGGAGCTCCCGCGATCGGAGTAGCTGCGGCGTTTGGAATTGTGCTTGCGGCTCAGAGCAAGTCAATACAAACCCCGGCGGAACTGACAAAGCGATGTGAAGAGGCGGCAGAGATTCTCTCTCGAACGCGTCCCACCGCTGTCAATCTTTTTTCAGCTCTGGAACGCATGCGCACCGTTTTCCGGAATTCGCGGATTTCTGATCTCTCCACCCTTCGTGCTCTTCTCCTGGAAGAAGCTCTGAGCATTCAGAACGAAGACCGTGAAGCCTGCAGGAGAATTGGAGAGCTTGGTGCCGCGTTAATCGTGCCTGGGTCAATTGTCCTGACACACTGCAACACAGGGGCATTGGCAACGGCTGGTGATGGGACTGCGTTGAGTATCATCGTAGCGGCATCAAGACAGGCGAAAATCGTTCGAGTGTTTGTGGATGAAACCCGGCCGTTGTTGCAAGGTGCTCGCCTTACAATGTGGGAATTGAAAAAGCATAAAGTGGAAGCAATACTCATCACGGATAGCACGGCAGGTTTTCTGATGCAGCAGGGAAGAATCGATGCTGTGATTGTGGGAGCCGACAGGATTGCTGCCAACGGGGATGTTGCGAACAAGATCGGTACCTACACGCTTGCTGTTCTGGCTGAAAGGCATGGCGTTCCGTTCTACGTTGCTGCTCCAACGTCGACAATTGATTGCAACACCGCATCGGGAAAGGATATCCCCATTGAGGAACGAAGTTCCGTCGAAGTAACACACATCGGCGGACAGCAAATTGCTCCCGAAGGGATCGATGTCTATGCACCAGCGTTCGACGTTACCCCAAATTCTCTTGTCACGGCAATTGTTACGGAAAAGGGTGTGATTGACCGTCCCTCGAGTTCAAAGATCGGGGCGCTTTTTGAAGAGAAAACCGAATCGATCTCCAACATCGCATGATTGTAAAAACAGAAGCCATCGTCCTGAAGACGATGAAATATCGCGAGACGAGCAAGATTGCAACCCTCTTCACAAAGCGGTTTGGGAAGCTGTCAGTTATTGCAAAGGGTGCGAGGCAAAGAGACAGTCGAGTTGGTTCCGCTCTGGACTCCCTGAATTATGTGCAAGCTGTCCTGTATAAGAAAGAGGGGAAGGACCTTCATCTTTTGTCTCAATGCGATGTGATCAAACACTTTGGACGCTTGACCCGGGAGATGGATCGTTTGAGTCCGGCGATGACGGTACTGGAGCTCATCCAAACCGTTGCTCATGCCGAGGAAGAAAGCAGCTCCCTATTTGAGGCGCTGACCGATGCGCTTGAAACTATCAATGACGCTCAACAGAATGTTCAATCAGTCCTTCTTCATTTTGAGCTGAGGCTGCTGGATCTTCTTGGATTCAGACCCGATCTTATGAAATGTGCAGGATGCAGGAAGACGTTGGAATCGGTGACCGGTGGAACCAAATCGGGGTTTTTCCGTTTAAGTCCGGGCGGCTTTTTCTGCACAGGTTGTGGGAAGGGATCTGGAGGAAGTGCTGGCGCAGCTCGGGAGACGATCAAAGTGTTGCGGGAACTTCAAAATATTTCTTCCATTCGCGCTTCGGAGTTGATCCTTTCTCCATCATGTCGTGATGAAGCGAGGAAGATTCTCTGGTACTTTCTCAGGAGCCATGTCGAAGGGATGAAGCGGTTGAAGTCAGAAGCTGTGTTTTCAGCGGTCGCGTAGGCCGCAGGTTTAGAACAATCAATACTTATGTCGGAGAATATTCAAAGAGGAGGCTTGTGAGTATGCTTAAGAAACCAGTCATTGCATCTCTGGTCCTGATCACAGTTGGCATCATCGTTGGGGCCCTTGTCGTATCGAACTTCAGCGGGGGTGTCAGTCCCGGTTGGGCAGGTGGTGGCGATGTCCAGCTTGGTGGTCCTGTCCCGGTAACCACGGTGCAGGCTGATCTGAAATCACTGAACAGCGCATTCGTCGAAGTTGCGAAATCCGTAACTCCATCTGTCGTTGCAATAACAGTCACAACCGAAGGGAAAAGCGATGGAAAATCCCAGAGGGATTTCTTCCACGACTTCTTTGGCCCTGATTTTCGTCTTCCTGAACCTGGTCCCTCACAGGGTGCGGGTTCTGGTGTGATCATCAGTCCCGATGGGTACATTGCAACAAACAACCACGTTATCGAAGGTGCGGCGGAAGACGGAATTGAGGTTGTCCTGAACACGAAAGCACGCTATAAGGCCAAGCTTGTCGGAACAGATCCGACGACCGATCTTGCCGTCATCAAGATCGACGCAAAAGACCTTCAGGCGGCAGCTCTGGGGAATTCCGAAAATGTTCAGGTTGGGGAGTGGGTGTTGGCTGTTGGAAATCCGCTCGGACTCACATCGACAGTCACAGCGGGGATTGTAAGTGCACTGGGGCGCAACATCAGAATCATCCAGGACTCGTACGGTATCGAGGATTTCATTCAGACAGATGCTGCAATTAATCCGGGGAACAGCGGAGGAGCCCTTGTGAATCTGAGAGGCGAGCTGATCGGCATCAATACTGCAATTGCAACGACCAATGCCCGCTACCAGGGATACGGATTTGCCGTCCCTGTGAACCTCTTAAAGACCGTCGCTGCTGACCTGATCAAGGAAGGGAAGGTCCGGCGTGGTTACATCGGGGTGAGTATCCAGGCTGTGGATCAAACGATGGCGGATGCTGTGGGATTAGGAAAGGCTCGCGGCGTGTTTGTTCAGTCCATTGTCGGAGGAAGCGCCGCCGAAGACGCTGGACTGAAGGAGACAGATGTGATTCTCACCATCGATGGAATTGAAGTGAACCAGCCGAACGAGCTACAGCGACACATTGCGACCCGGCACCCTGGCGATGTTGTTGTGCTGAGCATTTTCAGGGGGGGAAACATCATCGAGAAACGGGTGACGCTCAAAGCTCGTGATGAAGATACCCGCACGGTTCCAGCTTCCGAGAAGCGGAATGAAAAAGAGCCTGACACGGTGTCTCCATCAATTGTCCAGCTTGAATCGCTCGGAATGACCGTCCGCTCAATGACCGAAACAGAACGGAAGAAGTATGGTGTTGAGAACGGCGTGGTCGTATCCGACGTCAAGCAGTTCGGCGAAGCCTACAAAAGACAGATTGGCGAGAATGACGTCATCGTAGAAGTCGATCGCAAAGAGGTGTCGTCCCCTGCCGAGCTTCGAAAGACAGTCGAATCACGAAAGACGGGTGAATCGGTCTTACTCAGATTGAAGCGCCCCGACGGCACAGCATACTATACCGCCATTCAGGTCCAGGCTGAATAACCCGCGTTCATTACGTATGAATGAAACGGCCCCGGGAAGCGTTTCCGGGGCTTTGTATTTGATTCTCCAGTGGCTGTCCTTGGCGAAGTCTTGGCCGGAAGCTGTCCGTTACTTTGGTCATGGATAATGCGCATATGATCAGTGATGATCAGTCCCATCAGTGTCATCCGTGTTCTTCATTTTGGGATCGTCTTGACAATTCGTGTGCTTAATAGTATATTTTTTTGGCTAATAACCGTGATATTCAGAAAGGAGGGCTTAAGGACTTCAGCGTTTTCGTACGTTCACATAATGGGTTGGGAAAAATGAACGCAAAGGTTCTGATCTTGAACCAGAACTACGAACCGATGAGCGTTATCAACGTCCGAAAGGCCATTGTGCTTCTGTATCTGGGAAAAGCTGAACTGGTTGCTGTCAAAGAAGGTCTGCAGATTCGCTCCGTTTCGACGTCATACCCCTTTCCAAGCATCGTCCGGTTGTCGATGTTTGTCAGGGTTCCTCATAAGAAGATCATTCTCTCGAGAAAGAACATCCTCCGGAGAGATGGCCACCGCTGCATGTATTGTGGAAGGGGAGATGTTCCTCTGACCGTCGATCATGTCTTGCCGATTTCACGTGGAGGAGATGAAAGCTGGGAGAACCTCGTTACCGCGTGTGTTTCCTGCAATAACCGAAAGGGTGATCGGACACCTGAGGAATCATTGATGCCATTGCGCCGGAGCCCCGTGAGGCCGAACCACGTCACGTTCATCAGCCACTTTGTTGGTACTGTGGACGAGCGTTGGAAGCCATACCTCTTTTTGCATTAGGACACGCAGGCGCGCCGGTGCCGGTCGGATCGTTGGCAGAAAAAGATCGAACTCGGTGACGACCAAGCGCACCATCCTCAGCGGAATGAGGCCAACCGGAAAGCTACACCTGGGTCACCTCGTCGGCGCGCTCGAAAACTGGGTCTCTCTTCAGAACGATTTCAATAATTATCACCTGATTGCCGATTATCACGCACTCACCACGGACCTGGATTCATCGGCTGTTTACCGGAATTCCATTGATATGGTGATCGACTGGCTCGCAGCAGGAATCGACCCGAACAGGAGTCCTATCTTTCGACAATCTCAAATCAAAGAGCACACAGAGCTCCATCTCATTTTTTCGATGTTGATAACCGCGGCACGGCTTGAACGCAACCCGACGGTGAAGGAACAAGTGAGAGATCTGAATCTTGAAAACGTAAGCTATGGCCATCTCGGATACCCGGTGCTACAGGCAGCGGATATCCTGTTGTACAAAGGGGATCTGGTTCCCGTAGGTGAAGACCAGGTTCCGCATGTCGAGATTGCACGTGAGATTGCTCGTCGGTTCAACAATCAATATGGCAAGGTCTTCCCTGAGCCGGAACCGAAGCTCACCACATTTGCCCGCCTGCCAGGTATCGATGGGATCAACAAGAAGATGAGCAAGTCGGCCGGGAATGCCATTTTGCTCTCCGATTCTCCCGATGAGATTCGAAGGAAAATGAGGACGGCAGTGACCGATCCTCAAAAAAGTCGGAAGAACGACCCCGGCAGACCAGAAATCTGTCTCGTGTTTACCTACCATACAAAATTCAATCCCGGTGAGGTGCCGCAGATTGATGCCGATTGTAGAAGCGGAGCCCTTGGTTGTGTGGAGTGCAAAATGCGAGTGTCCGACAAGATCATTGAAGCCCTTGCACCATTTCGCGAAAAGCGTGCGCACTACGAGAGTCACCCTACAGAGATCCAGGAAATCCTTGCCGATGGGGAAAAGCGTGCCCGAACAAGAGCCCAGCAGACGATGACAGACGTTCACTCGGCGATGCAGTTAGGATGAAAGCAGCATACAGCGATATCACACTTGTGACTGATACATGTACCGGGTCAAGCTAACGGAATTCGAGGGACCGCTCGATCTCCTCCTCTTCTTTATCAGAAGAGATGAGCTGGATATCTATGATATTCCGATCTCACGGATCACCCATGAGTTCCTGGAATACATCCATACGATGCAATCTTTGGACCTTGAGGTGGCCGGAGACTTCATCGTCATGGCAGCCGAGCTCATGCAGATCAAAGTGCGAATGTTGCTCCCGAAAGTAGAGGGAGAGGAGGAAGAACAAGATCCTCGGGCCGAGCTGGTGAGACGCCTGATGGAGTATAAGCGGTACAAGGAGATGGCGGAGAAGATATCAGGAATTGATGACGAACAACGGAAGATCTATTACCGTCGGTTCTTTCACGCTGATCCAAAATCCATTCTCCCCGAGGAGGATGATCCTCTGCTGAAGGACCTCACTCTCTACAACCTCATGAAGGCCTTTCGGGTAGCGATGGACCACATGCCCAAGAGAGTAGTCCACGAGGTTGAAATGCTCAATGTGACAATCGACGAGCAGATAAATTTCACAATGGATTTTCTGAGGGTTCACGGCCAGACGAGCTTGCTGAAACTGGTCGGCCACATGACCGAGAAGATCCGGGTCATCGTTACGTTGATTGCTCTTCTCGAAATGGCAAAAAACCAGGTGATTTCCCTGTCGCCGGTTGAAGGAAGCGACGATATTCTGATACGGCCGGCTGCACCAGTGCTCGGCACATCCAATATGGTGAGAGAATGACCGACGAACCGCGACTGGGGTATAGTCTGCCCGCAGTTCACGAGATCCTCGAGGCACTATTTTTTGCCACGGACGAGCCATTGCCGATCAGGCAGGTCATTGAGATTTTCGATGCACTTGAAGATGCGGAGAAGCCGAGGAAAATCAACGACGAAGTTGTTCTTCGCGCTATTGAAGATCTGAACCGGGGATACGAAGAAACGGGCAGAGTCTTCCGAATAATTAAGGTCGCAGGCGGTTACCAATTTGCCACGCTTCCAAAGTTTGCTCCCTGGCTCGGGAAGATGGTCAAGGAGAAATCGAAACGGAAGCTCTCTCAATCGGCACTCGAAAGTCTCGCGGTCATTGCCTATAAGCAGCCTGTGACAAAGCCGGAAATTGAAGCCATCAGAGGGGTGAACGCGGACTATGTAATCCATTCACTACTGGAGCGTAATCTGATCACAATTGTCGGGCGAGCCGCATCTCCGGGAAGGCCACTGCTGTATGGGACCACAAAAGATTTTCTCAAGCGGTTTGGTCTGAACGACCTCTCTGAGCTCCCGAAGCCGCGTGAAATTGATGAGCTCATGGCAGAAGCAGAGTTTGAAGTCGAGAAGCGGATGCTCGCCGAGCTTGAAGCAAAGCAGGTCGACGACGATAGCGACGACAAAACGAATGTTTCGATCGTCGTGAGTGCGGATGGTAAGCTCCATGAGTTGAAAGAACCGAATTCTCAGATTGACGATCAGGAGAAACCGCCTCCTGCCGCATAGAAATCCGGTCGAAAGCCTCGTCATTGCAGGTATCCCCTGCCCTTAGATCTTGTGTTAGAATTCGGAGACGTATGAAGGTGCCCCGACATTCATGTCGGGGTCGAGAAACCCTTCTTCAATTCAACTCGCAACGGCTTCAGCCGTTTCCGATAATTGAAGGAAAGAGTTTTCACAGACACTTCCCTTTGGCGAAATGGGTTTTCGTTTGAGCCATTAGGGGTCCTCTTCTTTCGACCACCATGGATCACCCAACGACGTCAAAATCCCTCATTCGAATTAACCGCTATCTCAGCATGTGTGGTGTTGTGTCAAGAAGAAAGGCGGATGAGCTTATCCAGGCAGGCAAGGTTGCGGTCAATGGCCGCGTAATGACCGACCTCGGCACGAAGATTGATCCGGCCAGTGATAAAGTCTCTTTGGAAGGCAAACATGTTACGCAAGTGTATGATTACCTCTATGTCGTCATGAACAAGCCGAAGGATGCAATTACAACGTTGAGCGATGAGCGGGGGCGGAGGACCGTGATGAGCCTTGTTCGGACGAAGCAGCGTTTGTTTCCTATTGGGCGGCTGGATCGAAATACAACCGGCGTCCTTCTCCTCACCAATGATGGAGAATTCGCCCACCGATTGATGCATCCGAAATTCGAAATCCCAAAATCGTACAGAGTGACATGCGATAGCCCGGTCAGCCAACAGCACATTGGCCAGCTGCGACAGGGAGTCCAGCTGGAAGAAGGAAAGACAGCGCGGTCGGATGTATTCCTGGTCCCGGCAACCCGGGGAAAAGAAGTCATGATCACACTTCATGAAGGTCGAAACCGCCAGGTCCGACGCATGTTTGAGTCGCTCGGTTACACCGTAAAGAAGCTTGATCGGGTGTTATACGGACCCGTAACGCATGAAGGCCTTCCGAGGGGAGCGACGAGGAAGCTGACGTCAAGGGAACTTCGAGAGCTGCGCAGACTTGCAGGACTGAATGGGAAATGATTGGACTATTTGTTGGTCATCAGGCCGATTGGATCATATTCACACAACCTCCTCAAGGCGGAGAAACATTTCAGCGAGGGCAAGTCAGCCCTTGAGTATTTTCGAATCACCGTGGATCTCATCTAACGGTTCGGTCGTATGAATAGCGCATCGTTTTTTTCAATATTGTTGTTCCTTCTTGTATCACTCACTGCTAACGCCCAAGTTATCCAGGAGTGGGTCCAACGATATGATGGACCTGTGAATGGGTACGATTTTGCACGGTCTGTTGCAACGGATGACTCAGGGAATATCTATGTCAGTGGTAGCAGCGAGGGATCAGGTACTTTCAATGACTACACCACGTTGAAGTATAGCTCCACCGGCAAGCTGCAATGGGCCCAACACTATGACGGACCGGCCAATGAGCTCGATATTGCTGTTGACATGGAAGTGGATAGATATTCCAATGTCTATGTTACAGGCTTCAGCTCCGGAAGCGGAACCTTCAATGACTATGCAACCGTGAAATACAATTCCTCGGGAGTTGAGCAATGGGTTGCCCGTTATGACGGACCAAATCATGATTTTGATAACGCTGTTGCCCTTGCCGTTGACACTTCAGGCAATGTGTACGTGACAGGCTCGAGTCCCGGTCCCAATTTCCTGCCGCAGTTTACGACCGTGAAGTACGATTCGATGGGCAATGAGGTCTGGATCGAACGATACAGAGGTCCGGCCAACGCTGGTGATTATCCATACGCGATAGCGGTTGACATGTCAGGGAACGCCTATGTAACCGGTGCCAGTGGTGACAGTACCTTTTCGTCTGATTTCGCCACCGTGAAATACAATACAGCAGGCGTTGAACAATGGGTACAGCGATACAACGGCACAGAGGGTGGAGTGGATGAACCACATGCGGTTGCTGTGGATTCAGCAGGGAACGTGTATGTCACGGGCAGCAGCATGTCAGCCTCCTTCGATTTTGATTATCTGACGATCAAGTACGATTCTGCCGGAGTTGAACAATGGGTTCAGAGGTATGACGGTCCGCCAGGCGCTTCGACTGATAACGCTATTGCACTTGCACTTGATGATGCAGGAAATGTGTATGTGACAGGATACAGCATTGGAAATGGCTCAGGCAATGATTATCTGACCATAAAATATGATCCGACCGGTACTGTACAATGGGAGGCAAGATACAACGGATCGGAGAACGATGATGAATTCGCGAATGCAATTGTAGTGGACGAGTTGAGAAATGTTTATGTGACGGGACGAACCGGAATGTTCGCCGCGTTTGATTACGTGACTGTGATGTACAATTCCTCCGGAGAGGAACAGTGGGTTCAGAAATATGATGGGCCGGCGAACGACTACGATGAGTCCTTCTCTATTGCTGTCGATGCTGCGGGCAACGTGTACATAACTGGAGGTAGTGAGGGGGTCGGTACAAGTCAGGATTATGCGACGATAAAATACTCGATGCCGCCACCGACTCTTCCTGCAGCTCCCACCCTTGTGGTGCCGGCCGATAGTTCGATCATTATTGAGGATAGTGTCGCATTCGTCTGGACGCGAAGTGAGCCGAAAGTCGATCGTTACTGGTTTGAGCTAGATATCGATTCGCTCTTTTCAGATTCGTTTGTTGATTCGAGCCTGACAGACACAATGACCAGTGCCACCAACCTGCAAAACGGTCAGACCTATTGGTGGAAGGTGCGAGCGCATAATGCAGCGGGGTGGGGATTGTTTAGCGACGTGCGGTTGTTTTCGGTACGTATCTTCCCTGATCAGGTCGTTCTTGTCTCACCACCTCCTGACTCTGTAATTCCTGGTGGCAGGGTGCCGTTAGTGTGGCGACGGTCGCAACCCGATGTTGACCGCTACTGGCTGGAACTTGCGCTCGATTCTTTGTTTGTGAACAGCAGTGTGGACTCAACGCTTGTTGATACGACCAAGACTGAGGATCAACTTTTGGGGAACCAGACATATTGGTGGAAGGTTAGGGCACACAACTCCAATGGATGGGGACAATTCAGTCCTACTTGGGTTTTTTCTACAATCGTTACAAGCTTAGATGACAATGAGCAGACTCCACAACATCTCACTCTCAGGCAAAACTACCCCAACCCGTTCAACCCGACAACAGTCATCAAATACGGTTTGCCCCGGAGAGCCCATGTGAAGCTTGAACTGTTCAATCTCTTGGGACAAAAGGTAGCCCTCCTTGTGGATGGCGAGGAGGAAGCGGGATGGCATGGGGTGGTGTTACGAGGTCGATTGCTTGGGAGCGGAGTATACGTCTATCGACTAACGATGGACGGTTTTGTGCTGACGAGGAAGATGTTGCTGATACGGTGAGTCTGTGTAGCCCCAGGTGGAAGGAATCGAGCCTGAATCTGTTCGCTACTAAGCAAAGATGTTGTTGGAGAACTCCAGGGACCCGATGACAGGTACACACACCAATTGGTATGAAACGGCAGATTCTCACAGTCATCTTTGCGATTGGAATAGGTTCATTAAGCGGGAGCGCTCAAGTTCGGGATCTGGTCTTTACGAATCGAGCTGAACAAGAACTTTTCTACCGTTGGGATACCACCAAAACCATTGACCGGGATATCCTAGAATGTCTTCTTCTTGCGGAAGGAATGCCGGATCAGCTTTCGCGGAACAGAGAGTGGCTCGCATCGCTTGAAGAAGAAGTTAAGGACATTGTCCGATTAGAAGATTCTCCTTTGAGTAAGGGTGAAAAGCTCTATGCATTTGTTCATGAACGTGTGCTGCGAAAGTACTCGGGAGTGGCTTCTGCGGCATCATTGATGACTATCGGCGAGTACAGCTGCGTGACATCGACAGCTCTCTACTACCATCTGGGGAGAGTTGTAGGGTTGCCGGTTATTTTCCATGCCACGCCATTTCACGTTTGCCCCGTGATTGAACATGAAGGGAAAAGGATCTGGGTTGAGTTAACGCAACCGAGAGATGGCTTCGATATTGAATTTCATCAAGATGAACTGGTTGAATGGCTACTGGAACAGAAGCTTGCGACTGAAGAAGAACTCCAGCAGAAAGGCGAGGACATAGTTTATAACGATTTTATTCACGGACACTACCAGAGTTCGGTGGCTGCGATACTTGGATATCACTACTATAACTTTGCTCTCAAACTTTACGAGCTTGGAAAGCGTGAGGAAAGTTTCTGGGCCCTGGCGAAAGCTAGTACTTTGGAAGGTCAGGACAAGATGATCGAAGAAGTCTTTGACGAATCCTTCAGAATCCTAAGCTCCCTACCTAGGATATCAACCTCTTATTCCAAGGCTTCAAGCACCTACTTCAAATTGCGTGGAAGGGATACGACGGTTGTTGTGGATGGTCTCACAAGTGTTAGAGAAGGTGTTGAGAATCTGCTTCAAACCCAACGCGATCTTGAACAAGCTGATTCTGTTCAGTGGATGCTTGAACGAGTGCTCCCCAAGTCACCTCTCGTTGAAAGGCCTCTTGCCGAGTTGAGGCAATTTATCTCTGTGAACAAGGGTCTTGAGCTCAACAGGAAAGGAAGGTATCACGAATCCTTCAACGTGATCTCAGGTGAGCTTGAGAAGGATATTACAAATGGGAAGCTCCAAGACATATATGTAACTGTTGGTATGGCCTATGTCCAGAAGTTGCTTATGAACGGTGATGACGAGCTCGCCATAGCAACAATGGATTCAATGCGCAAGAAGGTGCCGGAGTATGCGGAATTGCGAGATGCTTATTCCCGCATTTTAGTGTCGAGCATAATGACCTCAGGGAAGTATCGAACCAGTCCACTCAAGGCTCGTGAGAGTTTGATGAAGGCCTTTGAAATGGATTCTACAAATATGTATGTGCGTGAATCACTGGGGGCAGTACATCATGAACTCGCAATGAGCGAAATCAGGAAAAGCAAATGGCAGTCCGCGCGTAGGTTTGTCACGCAAGGTCTGAGATTTGCTCCTGGGAATGAGGTCCTGAGGTCCGATCTGGAACTTCTTGAAAAGGAATTACGGAAATCGAAGAAGTGAGATTATGTACGCCAAAAACAGGCGGATCTTCAGTACTAAGGATTGAAATGCTCCCTGCGCATCGGAGGAATCGCAAATGACTCAATTATTAACTCGTTCCCCTCGAATCACGCACGTTTCGTGGGGACACATGGAAGTCGAAGGTGTTGGGATTGGAAAAGATTTCAAATTGTATCCCGGCGGTGGCCGAGAATGGGACTGGAATGACACGGGGACACGACATGTCCCGGGTATTCAGCCAGCCGACGTCATGGAGTTGATTGATCATGGAAGCAAGGTAATTGTGTTGTCACGTGGGATGCACCTTGTTCTTCAAACCTGCCTTGAGACAATAGAACTCCTACGTGGTCAAGCCATAAAGGTACACGTTGAAGAAACTCGGGCGGCCGTGGACCTCTACAACAGACTGTCCGAGAGTCAGGCAGTAGGTGGGCTGTTCCATTCAACATGTTAGGTTCTTGCTATGCCACTAGTCATGACGGCTTCGACGAAGTTCCTAAGACAACCCAATCGCTCAAGGTTTGGCCCTCACTTCTTAAAAGGAATCATTATGAAGTTTAATCTCATCCCTGCGACGTGTCTGCTTGTTACTTCGTTGCTGCCTGCGGATACCCCTAACGATCCATTGCCCAACCGCGTGCTTGCTATTCAGACGTTCAATGTGCCCCGCGGTGAATGGGACAATTTCTTTGCATATGTTGATAAGTATGTGGTTCCAAGACTCAAAGCGAACCCGCACATCCTTTCTCACCGCATGGCGACGCACTATTATGGATCTTCAGAGCCAAGTATCTGGAGATTCACAGAATATGCGAGCCTTGCGGGGATAGATTTGGCTAAAGAGTGGAATACACAATACCTGAAAGAACACTATCCAGAGGACTCGTCAGAACGAGATACGATGGATGACAGCTATGACAGGAACTTCTTTCCTTACTGGCAAAACCATGCAGATAATATTCTTCTTGTAAATGAAAGTCGAATCAAGTAGGCTTCAGGGTCCAGCAGGAGAAAGCAAACCAGACAGGAGGATGTCTATGAGATCGAGTCCAATGCAAAGGACCGAACAGATCGGTACTACAGCCTTCTTGTGTCTCCTCTTCACTTGGGTGGGACCCGGAGTATTCGCGCAAACATGGTCAGTCGAAGAGAAGGAGATATTGAAGACTATGGAGGAGATGCGCCAGGCGATCGAAAGGAAGGATATCGAAGGGTTCATGAGCTTCATCCATGAGGATTTCAGTGGCTGGGGAACTGTGTCCACTCTTCCCACTGACAAGGAATTCAGGAGAAAGTCGCTCTCCGGTACTTTGCAAGCCTCGGATGCTGTGATACAAAAGGTTACGCCCCTTGTGATCACAATTCACGGAGACGTCTCTGTTGTCCACTCTCACGCAGTCACTATTCTCAAGGAGAAAGAGCCATGCAAGGAGCGGACGCGGAACACTTTCTGGACTGATGTCTACGTCCGCGAGGGAGGGCGTTGGTTGTTGATTGCCGACCATGGCCGACTATTGGAGTAGATTAGAGATGAGGAGATCATCATGAGAAAGGTTGCCTTAATGTCGTTCGCATCGGTTGCCGTACTTTCCTCCTCCATCTCGTTCCTATCTGTGGCTCAGTCTCAAGATGCACAAATCCAAGAGCATACACAGTGGGTCGCCACCAGCCTCAAAGAAATCGAAACCATCAAAGTCGGTATGACAAGGGCTGATCTTCTGAAAGTGTTCACGGAGG
>Ga0247727_10012430_pt1 | contig 14617 bp, 8 predicted proteins | sample WisWelCaveWW1625_FD_202498 | JGI IMG/M metagenome (GOLD analysis project Ga0247727, IMG submission 202498) | Biofilm microbial communities from Wishing Well Cave, Virginia, United States - WW16-25 | ecosystem: Environmental > Aquatic > Deep subsurface > Groundwater > Cave microbial mat | place... | reverse complement strand
TAGGACGTGCATGCTCAAAAATCTTTACACCAAACTCACCGGCGATCCGAACGAAAAAGAAATGCAACGGCTCGCGCCGGTGGTTGAACAAATCAACGAATACGCGGACGAATTACAAAAACTGACCGATACGCAACTACGCGTTCGGACGGACGACTTGCGCGCGCGGCTTGCCGACGCGCTCGCCGACCCGCGCGCGCATGTTGCGGAGTTGCAAGCCGAGTTCGACAACGCCGCGGACGCGGAAGATCGCCGCCTGATTGAGGCGCAGTTAAAGCCAGCGAAAAAAGATCTCGTGCAAGCGGAACGTGCCGCGCTCGACGCGCTTTTGCCGGAAGCGTTCGCGTGCGCGCGCGAAGCCGCGCAACGCACGATCGGCTTGCGGCATTACGACGTGCAATTGATCGGCGGGATGGTTTTGCACGAAGGCAAAGTTGCGGAGATGAAAACCGGCGAAGGCAAGACGCTCGTCGCGACCCTGCCGCTGTATTTGAACGCCTTGCTCGGACGCGGCGCGCATCTCGTTACCGTCAATGATTATTTGGCGCGGCGCGACGCGCAATGGATGGGACCGATTTATCTCGCGCTCGGTCTCAGCGTCGGCATTTTGCAACAGGGCGAGCAGAGCGCGTTGAAATTCGATCCCGACTACAAAGCCGCGAATGCGGAAATGAATTTTCTGCGCGCGTGCTCCAAGCAAGAGGCGTACGCGTGCGACATTACATTTGGCACGAACAACGAATTCGGTTTCGATTATCTGCGCGACAATATGGCGTGGCGGCTCGACGAGCGCGTCCAACGCGATTTATATTACGCGATTGTAGACGAAGTGGACAATATTTTAATTGACGAGGCGCGTACGCCGCTGATTATTTCCGGTCCCGCCGGCGACGCCTCCGAAGAATATTATCGCCTCGCGGAACTCGTCCGCAAACTCGCGCCGGATGATTACACGATTGACGCGCGCACGCGCGGCATTACGATCACCGAAGCCGGTTATGATCGCGTCGAAGAATTACTCGGCACGCGGCTGACGAACCCGGATCGCCCGGAAGAGATTGATCCCCAGCAATTGAAAATCATGCACCACCTCGAAGCCGCGCTCAAGGCGCAATATATTTTTCAGCGCGACAAGGATTACATCGTCCGCAAAGGTCAAGTTATCATCGTGGACGAATTCACCGGGCGCTTGATGCCGGGTCGGCGCTGGTCGGACGGATTGCATCAAGCGGTCGAAGCGAAAGAAAAATTGCCGATTCAGCCCGAATCGGTGACGTACGCGACCGTCACCCTGCAAAATTATTTTCGCTTGTACGCGCGGCTCGCCGGGATGACCGGCACGGCGAAAACGGAAGAGGACGAATTTCAAAAAGTGTACGGGCTGGATGTCTTTGTCATTCCAACGCACAAGCCGATGATGCGCGTAGACCACCCCGATCTCATTTATCGCAACGAGGAATCGAAATGGCGCGCGGTGATTCTCGAGCTCGCCGATTTGTACGCGCGCGGCCAGCCGACACTCGTCGGCACAACTTCGATTGAAGTGTCGGAACGCGTGAGCAAACGCCTCGCCGCGCCCAAATTGCAAACGCTCGCGCGCGCGCGCCTGCTTCTCACTGCGATTGAAAACGCCGACCTCGCCGACAAGCCGCGCGACACGCTCAAACTTTTAGTCGGTCGCTCGCTCGACGAGGCGTCGGAAAATTATGAGGAAGCGCTCGCGTCGCGGCTCTTTCACGCTTACGACGTGCGCGGCATCGCCGACGCCGCGCGCAAATTCAAAATGAACGCGCGCGAGTTGCTCCGCGCGCGCGCGCGGCTCGGCGCGAAAAATCCCAAAGAGTCCGCAAACCTCGCCAAACAAAACAAGTGGAGCGAGCGCGAATTGAAAGAACTCGCGGAATTATCCGAACGCGATTTGAAATTTGTAGCGCACTTGGAAGAGCGCGGCATTGGGCTGGACGGCGCGGACGCGCTGTGCGATGAAATCGCCGCGCATCCGGACGACTTGATGAAACTCGCGCCGAAATTCGGCTTGAGCGCGGAACTCGTCGTCGAGGTGTATCAGAATCTCCGCGTTTCACGCGCCGAACTCGCGGAAATCAATCGCGCGTTGATCGAGTCGCTCGGCGACGTCGCCGCCGTCGCCGACGAGCGCCGCGTGCGCGACGCCGCGATGGACGCGATCGTCAGGCGGCTGTTTCTGCGCGATGACGATCTGGCGCGGCTGGCGAAAAAACTGGGCGTGAATGCTGATCCATTCGCGGCGGAAAACGCGGCGGGCTTGCGCGAGATTTTCGGCGTCAACGACGACGCCGCGCTGGAAAAGATTTTGCGCGAGGGCATTCCGCATTCGGTCTTGAACGCAAAAGAGCACGAACGTGAGGCGCACATTATCGCGCGCGCCGGCGAGCCGCACACAATTACGCTCGCGACGAATATGGCAGGGCGCGGCGTGGACATCAAACTGGGCGGCGAATTGCCGGAAGAAACGCTTTCGGAACTCGCGCGCATTTTGCATCGCGCCGGCATTGATCCCTATAATCTCACGTACGATCAAATCGCGGACGCGCTCGCCAAAATTCCGGCGGAGCAATACGCGCTCGACGCGGTGCACGTGGAACGCTTTCGCAAATATATGCGCGATCGCGCGCGCGTGCGCGAACTCGGCGGTCTGCGCATCGTCGGCACGGAACGACACGAAGCGCGGCGGATTGACAATCAATTGCGCGGGCGGTCGGGGCGGCAAGGCGATCACGGTTCTTCGCGTTTTTACGTTTCGATTGAAGACGAAATTATGCGGCGGATGGGCGGCAAGGGCGTGATGGATCGCGTGTGGATCGAAGACATTCCGATTGAACACTCATTGGTGAGCAAAGCGCTCGAGCAAGCGCAAGTCAAAATGGAAGGTTACAATTTTGACATCCGCAAGCATCTGCTCAATTACGACGACGTGCTCAATCAACAGCGCGAAATTATTTACGGGCAACGCTATCGCATTCTGACCAAAGCGGATTTACGCGATGATTTGCGCGGCTGGGCGGAGGCGGAGATCGAGCGCGCGGTCACGGAAGAATTGAAAACGGCGGACGCGCATCAATCCGCGCGTTTGCTCGCGCGCGTGGACGCGCTCTTGCCCGGTTTTAATTTGAGCGAAAATGAATTCGTTCCGCCCTATTCGCTCGAACTGATCTTGCGCGCGCTCGGCGAAAACCCGGACACGCGCGCGATTCTCGACGCCGCGCGCCGCGCGCTCGAACTCCAGCGCGATTTTCTGATTGAATCGGTTGCGCCGGAGGCGATCAGCCAATTTGAAACGCAATATAAAACGGCGTGGGGCGAAGCCGAAGACCTCGCCAAGAATACGCTAGCGACAATTTTGCAAGAAGCGCAAGAGCAAAATCGGCGGCTTGATCCGGCGACGCTCGCGCAAGTCGTCGGGCGCGCGGTCGGGTTGAATATTGCGTTGCGGGCTGACCCTTCGACGCGCGCTCATGGCGGCGCGGCGATCGGTGAAAAAGAAATTTTGGAGGCGGTGCGGCGCGGCTTTGATTTGCGCGGCGTGGATCAGGTGGCGCGGCGTGTCAGCAAGCGCGCCGGCGTAGATATTCAATTGACCTGGGACGTCGAAGCGGAAATGAGTTTTGACGCGTTGCGCGACGCGCTCGTCACCGCGCTCGACCACGCGTTCGCCGCGCACGCGGACAAAACGCTCGCGGAGATCGAGCGCGATTTTGCCGAGCGCGTCCAGCCGGAAGATTTGCGCGCGCCCTATCGCCGCGCGTTTGTCTTGTTGAGCGCGAGCTATGCGCGCCGCGCGATTTTCGATCAGCGGACGCACCAAAAAGTCGAAATGTGGACGCCGCGCTTGGCATGGGCGCATCTCGCCGCGGAATCAATCGAACAAACTGACGCTGGCGCGCTGAAAGCAGAATTGATTGCGTATTGGAACGCGTCGCTGGCGGAATTGGAACACGCGCGCGGCGGCGCGGCGGCGTTGAACGATTTGTTGCGTGAGCTGATGTTATCGGTCGTCACAAGCCAATGGGTGGAGTATCTCACTGAAATCGAAGAACTGCGCACCGGCATCGGCTTGCAAGCGTTTGGGCAACGCGATCCGCTCGTCGAATACAAACGCCGCGCGTTCGCGATGTTTCAAGACCTCTACGCGCGCATCCAAACGCAAGTGGTAAGTTACGCGTATAGTTATCAATATCGCGGCTTGACCAAACTCGAATCCGCATCGCGCGAACGCGCCGCGCCGACGCTCGCGCCCGCGCGCGTCGCGGAACCGGTCGCGGCAAAGGCAACGGTTGCCGCCGCGCCGCCGGCGAATCGCGCGCAAACCGCCGCACAACCGGCAACCCCGCGCGTTGCCGTCGCCGCGCGGTCGGCGAACGCGGGAACGATCGGACGCAACGATTCGTGTTGGTGCGGCAGTGGAAAAAAATACAAGCATTGTCATATGCAGAGTGATATGAAATAGTGCGATTTATCCTATTGTGATCGCCCGGCGTTGATGCTACAATGCGGGTTGGCAGGTACGTGAGGAAAGTTGTGATTCTGCAAAACGATCCCTTTACGAAAAAGGTGATGGGAGATCTCGACCCGGAATTGCTTGACCTGATCCAGAGCAAGGTAAACACGTTTCTGAAATGGGATCTGGTAAAGTTTTTCGGCGAGAATCCCGGCACCGTGGACAGCGCGGCGCAGATCGCGATCTACATTGGACGCGAGGCGCAGGCGGTCGAAGCGGAGTTGGATAATCTCGCGCTGGAAAAAATTCTCCGGCGCGCGGATTCACCCGCGGCGCGACTGTATGCGCTCGCCAGCGATGCGCCGACACGCGCGCTGATCCAGAAATTTCTGCGCGCGTGCAACGATCGCGATTTTCGCGTCAAAGCCGTTTATCATATGATGCGCGGAATGCACGCGCAGTGATTCACGCATTGTCATTCTGAGACGCTTCGCGCATACCGCTCGGGCGGTATGCGTGAAGGCAGAAAGTCCAAGCACGTCATTGCGAGGAGGCGGTTTTTGCCGACGAAGCAATCCCCAAGCTGCACTTTGGGGCATCGGTTTTGTTTCTGAAAGTATTTTCAATATTGGAATTTGGGGATTGCTTCGCAAAAACCGCTCGCAATGACGTAGGCGAGGAAGTTTCTGAGCAAAGCGAAGAACGACAAAGGGAAATTGGACATGGGGACCACTTGATGGACCGTGTAAAAACCGGCGTACGCGGTCTCGACGAAATGTTGAGCGGCGGCTTTTTGCCGCAAACAGCGAACCTGTTCGAGGGCGCGCCCGGCACCGGCAAAACGACGCTCGGCATGCAATTCATTTACAACGGCGCGACGCAGTTCGACGAGCCCGGACTGATCGTGACCTTTGAAGAATTTCCGCAGCAATACTACCGCGACGCGCAATCGTTCGGCTGGGATTTTCACGCGCTCGAACGCGCCGGCAAACTCCGCATTCTCATGTCGAGCCCGCAAGTGACGCGGCGCGATCTCGAAACCGTCGGCGGCAACATCGAAACGCTCGTGCGCGAATTGGGCGCGCGGCGCGTCTTGATTGACAGTCTCTCGCATCTCTCGCGACTAGAACGCGACCCCATCGAACGGCGCGCGCTTGAATATTCGTTTATCAACGGGCTCAAGCGCGAGGGCTTGACCGCGTTCCTCACGCGCGAAAGTCTCGCGTTTCCCTCACCGCAATCCGATCCCGAACCCGGCGTCGCGTTCTTGGTGGACGCGTATGGGTTACTGCGCTTTGTCGAAATCGAAAGCGAGATTCGCCGCGCGCTCTTGATCTTGAAAATGCGCGGGAGCGATCACGCGCGCGATATTCGCGAATTTCGTGTGACGGCGCAGGGCGTCGAAGTGCTCAGCAAATTTGCCGGGCGCGAAGGGATTATGAGCGGCAGTCCGCGGCAGATGGCAGATTCGTTCGTCGAAGCATTTATCAAACGGTAGGAGCGGCGTGGAAATTTTCGAGCGCGTGCTGATTTTTGCGGCATTTGCCGCGTTCACCTTGCTCTTGGGATTTGTTTTTCTCATCGCGCGCTTTTATGAAATCAAGGCGCGCGAAAAAATTTTTGCTCGCGCGTTTCTTCCTTTGGCGTTGCTGTTTCTATTCGCCGGCGGCTGGCTCGCGTTGGGTCTGGGCGCGGGCGATGCCGTGAGCGATGCGTTGTTGATCGTCGCCGGGGTTGGCACACTGGGAATGGATTATTTTCTTTTCAACCGATTGACGCGGAGACGTTCTTGAAATGCCAATCCTGGCATTATTTTCTTTAATTGGCATCGCCGCTTTTATTTATACGTACCTCATTCTCGCGCAGGTCAGTCAGCGGCTTGGCGCGGTGATCAAAATGAAGCCGTATTATCGGCTGTACTATCTTTGCGCCGCGCTCGCCGCCTTCGCGTTCGTTGCCGCGTTGATCGGCCTGCGCGCGCGCGTTCCGCTCGCGGCAGGCATCGCGTTCGAGGCGAACGACGCATTTTCGTTTTGGGGGCTGTGGATTCCACTCGCGCTCTCGGCGTGGATCGCGCTGTTGGTCACGTGGCGCTATTGGAGTTGGTTGTTGCGGCGTTGGAATTAAAAAGACCGCGCGCGCTGAGAGGTTGTTTAACAAATCAATTTCTTACCGCAAAGACGCGAAGAACGCGAAGGAATAGAAAATTAATGAAAATGCTTTCAACATTCTCGCTCGACGACCCGCTCCGATCCCAATTCAAGACGGGCTGATGTTCAAATCTTTTCGCCAAACCGGTCGCCGGTGGGGTTATCTTCTGGTGCGTCGCCGCGTCGCCGTGGCGTGGGCGACCTTTTTCTTTTTTGCGTTCGTCTCCGCGCTGGATTTCGCGCGCAACTTTGACGCGTACGGCTCCGCGTTTGTCCGCGATTGGATCGAAATCTCCGGCTATATCACGTCTCCCCTCCTCTTTGCGCTCCTCGTTTATATCGCGCTGCGCGCGTCGGCGCGCGAAGTCCGCGCGGAAAACCTCGCCACCGCGATCGTCTCGAACGCGCCGATTGGGATTTTTTCGACCGATCGTGAGGGACGCATTACCTTTGCAAATAAAAAACTGACGGAACTGTTGAGCGGAATTGAAATGGCGCAAATCCTTGGCGTCGTCGTGCCGGAGTTGCCGGCGATTGCGGGCACCGCGCTCGAACAAACTTTTCGCAACGCTCTGCGCGGCGAAGCGTTTACCGTTCACGATTTCGAATATGCGCCGGCGACCGGCGCGCCGCGCTTTTTCACGGCGTACGGCGTGCCGCTGCGCGATGCGTTAGGCATTCTCGACGGCGTGATGGTTTTGTTGGAGGACACGTCCGAACGGCGGCAGTGGCAACGCGAAATTCAAGCGCGCAGCGAAGAGGCGCAACGCCACGCGCGCGAATTGGAAATCTTGCGCGATATTAGCATCGGCGCAACCGCCACGCTCGATCTCGACGAGGTCTTGCGTTTGGTGTACGAGCGCGTGGCGTCGGCGACGAGCATCAGCACATTTTTCATCGGACTGTATGATGAAGCGTCGAACGAACTGCACTTTGAATTTCGCATTGACGACGGCGTGCGCGTGCCCAAATTCTCACGACGTCTCGACCAGTCCGCCGGCTTGAGCGGCTGGATCATCCAGCACCGCACGCCGTTATTGTTAGACGATCTCCAAGACACCAGCAAGTTGCCGACGCAACCGAACATGGTCGGGCGACCGTCGCGCTCGTGGCTGGGCGTCCCGCTGATCGCCAAAGATCGCGTGATCGGCGTGATGTCGGCGCAGAGTTACCAGCCGAATCAATTCGATCAAAATCATCAGCGACTGTTCGTTGCCATTGCCAATCAGATCAGCGTCGTCATCGAAAACGCGCGCTTGTTCGCGCAGACGCGCCAACGCGCACAAGAATTGCAGGTGGCGAACGATATTGCGCGCGCGATCAACTCGACGCTCAATCTGGACGAGGTGCTCAATCTTTTTTTCGAGCGCGTCAACGCGCTCTTTAACGTCGAAGCCGGCTCGCTCGTCTTGCATGATCCGCTAACGAATGAATTGGTATTCGAAGTCGTGCACGGCGGCGCGGGCGAATCGCTTTTGCACAAACGGATGCAGAGCGATCGCGGCATTGTTGGCTGGGTGACGTTGCACGGCGATTCGGTGCTCGTGCCGGATGTCCGGCTCGACGCGCGCTGGTCCGGCGAAATGGACGCGACGACGAGTTACGTAACACGCTCGATCCTCGCCGCGCCGATTCGTGTGCAAGAACGCACGATCGGCGTGATCGAATTGATCAATCGGCGTAACGGGATCGCGTTCGACACCGCGGACAAAAATCTCTTGGAAATGTTCGCCGTCTCGGCGGGCATCGCGATTGAAAACGCGCGCTTGCACCGGCAGACCCAGCAACGCCTCGCCGAAGTTTCGATGCTGAACACGATTGCGAATCAACTCGCGTCGTCGCTTGACCTCGATCAAATTCTCGCCACCATTGTCACGCGGCTCAAATTACTTTTTACGTGCCGCGCGGTTTCCATACATTTGCTTCTCCCGGACCATCAATTTCTCGATCTGCGCGCGTCGAGCGGACTCGCGCCCGAACAGCCCGTCAATGGCATTCGCATTGGCACGGGCATCGCCGGTCGTGTCGTGCTCGAAGGAACGATGAGGTACGTGCGCCGAGCGGACGACGCGCCGTCCGACGCGCGCTTGAATCCGGCGACGCAATCTCTGCTTACGGTTCCGCTGATGAGCCGCGAACGGATTCTTGGCACGCTCAGTCTTGACAGCTCCACGCCGAACGCGTTCAGCGAAGACAACCAACGCTTGCTCACGATCGTGGCGTCGCAGATCGCGACCGCGATCGAGAATGCGCAATTGTACCGCGATAGCAAAGACCGCGCGGAACGCTTGCGCGCCGCGTACGAGGAATTGCAAGAATTAGATCTCTTGAAAACGGAATTCACGCAAAACATTTCGCACGAATTGCGCACACCGCTGACATTCATCAAAGGGTACGTGGAACTTTTGCGCGACGATAGTTTGGGCGACCTGTCTGCCAAAGCGCGCGAGGCGCTCGACATCGTCGCGAACAAAACGGACGCGTTGATCGAATTGGTGAATAGCATTCTCTCGTTGCAACAAGTGGAAGCGAGCAAATTGCGTGTGAGCATGGTGCGCATGGATGAATTGGCGCGGCAAGCCGTGCGCGGCGCGCAGGCGACGGCACAAAAGGTCAAAGTGGAACTGTGCGAAGAAATCGCGGCGCATCTGCCGCCGATCGCCGGCGACGCGGAACGCTTGATGCAAGTGCTGGACAATTTGCTTTCGAACGCGATCAAATTCAGTCCCCACGGCGGCAAGGTGTGCGTGCGCGTGCGCGAGCTCGACGGCAATGTGCAAGTGGACGTGCAAGACAGCGGCATTGGCATCGCGCGCGAAAAATTGCCGCTCGTGTTCGAACGATTTTATCAAGTGGACGGCTCGGCGACGCGGCGCTTTGGCGGCACGGGCTTGGGGCTGGCGATCGTCAAGCGCATCGTTGAATTGCACAATGGGCGCGTGTGGGCAGAAAGCGATCCAGGCAAGGGCAGTACGTTTAGTTTCGCGATTCCCATAGTCGCGCAACAAGTCGCGCCAGCGATTTCAAGCCGTTGATTGAAAAAGCGCAACGCGCTTTGACTTGCGATCAGCATTGCCGCTGATCCATCCGCCGGCGTCAACCGCGCGGGAGCAACTCTTCGCCGACGCCGGTCGGCGTTGCGTTTTTCTAGGCGCAGTTTCAACTTCGCAAAAAATCACCAAAGGCAAGTGATTCTCTTTTGGAGCAACGAGATTCTTCGCTTCGCTCAGAATGACACAGTCACGAACAGCCCAATCACCCAATCATCTAATAATCTAATCACCTCATGAAAATCTTGATCCTCTCCGCAGAAATCGCGCCCTTCGCCAAAGTCGGCGGACTCGCCGATGTCGCCGGCGCATTGCCTAAAGCATTGCGCGCGCTCGGGCACGATGTGCGCGTCGCAATGCCGCGCTATGCGCGCATTGACGCGTTGCATTTCAATTTGCAAAAACAGTTGGACGCGTTTCCCGTTCCGCTCGACGCGCACGCCGAAGACGCGACGATTCTCGCAGGCAGACTGGGCGGCGACGTCCCCGCGTATTTCATTGACAACAAAAAGTTTTTCGACCGCGAAGGGATTTATATGTATCCCGACGACGCGGAGCGATTTATTTTTTTCGCGCGCGCCGCGCTGGAAATGTGCAAGCGGCTGAATTTTCAACCGGATATCATTCATTGCCACGATTGGCATACCGCGCTCGTCCCCAATTGGCTCAAAACAATTTACGCGGCGGACGCGTTCTTTGCGGACACCGCGACCGTGTACACGATTCACAACATTTCGTATCAAGGCATTTTCGGCAATCGCATTTTGGAAATCGCCGGACTCGCGCCGTACGGCTTTATCGCGCATCCGGATGTCGCGCCCGAACTTCAGCAGGTCGTAGACTTGATGGCGCGCGGCATTTTGTTCGCCGACAAAATCAGCGCGGTCAGCGAAACGTACGCGCGCGAAATCCAAACGCCCGCGTACGGCGAAAAGCTTGACCCGCTCTTGCGCGACCGCGCCGAGCATCTGCGCGGCATCCTCAACGGCATTGACACCGATTCGTTCAACCCCGCGCGCGATCCGCACATCGCGCAAACCTTCGACCGCGATTCGCTCGACAAGCGCGCGGCGAACAAAAGCGCGTTGCAAAAAGATTGCGGCTTGCCGCCAAAATCGGACGCGCCGATCCTCGCGATGATCACGCGGCTCTCCGACCAAAAAGGCATTGACCTCGTCGCGGATACGCTCGACCACCTCCTCGACAATCTGCCTCTGCAATTTATTTTGATGGGCACCGGCGATCCGCACTATCACGATTTTTTCACCGCACTCCAGAAAAAATATCCCGACCGCGTCGCGATTTTCCTAACGTTCAATCCGGCGCTTGAGCACAAAATTGTCGCGGGCGCGGATCTGCTGTTGATGCCGTCGCGCAGTGAGCCGTGCGGCGCCGAGCAGATGATTGCGATGCGTTACGGCTGCATTCCGATTGTGCGCGCGACCGGCGGGCTCGCCGATTCGGTCGAGGATTTCGACGCGGGCAGTGAAAGCGGCGCCGGTTTTGTTTTTCGCGCCTACGACCGTTGGGCGATGTACACCGCGATTGTCCGCGCCATCACCAATCTCCAATCTCCAATCTCTTGGCGCAAATTGCAAGTACGCGCGATGTCAAAAGATTTTTCGTGGCACCGCGCCGCGCTCCAATACCAAGACCTATATCACGCCGCACGCGGCGAGCATCAGCGCGCGACCGAATCCGCGCGCGCACGTTCGCTCCAAATGCAAACGACCGCCGAAAAAATCGCCGCCCTGCCGAAACGGATCGCGCGGCTCGGCGATTTGGCGTACAACTTGTGGTGGAGTTGGAACCCGGCGGGGCAACGGATTTTCAAAGACCTCGATCACGCGGCGTGGGAACGCGCGCGCCACAATCCCGTGCAATTTTTGCGCGAGTTAAACCCGGACAAATTGAAATTCGCGGCGCGCTCGGAAGATTATCTGCATCGGCTCGACGCGCTGACATCCGCGTTCGACGCGTACATGAAAAATTCCGCAACATGGATCAATGTTACGCATCCCGCCGCCGGGCAACATCCCATCGCGTATTTTTCCGCCGAGTTTGGTTTGCATGAATCGTTGCCGATTTATTCCGGCGGTCTCGGCATTTTGTCCGGCGACCACACCAAAGAGGCAAGCGATTTAGGTTTGCCATTCATCGGCGTCGGCTTTTTGTATCCGCAAGGATATTTCACGCAACACATCGGCGCGGACGGCGCGCAAATCGCGCAGTTCGACAAAATAAATTTCGCGCACGCGCCGGCGACGCCGGCAAAAACGCCGGACGGACGCGCGGTCGTCGTCGGCGTGGGAATGCCGGGACGAACCGTATACGCGCAAGTTTGGAAAATTCAAATTGGACGCGTGCCGCTCTATTTGATGGACACCGATTTCGATGCCAACGCGCCGGAAGATCGTGAACTTGCCGCGCGGTTATATCAAGGCGATCAAGAACTGCGGCTGAAGCAAGAACTAATTCTCGGCATCGGCGGCGTGCGCGTGTTGCGCGCGCTCGGCATCGCGCCGCGCGTGTGGCATCTCAACGAAGGACATCCGGCATTTGTGACGATCGAGCGCGTGCGCGAATATTTGCAAGCCGGCAAATCGCTGGAAGACGCCGTGCAAACGGTGCGCGACACAACTGTTTTCACAACGCATACGCCGGTCGCGGCGGGGCACGACGCGTTTCCGCTCGAGATGATGAAAAAATATTTCGAGCCGGCATTGCGCCGCGTGAATTTTCCACTCGAACAATTTTTTGAATTCGCGCGGCAGGACGAGCATTTCAGCATGACGATCCTCGCGCTGAAACTCGCGCGCTATGCCAACGGCGTGAGCGAATTGCACGGGCAGGTCGCGCGCAAGATGTGGCATTTTTTGTGGCGAGACCGCGCGGAAAGCGATGTGCCGATTGGCGTGGTGACGAACGGCGTTCACACTTTTTCATGGCTCGCGCCGGAAATCGCCGCGCTTTTTGACGACTCTCTGCCGCGTGATTGGCGCGACCGCGTGGACGACGCGGCGATGTGGGACGCGGTCGAGAAAATCCCGGATGAAAAATTGTGGGTGGCGCATTGCGCGTTGAAGGAACGGTTGGTTGCGCGCGTGGCGGCGGGGGCAGGGACAAGCCCTGCCCCTACAAACGCGTCGCACCTGACATTGGGCTTTGCGCGTCGCTTTGCCACCTACAAACGCGCGACGCTTTTGTTTCGCGATCTCGAACGTTTGAAAAAAATCTTGAACCACCCCGAACGCCCCGCGCAAATTATTTTTTCCGGCAAAGCGCATCCGGCTGACGAACCGGGCAAAGAGTTCATCAAGCAAGTCGTGCAATTTTCGCAAATGCCGGAATTTGCCGGGCGTATCGCGTTCGTCGAAGATTATGAGATTGACGTTGCGCGGCATTTGGTGCAAGGCGTGGATGTGTGGGTCAACACGCCGCGCCGTCCGCTCGAAGCGAGCGGCACGAGCGGAATGAAAGCCGCGCTCAACGGCGCGCTTAACTTTAGTGTCCTCGACGGCTGGTGGCGCGAAGCATTTATCGCCGGCGCGAACGGTTGGGCAATCGGCGCAGAAAAAAATTGGGATGATCAGAACGCGCAAGACGCCGCCGACGCGGAATCGTTTTACGCGACGCTCGAAAACGAAATCGCGCCGCTCTTCTACGCGCGCGACAACGCCGGCATTCCGCGCGAATGGGTGCGCCGAATGAAGCAAGCGATTCGCACGATTGCCCCGCGCTTTTCGACGCGGCGAATGGTGAAAGAGTACGTGGAAAAGTATTACGTTCCGGCGGCAGAATCAGAAGGCAGTAAGCAGTAGGCAGAATGCAGTGGACAGTAAGCACTGCCTTCTGCTTTCCGCCTACCGCCTACTTTTCTTGAAAGCAATGTCATACTCCCCCGAATATTTTACCGCGCGCGAATCTTGGCGCGATTGGCGCACCGAAGCGCGCGAACTCATCCGCCTTGCGCGCATTACGCGCGGATCGCGCGTTTTAGAAATCGGTTGCGGCGGCGGCGGCTTGTTGCGGATGTTGCGCGAACGCGGCGCGTGGGTCGTTGGTGTGGATACGCTTGGTGTTGCGTTGATTCTGGCATGGGAAAGGTTCGACGCGGCGACATTACGACGCGGGGACGCGGAGAAAAGCCCCGCGTCTTCGCGTCCCCGCGTCACCGTGTCCAGTGGCACAGAGCTAACCCGCATAAGCGAGGACGGTTCACTTCCATTTCGAGACAACTCCTTCGACGCGATCATCGGACAGCACGTCATCGAACACATCGCGGACGCCGCCGCGGCATTGCGCGAATGGAAACGCGTGCTGAAACCGGGCGGACGGCTCGCGCTCGCGACGCCAAACGCGCGTTATCCCGATCCCACGCATTTTGCTGACCCTGACCACGCGCGCATTTTTTCGCCGGCTGAATTGCGCGACGCGCTCGCGCGCGCAGGGTATGTTGTCGAAACTGCCGCGACGGTTTTTCCGTATCTAACCCAGACGCGCATCCTGCGCGGTATCGGCATTCTCGCTTTCAAAATATTTCAACGCGCGCCGTACTTTTCCTCGCGCGGGCGAACAATTTTGGTGGGCGCGCGCGGTTAGTGACCGGCGAGAGCTTGCCCTGAGCAAAGCGAAGGGTCTCAAAACCTCGAAGGTCTCACTCTAGTACTAGTACGAGAATCAACTTGTAATGGCGAACTAAATGTTGTAATCTGAATTCGGGGATCATGAAAAGATTACAACTCCGCCGCTTACGTTCCGCCACGCCGCTGACCGCGCATGAAAAGACATCTCGCTCGAATCCTTGATCGTAAAGCGCGGTCGGCGCATTTTGATTCGATCACAGTGCACGCGCCGGAACTCGCGCGCACATTGCGCCCAGGCAATTTTGTATTGGCGCGCGATCCGACGACGTTCGATCCCTATCTCCGGCGCGCGCT
>Ga0247727_10012429_pt1 | contig 14618 bp, 9 predicted proteins | sample WisWelCaveWW1625_FD_202498 | JGI IMG/M metagenome (GOLD analysis project Ga0247727, IMG submission 202498) | Biofilm microbial communities from Wishing Well Cave, Virginia, United States - WW16-25 | ecosystem: Environmental > Aquatic > Deep subsurface > Groundwater > Cave microbial mat | place... | reverse complement strand
CATAGCCTAATCCTCCTTACTTGCCGACGGGAATCGGCAGGGTTATGTGATTCCGCATCAACAATCTTAAGGACTGGATTAGGCTTTTTCAATTCATAATTTGGTCACACATAATCTCAGACAGATCGGAAATTAATCCGTAAAGTGAAGAAAGAATCCCAGCGATTAGGCTTTAATCCCTATGTGGCTGAAAAGAACTTAACGAAACTCTATAATCAGTATGACAAACATGCGAATAAGAAACACTAAAAAGACTTTTATTGGATTAACTGTACTTGGATTAACCACGGTTATTTCTTTGTCTACGAGTGCCTTTGCCGATACGAAAAATTTTCCCCGTAATATTTTGTGTATATATGACTCTTCAGAGGCTTATGAGGGGAAACTGGACAATTCGCTGACTCATGCCGCGGCGGAAATGGTGCTGAATCATTTGGGAATGAAGGCCAAATATCATGATATTCAAAAAGGGCTTCCAAAGTCAGAAGACTTAAGGAATATCAGCGGCATATTGACCTGGTTTCAAGACGATGAAATTCCCAATGCCCGAGAGTACTGCTTATGGGCAGCAAGGCAAATCCAGAGCGGCCGGCGGTTTATTATTCTTGATAATCTGGGTGCCTTTCGGGATTCACGGACAAAGGAAACAACACCGTTGGACGTGGTCAATCGAGTTTATCAGTCCTTAGGTCTGGAATATGAAGGTAGCTGGACCGGTAATCCATTTATTATAGAAACTGTCAGTAAAGATAGCTCGATGGTAGAGTTCGAGCGCTCCTTAGATAAGGAAGTGGGTATTTACGCCAAATTAAAATCCTTGGATTTGAAAAATAAAATTTATCTCCAATTAAATCGGACCGATATTTCCGATGGCCAAAGTGATGTGGTTGTCACGACACCTTACGGCGCCCTTTCTTTTTCATCGTACACTATTTTTATTGATGATGATTTTGGTTTCAAAAAATGGCGGATTAATCCATTTCAGTTTTTTGAGGAGGGTTTCGATCTCGCGGGCAAGCCGCGGTATGATACCACCACCATTTTAGGCCGCAGAATATTCTATTCTCACATTGACGGCGATGGCTTCCGGAATATCTCAGAAGTTGAGCATGCCTTTTGCGGTGAAATTATACGGGATCAAATCCTGAAAAAATACCCATTGCCGATCACGGTTTCTTTTATTACTTCCGAAATAGACTCGCGATATATGGGGTCAAGAAATCTACAGAATATCGCCAAAAGTATTTTTGCCTTGCCTCATGTTGAGGCGGGGGTGCATACTTTTACTCATCCGTTGGACTGGGGGGAACAGTATACGGTCTTTCCGATTAACGGATATTCAGAAAAAGTTGTCGATGAAACCTATGCTGAAAAAATCAGCCAATACACACAGTCGGGGTTTAGAGTTATCGTGAATCCGGAAAAATTTATTGAACGCGAGATTAAGGAGGCGGTCGAATATACTAATCGATATTTGCTTCCCCCTGGTAAGAAAGCGGAGGTCTTTCAGTGGTCGGGAGATTGTAAGCCGCCGGCTGCAGCTATTGCCATGACCCGAAGTTTAGGGATAAGAAATATCAATGGCGGGGACACGCGTTTTGACCGGGCTAATCCTTCGTACACGGGGGTGGCCCCTCTCATTCGGCATATCGGTAATGAAATTCAATTTTATACCAGTAATGCCAATGAGAATATTTATACGAATGAATGGAAAGGACCGTTCGACTGGTTCGATGAAATTGTTGAAACCCTACAGCAGACCGAATATCCGACTTTGGTCCATACCCCTCCCCGCCGGGTCACGCCTATCAATATTTATTACCATCTTTATAGTGGCGAAAAGGCGGCTTCTCTATCAGCTTTAAAAAAGGCTTATGATTTTGTCATAAAACAAAATATTATTCCTCTTTTTACCTCGGAATATATTTCGGTTGTGGAAGGATTTTTATCCGGCAGAATCGAGGCAACCGAAGATGGCGGTTGGCGATTTAGCCGTTATGGCAGTTGCCGGACCATTCGTTTTGACAACAGCAAACTTTTTCCTGATCTAGTCCGATCAAAAAATATTATCGGTTTTTTTCATTGGCATGATGTTTTATATGTTTACCTTAATAATGCCGATGAAGCCGTTTTGTATCTGACGGATAAATCGCCGATTGCTCCTTATTTAGAGGAAGCATCAAACCTTCTTTTTGACTGGACCATTACAGTGGAGAACGGGGCATTTGTAACGAGAGGTTTTGACGATGGTTTTTACCGATTAGCCAATATGACGAGAGACACGATTTATGAAGTTGAGGTGCGCGATTTGAATCAACAGATTATCAATAAGGAGATTTTTCGTAGCAGTCCTGATGGTCAGTTGGCCATTAAACTTGCTTTGCAGGGGAAGGTTTTCGTGAGTCTACTCCGACGCCAGAAAATCATGTAGGCATGGCCTTCTGGGTCGGAGTTTCCCGACGATTCTGTCGGGATTCCGACTTTGAAAAAAACGTCGGGACCGACCTCCAAAGGGGTGTCGGAACAGAAAAAGATTTAGCAGATGCGTTTTCCATTGTGGCAGATTGTTTTGTTTTCTTTGGCGGTGATTTTTTTAAGTATCCGTCTTTTTCCGAGCAGTCGGGAGATAGGGCTCTTTTACTACAAATCAAAAAATTATGGTCAGGTGGAATCATATTTGGCAAAGCAGTTTCATGACGACCCGACCGATTTAGCCAATGCCTTTCGTTATTTGACGGCGTTAAATGAAACCGGTAAACATGAATTGCTGGAAGACGAAGGTAAGAAATTGTTAACCGTTTACCCCGAAGATTACAGTGTCCACCAGTTTATGGCAAAATTTTATGAGGACAGATTGATGACCACTAAGGCCAGTAAACATTGGTTAAAATTACTTGAGCTTAATCCCGACGCGGAGGCCCTCCCTAAGAAATTGGTCTATTATTATCTTTCAACAAAAAATTATCCGGCTTTGATCGAACTTTACGCGAAGGAATTAGCCCATCATCCGGATGATTCACAGTTTTATTATGATTTGGCTGGCTTTTATGCTATGGCCAAAAATTTAGACAAGACGAAAGAGATTTATGAATTATTGGTTAAAAATTTTCCAGAAGACATTAACGCAAAGCGGGTATTAGCGCAAATATTAGAAATTGTTGGTCAGTCTCAGGAGGCTTTATCATTGTATCGTGAGATCACGCAAAAGGATCCCAAAAATCAATATGGTTTTGAAGAATTGCTGGAAAAACTTTTATTTTACAAAGAGGAAAAGGAAGCATTAGAACTTACCCAAGAGCTAACGGATCGTTTGTCGGATACTCAGCCTTTTCTTGTGGTTATTTCTGGATTTTTCACGCGGCTCCAGAACCAGAAGGAATGGTTGACTATATTAGAAAAGTTTCATAATCAACGTCCACAAGAGCCCATTGTCATGCGTTTGCTGGGTGAGGTTTATTATGAAGAGAAAAACTATTCAGCGGCTTTGGAGTTGCTGCAAGAGCTCCATGACATCAACCAATGCGATTATTACAGTCATTATTTAATGGCGAGTATTTATGATGCTTGGGAGAAATCATCTGAGGCTAATTCTGAATATGCGTTAGCCTTAAAGCATTTGGAACGTCTCGATCGTAAATATTCAAACGTTGAGCATAAATTGATCAAAGCCCAAATCCTCAAGAAGTTGGGAAGGACAAAAGAATCTTTACTTGTAGTTAATCTGGTTCTTCTCCGTGAACCAAATAATACTTTTGCCTTAGAATTATCGGCGGGTAATTATATAGATTTAAGGCGGATGCCTTTAGCCAGAGAGCGTTTGGAAAAGCTGTACTCTGTTAAGGACAGTGACTCCAATCTGCTGAAGGTATTGAGTGAGATTTACATAAAAATGGGAGACTACAACAAAGCAGAATCAACCTTAAGGAGCTATCATGAAAAGACAGGCGGGGATTATCGTTCTTATCATATGTATGGCAATGTTCTGGCTAATATGGGCGACCATAGTGGAAGCCAGCGAGCCTATAGTGAAGCCCTCCGACTTATCCAGTCCCCAGGGCGATGAGTCGGATATCAAGAGTGTAGAGGAGGTCGACCTTTTATGGAAGGTCGGCCGCCGGCAAGAAGCGGTTACCCAAATCGATAAGCTTCTAAGCCAGTACCCTAATAGTTCGGCAGTTCTTGAGATGGCCTCATTTATTTACCTTGATCTGAATCAAATGTCTAAGGCTCGAGATACTATTAAGCGTTTCAAGGAAATTAGTGGTGATGCCATGGTCAATAAAGAATTGCAGGGGCAGCTTTTGACACATGAGAAGAAATGGACGGACGCGTACATTATTTATGATGAGCTTTATCGTCAGTCACAGGATGATAAAGGTATTATAGAAACCTATGCGGATTTAGCAGCTCGACTGCATTTTTGGTCCAAGGCCGGGAAGGCATACGAACAATTACTGGGAGAAAAATTTACTGACAAAGAGCTTCTTTGGGCCTATAGAAGGCTTTTGGAAAATCATTCCCCAAAGGTGGGTAGCCGATTCACTTACTATAACCGACCGAGTAAACAGGACGATTATATTTTTCAGCAACAGGGACGCTGGGGTAAAGAACCATGGCTTCAATGGGAAGTCGCCGTGAATGAAGAATTTTATAATAAAGAAAGTGACGGGACTATTGCTGAAATTGATGAGATGGTAACTCAACATTCGCTTGCGGCTAGGTTCTATTATCAAGATGCCCTTTCTTTGGCAGCCAAATGGGATAACGCCTACAACAGCGGACACATCACACCCGGTGGCAGCATCGTTATGGATTGGGAAAAAGAAATTTTCAGTTCACATTTGGGATATGAGGCCAATCAGCTTGTCCGCGATCCCATTGAGGCTATAATGAAAGAAACTCGCATGGACCGACTAAAGACCAATAATCGCATCCGGCTGGGAAACAGGATGGAAGTCGGTAATGAGACGACGGTTGTGTGGTATAGGGTTGACGGTAATCAAAACACCGTTAATGGGGAAGACGATTTGGGCCATAATCTTATTTATGACAATTTTTGGAGTATGTCCATTTGGGACAAACCGTATGTTTCCGTGAATTATCATTTTAAGCGCGCCCATTGGGATAAGAAATTTAACGGAGCCGAAACCGTGGTGGATTTTTTATCGGATGAGCAGGTCCATTCAGCGGGTTTGTACCTGGAAAACAAGGTGGGTACATTTATGGACTACAATCTGAGCGGCACCTACAATACGGATGTGAAGCGAAATGTGGATTATATTTACTGGAGCATGGTAGATAACTTTTGGATTGCAAAGAATATTAAATTTTCGATTTTATTTGAATTTCTCAACGGCGACAGCGGGGTCTCCGGTAAAGGTGACTCTCAGGCCGTCAATGCCCTGTTGGATATTTATTTTTAACAGTGTAGGAAAGTATAAATTTTCTTAACTGCTAAAAATTCCTTTCCGACACAGTCCCAACTTTCCTCTAAAAGAATATTAGAGGAGGCTGGGACAGTCCCAGCCTCCTCTTTTAATGACATTAAGGAAAGCTGGGGCGACCGCAGGGAGGAATTTTTTTGATGCAAAAAATTCTTTTGTGTGATTCGGACACGGCTTTACTTAAGATTATGCAGGTATATCTTAGCTGGTATGGCTTTGAAGTCACTGGCCTAGAAAGCTCGGGCTTGGCTGCGGAACAGTTACTGATCTCGACGTACGACCTTTTTGTCTGCGACCATTTAAGTAAACCGGTCAATGCTTATTTTTTGTGTGAAAAGATTCGTTGTTCCGATAAACCGCAGTTGCGTAATCTAAAAATTTTGATGACCGCCTGCGGTAATGTGGAGTTGGAGGATTACAAATTTTTAAGACGTATGAATATCCATTTCATGTCCAAATTACAAAGTCCGGAGAAATGGTTTGAAAAAATCAGCTCAATCCTTATTGTCGATACTAAGAATATCGTCCCAGTCACTGTTTAAACGGTTGCCCATCAAGAATCCGGTAATCATTGAAACCGTCGTGGCGTTTTTGATTTTAGACGGTTTTAACCGCATTTTCTTCGCCTATGATATGGGATTTAAGGGAGCGATTCTCCATCCCTATTGGTTGATTATTCTTTTGATATCCTGCCGTTATGGTTTTGGCCCGGGTTTGTTTTCTGGAATTGTTGCCGCGAGCTATTATGTACTTTTTATTTTCGCCGGTCTTCCTAGCCGTCCAGAGATTGAAAAGATAGCCGAGACCAATGGTCTTTTACTGCCGATTACTTTTATTGCGGTGGGCGTGATGGTGGGTTCTATCCGACAGCGACATTTGGAAACTGAAGTAGAGCAGGGCAGGATTTTAAAGAAAGCGCAGGAATCCGTGGAACGGTTGCAGGAATGGCTTTCACATAGCGAGAAGGCCCGGGCGGTTTTGGAAAACCGAATTGTCGGCCACACGATGACGGTTAAGACCCTCTATGAGATTTCACGGAAACTTGACAGTTGGGATAACGAGGAAATCTATCAGGCTTGTCTGGAAATTTTGGGAAAACATTTCTCGGTTGAGCGGGCGTCTTTTTATTTGATAGAAGGTGAGTATTTTGTTCTTAAGTCTGCCTGGGGCTGGACCAAAGAGGACCATCCCCAGGATAAAATCTTCGCTGCTAAAAGTCTCATGGAAATGGCCGTCATTGACAATAAACTTGTCACGGTTAAGGACATGCTCCGAAAAGAAATCAGCCGGAACGCCTCTAAGTTAATTCTGGCGATGTTTCCAATACACGGAGATATGGGCAACCCCATCGGGGTTGTGAATATTGAGCGCATGGATTTCTATCATTTTAATCAACAAAATCTTAAGACGATAGGTTTAGTGATAGACTGGACGGGGCAGGCGCTCGCGCGAAGTAAATTTTTCCATTCCTTAAAAGAAAAGGCCATTTACGATGAAGAATATGACATGTACACCTACGCGCACTTTAAGGACATCTTAAAAAATGAGTTCTTAAGGGCCCGAACATTTGGTTTAGATTTAGCGGTATCATTAATCAAATTGGATAATTTTAATTTGCTGGAAAAGGAATCTCAGAAACTTTTACTGCGGGCGGTGAGTGCTTTGTTGAAACGGTTTATGAACAAAACGGATATGATTTTCCGTTATCGCGTTGAGGGCACGTTTGCCGTGATTTCACCCATGCGCAAAAAAGAAGATATTACCATGGCTTTCACCAAAATTACGGAAGGGTTTAATGAAGTATGTCGGACAGAGCTTTTGTCCACGCTCTATGAACCGAATGTGACCATCCATGTCACCGAGTTGCATCAGGATATCAAAGATCCGGTGGAGTTGGTCGGGTATAAGGTGCTTTAAAAAAGTTTTTTGGGATCATTCACCCAGGTAGAGGAATAATTGGGATGGAATACCCATTCTTGCAAATTATCATTATCTTACTCGGTATCTGCTCTGAAATCAGCATCTTACCGGTTTGGTCAACTACCAATTCCATAATCTTTCCTTTTTTTTTCCATTTGTTTGCAATTTCTTGTTTAGGTCTGGGCTTTTCTTTGTATGAGCGTTCTCAATCAAGGAAGAGCAAACTCCGGGCGGTGTATCTTTATTGTCTATTTTTGGTCGTTTTCTTTCCGGTCCTGGGGATTATTTTTGCAGGAATTTTGTACTTGGGGATTTCCGTGGGACTTATTAATTTTATGGGTAAAGACAAAGCGGAAGACGATGATATTTTTGGGGAATCCAAGAAATCCGGGAGTGGACAGAGAACCTCTTCTTATGACCGGGATAATTTTTTACGGGAGGTCAGTTTTGAATCATTTGTGGATATCATGATCGGCCATGAAGTTAAAGCCAAGGTAAAGGTTATCGAAAAATTGTCACACCAACCGAATCAAGACACCATCAAGCTCTTAAAATCCGCCGTTAGAGACCCCGTCGCTGAGATCCGGCTTTATGCCGCGGGAGTTTTATTAAAGATAGAGAATAAGATTAACAAGCAAATACAAATGGCCATCTCAGCAGTCCGGACCCATAGCTCGGCAAAAACATTCAGCCATCTGGCCAGTTTATACTGGCATTACGCCACCATCAGTATTTTAGATCATGCCTTGTCGAAATATTATTTTGGTCTTTGCGCGGAAAATTACCGCTGCGCGTTAAAATTAGATTATGAACAGCCCCACATCGTGGTCTGCTACATCCGTTGTCTAATGGAATTGGGAGAGATGGATAAGGCGAAGACAATTTTGGAAGACGTTGCTAAGAAATGGCCACAGAACAGTGACATAATTTTTTTGCGCGGTGAAATCGATTTCAAATCATTTCGATTTAAGAGGGTGCCCGCGTACTTCCGTTCGATCCAGATAGATGGACTCAATGAGCAGCAGCGGCATATCGTTGAATTCTGGAGTGCAAAGAATTGATGCAACTTACCTTAAATAAAAACCCTATCTTTAAGACCGAAAAACATTTGCGCGAGCAACAGATCCGAAGTTTTATATCGTGTCTTTTCCTTTCTGATACGGCTGAAAATGAAAAGGCCTTTGAATCCTTGTGCCTGTATTTTCATGATGACGATATTGTGCTTATCTATGACCAACTGACTCATCACCGGGGTATGGAGGGGGTGTACTGGTTAGTTCGTTATTTGGTCGCCATTCAATGTCCGCTGGGTTTTGAGAAGCTTTTTTATTTATTGGAAAGTGGTTATGAGACGGTACGAGAAGTCGTCGGCTCAGGTATTAAAAAGTTGCCGACTGGAATTCAGGCGGAATTTTTAATCCCGAGGCTTCATTCGGCCCAAAGGGAGGCGGTTTATTTCGCGATTTTTCAATTAGGCGAACTTAAAATTCGGCTGGCCGTTAAGTTTTTATTGTCGCTTTTAAAAGAATCCGCTGATGAACAAATGCAGGTCGTGATTTTAGAGGCATTGGCCAAAATAAAAGATCCCCGCGCATTTGAACCAATTGAACAAATGACTTATTCTGCGCGCGCGAAAGTAAGTCAGGCGGCCCTTTTGGCTATGGGGGCGTTTGCCTCTCTGCAGACCACGCGAGTCATCAAAAGATGCATTGTATCGAATAATATTCAGGTTAGAAAAATTGCCTATCTGGCTGTACTTCGTTGCGGCCAGGAAAAAACCGAAGACACCATTGTCCAGGGTTTAACCCAGGAAACAGACGAACAGTTTAAAAAAGATATTCTTGTCGCTGTCCGCGCGATAAAAAGTTATCCGCTGTTCGCAAAGATATTAAACATAGCCCTTGAGGACCGAGCTGTAGCCATACGAAGAATGGCGCAATCGGCCTTAAGGCGTGTTAAATCTCCTCAAATATCAGGGTGGATAAGGCAAGAACTTCGTAAGCGAGAGGGGCGTTCCCAGGAATTGCTGTTACGCCTTTTAGCCGATTATACTCAAGATGTTTTAATCTGGCGTACATTTAAAGAGATTCTTGATTCTAATCAGGGACATGTCAGCAAGCTCATTGCCTTGGACGCGTTAAGCCGTGTTGATTCCGCCGCAACGCGGCAGTTTCTCATCGGGATAATCGAACAGAACAATCCTTTTGCGTATGCCGCGGCGATATCCCTGAGCCATATCCTTGGTCGTGATCCGTGGTCTGTCATTGGGGATATGTTGTCCTTGGATATTAAAGAAATGTCGTCTATTATTCAGATATTTTTAAATTTTTTGCTTTGTCTTCCGGAAGGTTTAAGTATGCCTTCGGAAATTGAAGACCATGTGAAACGGCTAAAGACCGCGGAGAATAATGCCATTCGTTATCTGGCTGTAAAATGTTATATGAGAACTAGTCAGGAGACGAAATTGGAAGATTATTTACGTATTGTCACGACCGATAATGAAGGCGATGTCAGGAAGGTCGCTTTACAGGAGATAACACGTCTGTTAAATGAGAAACCGCTGGGCTTGATAACTATTTTATCCTTGGGCTTAAGGAAAATAAAATTTTTCGCGTCAATGAGCCGGATCTTTAAAGCAGTTTACGTGCGAGATAAAGAAAATTTGGAATCTATTTTAAACTGCCTCCTGGATTGGATAAATTATTATCAAGACCACCCCCAGGAAGGCCGACTGCTGGATGATGTCCGTTTGATGTCTTTAGTCAGGAATGTGATTGAGAAAGAGCAGTCATTATTCTTTGAGCTTTTTAGCGAGCAGCCGTGGACCGAACGCAATCTTCAACTGCTGCTTAAGATTTTGAATACAACATCGTTAGACAAACTTAAAGATATGAATGTTGATTTCATGGCTAAACAGTTTCATGGTGTTTCCAAAGAGACAAAATGCGAATTTTTGAAATTTTTTGCGAATCTTCCCATGCGAAATCCAAAAATTGAGGAAATCATTTTTGAGTCTTTAACGACAGAAGAAGACACGGTTCTAAGGAAGGAAATCACTTCCGCCTTGAAAGCGTGGGTGGCCAAGTCATTGAGTTGCCTTTAACGTGAAATGGCAAGAAAGGTTGAATAAAAATGACTGATGTCTGTCTAATTTTGGAAGGAACTTATCCGTACGTCTCCGGGGGCGTTTCCTCTTGGGTCAATGATTTGATGAGGCGGCTGTCGGATACAACATTCTCGGTGGCCTATTTGGGGGCGCATAATACCAAAGAGAAAAAGATGTATTATACGCTGCCTGAGAATGTTCATGATTTTTATGAAGTTGACATTTTTGATTATTTTTTAGCATCGGCATCCCGGACCCGAAAGCAAAAGGAGGATTTTGAAGTTATTGAGGCATTTCTACGTAGTGTATATGAAACAGACATATCTCAATTTGATCAGCTGGTGGAAATTCTCAATCCACGGGACGATAACAAGCGAATAGGAGTACAAGATTTGGCCTATTCCTGGGAAAGCTGGAAAATACTCGAACGGGCTTATCTCCGCCAGGCTCAGGAACATTCTTTCATTGACTATTTTTGGACTTGGCGGTCTTTGTATTTGCCGTTTTTTAATTTAGTTGGATTGGATCTGCCACAGTCCCGCATTTATCATGCGGTTTCTACCGGTTATGCCGGAGTTTTGGGGGCCGTCGCCAAACATAAATACCGTCGGCCTTTTTTGCTTACCGAGCATGGTATCTACACCCGTGAGCGAAAAATAGATATCTCGCAGGCCGACTGGATACATTCATCACTGGCAAAGGAGTTGAAAGTCACGGACGACAGTGATTATTTTAAAGACTGGTGGAGCCGGGTCTTTATGTTTATGAGCCGATTGGCTTATGAACGGGCCGATGAAATCATTACCCTCTATGAAGGAAACCGCAAGACACAAATTGAGGAAGGCGCCAGCCCCCATAAAACACGGATTATTCCCAACGGTGTTAGTCTTTCGGATGTGCCTGTCATTGACCGTCGGCAACGGCTCCGGCCGTTTAAAGTCGGGTTTGTGGGTAGGGTTGTTCCAATCAAAGATGTCAAGACCTTTATTACCGCTTGCCAGAGTGTTTATTCGGAATTTAAAGAGGTCGAGTTTTATATCATGGGGCCGACCGATGAGGACGAAGAGTATTTCAAGGAATGTATTTTGCTGACGAAAATGAAGGGATTGGAAAAAGTCATTCATTTTACCGGGAATGTTCAATTGCGTGAATATTATCCCAAATTGGATGTGGTTGTTTTAACCAGTATCAGTGAGTCTCAGCCTTTGGTCATTCTCGAGGCTGGGGCTTATGGTATTCCGGTCGTGGCCACGGATGTGGGGGCCTGCAGTGAGCTTGTCTTTGGGAGAAGTCCGGAAGATAAAATGTTAGGTGATAGTGGTTCTATCACGCCCATCTGCAGTCCTCACGAGACAGCACAAGCAGTTTTAAAAATTCTTAAGGATTCTCAATTGCGCATCCGGATGGGAGAAACGGGAAGAAAAAGGGTGGGTAGTTACTACCGGCAGGAAGATTACCTGGCGAATTACCAGATGCTTTATAATCGTTATCAGGAATATATTCACTTCTAACGCCGCTCTAACAATTGCTATTGAAAAATTGTACCAGGTGATAAGCGGCACCAATGCCCCAAATCTTTATGGGGAAATAATGTAGGAGTTCAGGTGGCGGGCATCGGATTTAGTATTCAAAAAATTTTGCAAAAGGGCACTTTTACCGCCTCGGTGCAGGCCTATTTTTATTCCACGATTATTTTTTCTGGCCCATGGATTTTAAGCATCCTGACTATTTTGTTCCTGAATATTTTTTCGCCGACTAATATCAACCTATTGGATATGATTTTTTTTCGGACAATTATTGTTTATATTTTTGCGATTTCGTTCGTCACGACCGGTTTTTTTCATTTCCCTCTAACCCGGTACCTGGCCGACAAATTATACGTGGGGGACAAAGAGGCCATTGTTCCCACGTTCAATTCCTCTATTTTTTTCATTTTTCTTTTTCAGGGGGGGATCGCCACGCTTACTTTAGGCCAAGTCGAGATGACATTGTCTTTAAAAGTCCTGATCACTCTTATTTACATGACCATGAGTTGTTTGTGGGTGACGATGATTTTTCTTACTACTTTGAAGGCTTTTAGGGTTATTTCTTTTTTCTATTTGATAGGCTCCGCGGTCACGGTGGGATTTTCCTTATGGTTCGGAAAGATGTGGGGGGTTGACGGATATTTTCTTGGCTATCTCATTGGACATTTTATGATTGTCATCTTGTGGTCTTTGCGGATATTCATTGAGTTCGGGTCCGATAGGATCTTCGATCCCGGGATTATCATGTCCTTGGTGAAAAAAAGGACTTTGATTTTTATTGGTTTGTTTTATAATTTGGCGATTTGGATAGACAAAATTATATTTTGGCTTACGCCGGAGGCAAAAATTGTTACCGCATTTTTTCGCACGTTTCCACTCTACGAGAATCCGGTATTTTTTGCTCATCTGACCATTATCCCGGCGCTTTCTTTGCTGCTCATCCATATTGAAACCGATTTTTACCGTAAGTTTAGACAGTACTATAAAGGGGTCCTTGATAAAATGCCTTATCTTAAACTCCAGCAATTAAGAGCTGAGGTCACCCAATCGCTTAAGACGAGTATTCTGCGGCTTATACGTTTCCAGGGGACCCTATCTTTATTAATTATTGTCTTTGCTCCGCAGATTGCTTCAATCGTGAATATCCCGTGGATACAAATTCCGATTTTTCGGGTGGCCGTCTTAGCCACCTTTTTGCACAGCCTGCTGTTAACAGTTCTGATCATCACGCTGTACTTTGATTTTCAATCGGATGCCGTAGTCATGGTGGGTCTTTTCTTTTTTACCAATGCTTTCTTTACCTTGATAACTGTACCGATGGGGAATCTTTTTTATGGTTATGGGTATTTGATGTCGACTTTGATCACGCTTATTACTGCCCTCTTTATGTTTGATGCGAAGTTGCGGCGTTTGGAATATTATACGTTTGCTTTGCTTCCTGTTTAAAAGAGCAATGTATTTTGAGGTGTCGTACGATGAATAAAATCCTTATCATTATTTTTATATGTGTCTGCTTTTTTATTCCTGAAGGCTGCTCTAAAAAACAGTCTCAAACTAAAGACGGTATTCGGAAAGAATTCTATATCACGGGTGAATTGCATTTTGAATCGAATTACCAGAAAAATATGAGAGAGGGGATATCGAAAGAGTATGAGCGAACAGGCGAATTAAAGGCGGAATACGCTTACCGTCAGGGGAAGCGCAATGGTCCGTATCGGGAATATTATCCCAGTGGAAAGCTTCAGACGGAAGGTTTTTATAAGGAAGACCAGCTTAATGGCGAAGTCAAAATCCATTATGAAAGCGGTGAGGTCGCGGCTGTTATGCAGTATCATGCTGACCTGAAAAACGGCCCCTTCGAAGAGTACTATGATGATGGAGCCCTTAAGGCCAAGGGTTCCTATGTCTCCGGTAAAAAGCAGGGGGAATTTATTGAAAAATTTGCTGATGGTAAGATAAAAAATATTGCGTTTTATCAGGACGACCAGCCTCAAGGAGAATATCGGCAATATTATGAAATCGGACAGATCTGGAGGGTTGAATACTATAAGGATGGCCAGTTGGATGGTGTCGCGAAAGAGTTTTATGAAGACGGTGGTGTGATGATTCTCGACAGTTATCAAAATGGGAAAAGGCATGGTGTTTATAAAAAATTTTCACGTCAAGGAGTCCCAATTTTTCTCTATCATTATGCGCAGGGGCAGCGTTCGGGACTGGTTATTGAATATGATGAGCAGGGACACTGGAAGATTCAACAAAACTATAAAGATGATAAATTAGACGGGGTCATTAAAGAATATTATCCCAGCGGTAAAGTCAAGCGTCGGGAATTTTATATTAATGGTTTAAGGGCCGGAAAGGCTCGAACGTTTTATGCCAGTGGGGCCAAGAAAGGTATCGGCAGTTACCGTTATGATCGGCTTTACGGTAAGAGTGTTTTATTTTATCCGGAGACAAATCAAACGCGTTTAGAGGCGAATCTGATTGATGAACAACTGGAAGGATTGTCCCAAGAATTTTATGAGGATGGGAAGTTGTTTAAGGCAACCACCTATAAAAATAACAAAAAAGATGGTGTTGAATTAGAGTATGATCGTAACGGAGAAATTCAGCGGAAAACCA
>Ga0247727_10012428_pt1 | contig 14618 bp, 11 predicted proteins | sample WisWelCaveWW1625_FD_202498 | JGI IMG/M metagenome (GOLD analysis project Ga0247727, IMG submission 202498) | Biofilm microbial communities from Wishing Well Cave, Virginia, United States - WW16-25 | ecosystem: Environmental > Aquatic > Deep subsurface > Groundwater > Cave microbial mat | place... | reverse complement strand
CGGGGACGCCACCACGGCCTACGAAGGCCGGCTGCGGCGGGCCTTGCGCCACGTCTTTTTCGTCAAGCCGGACATCATCGTGATCGCCGATGAGCTCGAAGCCCCGCGCCCCAGCCGCTACCAGTGGATGCTCCACGCCCAGGCGCCGTTCGAGGTCAACCAGGAGAACCAGCGCCTGGTAGTGGACCGCGGAGACGCCGGAGTCGTCATTGACTACATCGCCGCCGGCCGCCTGAAGATGCGGCAGTGGAGCGGGTACGATCCGCCGCCGGACAGCGCCTACCTGGCCTCGATCCGCCGCGCGGACATCCCGCCGCAGTGGCACCTGGAGGCCGCCAGCGACGAACCCGCGGCCGAAGCCCTGACTCTGACCGTCCTGCGCGTTTTTCGCGGCGGCCGCCTGCCGGCCTCGAAAGTGGTCTCCGAGCACGGGCCTTCTTCGCTGTCGGTCACCGTGGCGGGTGCGGGGGAGAAGGAGTTGACCCTCACGCTCCGGCGGGGCGGCGCGAGCGAGTTCGCCGTCGTTCGCCAGGGCGGGCGCGAATGGAAGGTCGACCGCCCCAAGTTGTAATCGCGCTGTGCGATCTTCGAAGGATGAGGTGGGTTCGGACCCTGTTGGAACGAACCACGGTCGTGGTGTATCATGAGGGTAGGTCGCTTCCAGGAAAGGGGCTGTGTATGTTACGCCTTCGTCAGATCACCATTTTCTTCGCCTGCGCGGCGCTCGGGTTCGCGCAGGAGTATCGCAGCACCCTCACCGGCCGCGTGCTGGACCCGCAACAGGCCGCCGTGCCCGGCGTGAAGATTGTCGCCACGCAGGTGGACACCGGGGCCAGGTACGAAACCGTCTCCAGCGCCGATGGCCAGTACACGCTGCCGTTTCTCACGCCGGGCTCCTACAACCTCACGGCGGAGTCGTCCGGGTTCAAGCGCTACCTGCGCGAGGGTGTGCCGGTGGCCACCAATGAGCGCAAGGCGCTGGACATCGCGCTGGAGGTGGGCCAGGTCAGCGAGACGGTCACGGTCACCGCCGAGACGACGCTGCTGGAAACCGCCACCGCTTCCACCGGCCAGGTGATCACCGCCCGCCAGATCGAGAACATGCCCATGAACGGGCGCACGCCGCTGGTGCTGGCGCAACTGGCCTTCGGCGTGATCCCGTCCAGCGATCCGCGCTTCTACCGGCCCTTCGACAACGCCGGTCCTTCCGGCTTCTCGATGGGCGGTGCGCCGGGGCAGACCAATGAGCTGCTGCTGGACGGCGCGCCGGACGCCACCCGCAACGGCCGCGTCGCCTACAATCCGCCCATGGACGCGGTGGCCGAAGTGAAGGTGGAGACTTTCATGTCCGATGCCGCCTACGGGCACACCGGAGGCGGCACCGTCAACGTCGTGCTGAAGGGCGGGACCAATGGGTTGCACGGCGCCGCCTACAACTTCAACCAGGTTTCCAAGCTCGCCGCCACCCCCTTCTACACCAACCGGTCCGGCCAGAAAAAGCCGGTCACCCGCTACAACCAGTGGGGCGTGAACGCCGGCGGCCCGCTGATGATTCCGAAGATCCTGGACGGGCGCAACAAGGTCTTCTGGTATTTCGGCTACGAGGGCATCAAGGATTCCTTCCCCGAGCCGCTGACCTCGACGGTGCCCACCGATGCCGAGCGGCGCGGCGATTTCTCCGCCTTGCTGGCGCTGGGCAGCCAATACCAGATCTTCGACCCGTCGAGCGGGGCGCGGGAAGGGACGCGCATCCGTCGCCAGCCTTTCGCGGGCAACATCGTTCCGGCCAACCGGCTGAACGCGATCGCCCGCAACTACCTCCCGTTCTGGCCGGCGCCGAACCAGCCGGGCCAGCGCGACGGGCGCGACAATTTTCTCTCTAACTCCGTGCGCGGCGACAACTACAACAGCGAAATGGGCCGCCTGGATTTCAACCTCAGCGAGCGCCACAAGTTCTTCTTCAACTTCCGCCACAACGAGCGGCTGGAGTTTCGCGGGAATCGCTTCTTCAACATCGCCACCGGCAACTTCCTGAAGCGCGTCAATTGGGGCTCGATGGTCGACGACGTGTACATGATCAGCCCAACCACGGTGCTGAACACGCGGGCAAACTGGACGCGGTTCACCGAGGGCAGCGTGCGCCCAAGCGATGGATTCAACTTCACCTCCCTCGGCTTTCCGGCGTCGCTGGCCTCCTCCTCGGCACGGGGTGTGCTGCCGCAGATCGCTATCGGCGGCTTCAGCGGCCTGGGCGACACCGCCGGCGACGACACGCCGTTTGACAGCTTCCAGATCTTCTCGAACCTCACCAAGGTCGCCGGCAAGCACAGTCTGAAGTTCGGCGCGGATCTGCGGCTGCAACGGGAGAGTTCGGTGAATTACGGCAACTCCACCGGCCGCTATAACTTCGGCGCCGAATGGACACGCGGGCCGCTGGACAACGCCACCAACGCGCCGCTGGGCCAGGAGTTCGCCGCCTTCATGCTGGGACTGCCGACGGGCGGACTGTTCGACGTCAACGCCACCCGGACCGGGCAGTACGGCTACTATGCCTTCTTCCTGCAAGACGACCTCCGGCTGCGCTCGAACCTGGTGCTGAACCTGGGCCTCCGCTATGAGCACGACCTGCCGACCACCGAGCGCTTCGACCGCACGGTGAACGGCTTCGACACTGTCACCGCCAGCCCGATCAACGCGGCGGCTCAGGCCGCTTACGCGCGCAGCCCGATTCCGGAGATCCCCGTCGGCCAGTTCCGCGCCGCCGGCGGGCTTCTGTTCGCCGGGCCCGGCAATCGCGATGTCTACCATACCGGAAGCAAGTACTTCAGCCCGCGTCTCGGCATCGCCTGGACTCCGGCGCGGCTCAGCCGCACGTCGATCCGCTCCGGCGTCGGCGTCTTCTTCTTCCCGCTGGATCCGGCGCTGGTGCAGACCGGCTTCAGCCAGCAAACGCAGCTTGTGGCGACGCTGGACAGCTTCCTGACTCCGAGCGCCACCTTCAGCAATCCATTTCCGAGTGGCATCGAGAAGCCGACCGGCTCGTCGCTAGGCGTCGCCACGTTCCTGGGACGCGGCATCAGCTCTGTCAACCGTGACCGGCTGAATCCGTATTCGATCCGCTGGAATGTGGATATCCAGCGGGAGTTCGGGCGCAACCTGGTGCTGGAAGTCGGTTACATCGGCAACCACACCGTCCATCTTCCGGTGGACAAATCCATCAGTTTCGTGCCCCGCAACCAGCTCAGCACGTCGTTCTTCCGCGACCAGCCGGCGATTGACCGCCTGTCGGCGCTGGTGGCGAATCCGTTTGCCGGCCTCATTCCCGGCACCGGTCTGAATGGCATTACCGTGGGGCGATCCCAACTGCTGGTGCAGTACCCGCAATTTGCCGGCGTCGGCGTGGCCGGCCTGAGCGATGGCGGCTCGTTCTTCCACATGTTGCAGGCGCGCATGGAGAAGCGCTACGCCAACGGCTTGCAGTTCCTGGCCAACTACCAGTGGTCGAAACTGCTGGAGAAGCGCAGCCGGCTGAATGCCTTCGACCCGCTGGAAAAGCGCATCGCCGCCGAGGACCGGCCGCAGCGCTTCGTTTTCTCCACCAGCTACGATCTGCCGTTCGGCCGGGGCAAGGCCCGGGGCGGCTCGGCCGGCCCGGTGGTGAACCGCTTGATCGGCGGCTGGATCGTGAACGGCATCTACCAGATCCAGGTGGGCCGCGCGCTGGACTGGGGCGATGTCATCTACTTCGGCGGCGACATCAAGCTCGACCCGCGGAATGTCGACAACGCCTTTCTTGCAACCCGCTTCAACACGAACTCGCGCGAACAGCGCGGCGGCAACGCGCGCTTCTTCCCCAGCCGCTTCTCGAACCTGCGGCAGGATGGCGCCAACAACCTGGATGTCTCTGTGCTCAAGAACACCCCAATTTCCGAGAAGGTGAATCTCCAGTTCCGCTGCGAGTTCTTCAACTTCCTCAACCACCCGACCTTCAACGCGCCCGAGAGCGGCCCCACCAGCTCCAACTTCGGCAAAATCACCAGCCAGGCCAACCTGCCTCGGTCGACCCAATTGGCCCTCCGGTTGACCTGGTAGAGCTGTCACGCCGCCGTGGCGCAACCTCCGGCCCGCCACTCGAGTTTCTACATGGCGATGGCCGTCCAGGCAAGTTCGTTTCAGAATGTTCGCTGGCCAGGGCTAGCTTGGCTACATGTGTTATATTGTCGATAACATCGGTAGGGACGAGCGCGGCCCGGATGACGACCTGCGGCTGCAGTTCCAGGCCGTCACGCGTTTTGATGCGGATGAGAAGCAGGTGGTGCGGTCGCTGCTGGAAGGCATGATCCTCAAGCACGAAGCCCGCCGCTGGTTGTCGGCGCCGGCCGCAAAGGTGAACGGGCGATGAGCGACACCCGCCAACACGTCCACGAGCTGGTCGATCAGCTCGACGCGGGCCAGCTCGCCGCCGTCGGGCAACTGCTCGAAGTCATGACCGATCCTGTCGCCCGGTCCCTGGCCAGTGCGCCGGTGGAAACCGAGCCGATCTCAGAAGAAGAAGCCGCGGCGCTGGACGAAGCGCATGCGGCCATCGCGCGCGGCGAGGGGATCCCGCGCGAGAAGATCCTGCGCGAGTTCGGCCTGGCGCGTAAATCCTGAGCGGCGACCCCTGAACGATGCCCAAACGGATTGTGATCTGGTCGCGCCGCTACCTGGAGACCGGCGCCGGCGACGTCATCAAGCTCCAGCCGCCGCGCACCGAGTTCCGCCTCCGCTCCGGCGACTACCGTGTCCTAGCCGAGATGTTCGCGAAGGCCGCAGGATGTCGATGCGAGTGCGCTGGCGCGGTATCGGCCGGGGGCGAAGCGGTAGGGGCGGTTATAAGCCCGAAGCCTGGAGGAAGGCCAGGGAGCAGCACTACAGCGCAATAGCAAGAGCCTGTCGAGTTGGAAGCCGCAGTGTCTCCAATTCAATCAACAAGTCAACAAATCAACCAATCAACAAGTCCTAGCTCAAGCATCGGCCAAGCCGAGCCTTTGACGGCGCTCCGTCGCTTGCAGAGGCCAGCGGCGCTCGAGACCTCTCTGGATATAACCGGCCTCGAACGGCGGCCCCAAGTATTCCGAGGCGCCGGCCCGAAGCGCCTCCAGGATGGAAGGCGAGGAATCCACGGTGTGGGCCGCCGCCACCACGATCCCTGGAAAGCCGCGGCGCAACTGTCGGATCAGGGCCAGCCCGACTTCCGGCTGGCTCAGCCCGACCACGATCGCCGCCGGGCGCCGGGCGTTCAGCAAGGGCGAGATCTGGGCCAAGGTCGGATAGTCTCTCAAGATCGCGGCCTGCCCCAACGTCTCGACGCAGGAAAAGCTCTGCCGCAAGCGTCCCACCAGGTCCGGGTCGGGCGAGATGATCAGGACTTGACTCATAGGGCCCCCGAGTTGGCTTCTAGCGCCGCCGCCAGCGGTTGGGGAACCTTTGCCGTCTCGCGGCTAAAACGGGAGACCAGCCTGCTCCAACCGAGATTCTTCCAGGACAGGGACCGGCTGGGCCGCTCAGCCGGCGCCGACAGGCCCATAATGTCGCGCGCCAGAGCCGAGTAGCGCAAGCCCAGCTCGGAGTTGGCCGGTACCACGCCTCCTTTCAGCGAGGCTTCGCTGATAGTGTCGTAGTCGTTAGGAATGGTCCAGGTCACCGGCAGCCCGACTATCTTTCCAATCTCCTCGGCGCTCAGACAATGCTTTGCGCCCATGCGGTTCACCAGAAGCCGAACAGCCTCGGGCGGCACGCCCAAGTCGCGCAGCTCTTGCCCTTTGCGCCGGGCCTGGTGCAGCGAGACCAGCTCCGGGGTACAAACCACATAAACGGTCTCGGCCTGGGCCAGCGCGGCCCGGCAGGAGGTGTACAGCGCGACCGGCAGATCGCTGACCACCCATTCGTAGGCCCGGCGGGCGGAGAAGAAAACTTCCGCGGTGCGCCCCAAGTCGTCGTGCTGCGAAGCGAAATTCCGCGGCGGGGCCAGCACGTCGACATTCTTCCAGGAGCAGGTGAGCTGGGGCCACAACTCATCCAGGTTCTCGGAGCGCCGCAAGGCGTCGGTCAGGGTGAAAGCCGGTTTCAGCCCCAGGCGAAAATCGACGGCGCCGGAATGAAAGTCGAAATCCACCAGCAGGATCTTGTGGGCGCTCTGGCGAGACATCGCATCCGCCACGTGCATGGCGATGATCGATGCCCCACTGCCCCCGCGGGCGGGCAGGAAGGCGATCAGCCGTCCTCGGGCCTGGGCCCGCGCGGTGTCGGCGGCCTGCCGGATCGCTTCCTCCAGCCGCTCGACCTCGTAGGGAGGGCCCAGATACTCGCTGGCGCCCGCCCGCACCGCGCCCAGGATCAGCTCCGAGGAGTTCGAGGTGTGGGCCGCCGCGACCACGATCTCGGGAAGATTCCGGTGGAGATCCTGAATCAGCGCTAGCGCTCGTTCCGGATCGCTCAGCCCCACGATCACCGCCGACGGGCGCCGCTGGCGCAGCTTGGGCAGAAGCTGTCCCAGCGTGACGTAGTTCCGCTGGATCGTCGGACGCCCCAGCTCCGGGGCGCGAGAGAGATTCTGCCGGAGATCCCCAATCAGTTTCGAGTCGGGGGAGATAATCAGAACCCGATTCATGGTCGCTCCCGGTGTGGCAGGAAAACCGTCTCTATAACCCGGCCACGACCGCGGGCGGCGCCTGCAACGAGGCCGACCGGAGGCTGGCCATTCCGTCCACCAACTGGGTCAAGGCCGACTCGCGCTGCAGGTGCGTGTCCCACAGACCGCGGATGGCCTCCGCCTGGCGGTCCAGCCGCTCGGCCACCGAGGTAACGGCGGGAGAAGTCTCCGAGACGATGGTCCTCAGCCCGCTCAGTTCCTCATGCTGCACCTCGAGGCGCCGGCCGAAGGCTTCCAGCCGCGCGGCGACTGACGCCGACAGATCCTGAGCCTGTCCGCTGGCTTCCCGAATCGCCGCCTCCTGCCGCGCTCCCATTTCGGCCAGAGTGGCCTGCTCGGCGGCCAGTTGCTCGTAGTTGGCGCGGGTCTGGGCGCCGGCCGCCTGCTGGGCGGAGACGGTTTCCGTCAACAGGTCAATTCGAATGTGCATCCCGGCCAGCGCTTCCACTAGGGTTTCCAGGCGGCCCTGCTGTTCCTGGACAGCCTGACGCAGGGCCCCGGCCGATTCGGAGTCGGACTGCCGAAGATCCTGTATGGCCGTCAGGAACGATTGCGCCAGACGCTCGGCTGTCGCCATCACCGCCGGGGGCGCCTCGAACGGCTCCGCGGCCGGCTCGGCGACGGCGACCGCGACAGCGGAAGGCTGCGGGGCGGAAACCTCCACCCGCTGCGCGCTGTTCTCGATCTGCTGCGCCAACCGCGCCGCGCCTCCTCCGAAGGACATCTCCTCGAAATAGAGAGCGCCGCTATTTGATCCGAAGATGCTGGTCATTGTGTTCTCCTTAACCAAATGTAGCCGCCAGTCGCCGCCCAGGGCAAGAGTACAAAGCGCTCATTTTGGGCTGGTATCAGGCGGCTAGGAACCGCTAGAGGAATGCGCGGAGGCGGGAGAAACGACGGTTCCCGGAGTCGTAGGGGTTCCGCCGGAGGGAGATGGTACGAAGGCTCTATCGAGGGAAGCGATTCGGCCGTCAGGGCTCGGCGCGCAGCTTGGCGGCGGCTTCGCGGGCCTTGGCCGCTTGCGGCGCGTCGGGGTGGCGCTGGGCGAAGTCTTCGAGCTCGGCGGCGGCGGCCGGGCGGTTCTGGCGGCGCAGGTGGATCTCGGCCAGGGTCAACTGAGGGTGGGAGAAATGGGACGGGTCCAGGCGTTTGGCGTGGGTGAGATGCTTCACTGCCCGGTCCAGATCGCCGAGGGTGAAGTAGTTGAGCCCCAGTTGGGAATTGGCCAGCGCGTCGTTCGGCCGGCTCAGGACGGCGTGCCGATTGTAGGCCAGCGCCTCCTTGCCCTTGTCCAGGTTGAGAAGCACGCCGCCGAGATTCACCAGCGGCTCGAAGGCCTCCGGGTCCCGCTCGAGGGCTTTGCGGAAATGGCTCTCCGCGCGCGGATAATCGCGAGTCTGGTAGGCGATGGTGCCCAGGTGGTTCCAGGCCGCGGCATACTGCGGCGCGATGTGAACAGCCCGCTCGAGGTGAGCGACGGCGCCGGAGACGTCGCGGCGAGAGAGCTTCTTCAACGCCTGGTCGAATTCCCGCCGGGCCGGATCGGGGACGGAGAGCTGCCGCGCCGGCGCCACGTGGCGCCGGGCCAGGGCCTGGTGGGAGATCAGATCGGAATCCCCGAGGTCGACGGTGACCGAAACCCGGCCGCGGGAATCAGCAAGACTGGGCCCCACCTCGATGGTGCGGCGGGCCTCGCCCTGCCCGGGCAGGAAAACGGCCAGCGTGTAGGCGCCGGGGAGCAGGTCGCGGAAGCGGAATCGGCCGCCGGTGTCGCTCAGGGTGGACGTGGAAAAGGGCGTGGTGGCTCCGTAGAGGGACACCGAAGCCCGCGCTCCGGGAAGAATCCGGCCGGCCAGCTCGTAAGTCCCCCGCTCGGCGGACGCGGCAGCGAGCGCGGGCAGCAGAACCAGTAGAACGACCTTGGCGTGGCTGGCGACGGATAACACACCGTGCTGTTGCCTTCGCCGTGACATGAGCGGCTCGGCCCTCTCGATTGTTTGACGCCCCGCTCTGGCCGGAGGGATCTCTTCCCCAGGCTGGGGCCGGCTACTGAGCGCTGCGGTGCTTACTCGGGCGGGACTTTCAGGACGCGCCATGCTGAAGTGATAACACGGTCGTGGTAATTTTGTGAAGCGTGCTTTCGAGAAGCGTGGACGAGATCGGCGCGGAGCTGCGGAGGCTCGAGCGGCAGGGGGACCTGACCGCGGAACGCGCGGCCGAGCTGGGGGAGCAGGCGGCCCTGGCCTCGCTCGACGGCCGCGAGGCGCCGGAACAGGCCGCTGCCCTTTTGGTCGAGCTGGCTACGGCGCCCGCGCCCGAGCTGGCGCGCGCCGGGACCGAGGGAATCTTTCGTCACGCCGTCGAGGCCATGGGCGACGCCTTTGAGCCCGCCCTCTGCGATCGTTATGTGCGTTTCTTCGCCCGGGTGATCGAGCGCTGCCGCGCTTTGCCCGCCGCGGGCTGGCTCGACAAGCGCCTCCGCGGCCACGGCCTGACCGGCGAGGCGGATCTGATTGCCCGCGCCCGATCTGTGCGGCGCCTCCGCCGGGCCAGGCTGCGCTCCGAGGCCGTGCGAAAGGTCATCGTGCTTTCCCGCGTCACCCTGGGAGCGGAGGTGGCCGTCACCAGCGTCGCGCTCCGAAAGCTGATGCGGGCCTTCCCGGCAGCCGAGATTCTGCTGCTGGCCCCGCGGCAGTCCGGCCTCCTTTTCGCCGGCGAAACCCGCATCACTCCGCGGCCAGTCGACTATCCCCGCCAGGGCGGCTTGCTGGATCGTCTGGCCGCCTGGCCGGCGGTGGCCGATCAGGTCCACCGCGAGATCGAAGGTTGCGGCGCGGATGAATATGTCGTGATCGATCCCGATTCGCGGCTCACCCAACTGGGAATGCTGCCCGTGCTGGCGGACGAATCGGCCTACTACTTTTTTGAAAGCAGGTCCTACACCCGACCGGGAATCGAGACGCTGGCCAGGCTGACGGCGGACTGGCTCGAGGAATCTTTCGGCGGCGACGACCAGCCGCTCGATCCATGGCTCAGCCCGCCCGAGAAAGCGACTCGATACGCGCGCGCCCTGCGGAGATCCTTGGCCGGCGCCCGCTGGGCGAGCGTCAGCTTCGGAGCGGGCGACAACCCCGCCAAGCGGATCGAGGATCCGTTCGAGCTTCGCCTGGTCGAAGCCTTGCTCGACGCGGGGTGGGGGATTCTGCTGGATCAAGGCGCGGGCGAGGAAGAGGCCGCGCGCGCGGCGCTCTTGCTGGGCCAGTTGCGGGCCGCGGGCCGCCGGGTGGCGTTCGTTCGCCAGGGCGAGGGCCTCCCCGCCCCCGATTCGCAGGTCGTGGCCTGGCAGGGGAGTCTGGCCGGCTTCGCCGCCTGGATCGCCACGAGCGATCTCTACATCGGCTACGACTCGGCCGGCGGACATCTCGCCGCTGCTTCCGGAGTCAAGACGGTGACCATCTTCGCCGGTTTCCGCTGGCCGCGGATGGTCGAGCGCTGGAAGCCGTCCGGGCCGGGCGAGGTCCGCGCCATTGTCGTGGGCCGGCAACGGGAGGCGCTGCGGGTTCTCGCGGAGGTCTGGGAGGCGGTGCGCGATTAGCCGTGCTCTCCCTCTTCCTGCTGCTGATCCTCAGTATCGGCTTCTACTGGAAGCTCACGCTGAGCCGGCAGTACAGCTTCCTCGAGTTTCCCGACCTGGCCAACCAGGTTCTGCCCTGGTACCAGTTTCAGGCGCGGGCGTGGCACAACGGGGTGTTTCCGCTGTGGGACCCGCACCAGTGGTTCGGCCAGCCGCTGGTCGCGCAAATGCAGCCGGGCGCGGCCTTCCCCCTGAACTGGCCGCTGTTCTGGGCGCCGCTGCGGGAGGGCGGGCTGAACCTCGAGCTGTTCCACTGGCATTTCGTCCTGATGCACTGGCTGGCAGCGGTCTTTATGTATTTATACTGCCGGGAGATCGGGCGGAGCCGCTTCGCTTCGATTCTGGCGGGGAGCGCCTTCTCCTTCGGCGGCTACCTGTCGAATATCACCTGGCCCCAGATGATGAACGGCGCGCTCTGGCTGCCGCTGGTGTTTCTGTTTCATCACCGCGCGGCGCGGGCGGAAACGTCCCGGGCGGCGACGGCGAACGCGGCTTGCGGCGGCGCGGCGCTGGGGATGGCGCTGCTGGCCGGCCACCACCAGGCGCCGCTCTTCATGGCCCTGGCGCTGGCCGGCCTGTTTCTCTACGAATGGCTCACCTTGCCGGACCGCGCGCCCAGGACCCGCTGCTTCCTCGTCACGGCGGCTTTCGCTGCGCTGGTCGGGGCCTTCGCGCTGCTGCCCGCCCTGGAGTACAGCCCGCGAGCATACCGGTGGCTGAATCTGGCCGAGCCGCTGCGGGGCGACCAGAAAGTGCCGTACCTGGCCCAGGAAGGGCTGGGAGTAATTCCCCGGTCGCTTTTGGGGTTGGTGGCCCCGGTCGAGCCGGTGACGGCGCAGCCCTTCGTGGGGCTGATCCCGCTGGCGCTGGCGCTGATCGGGGTGGCGGCCTGCTGGCAGGAGCGCTCGGTGCGCCTGCAGGCCGGGCTGGCTCTGGGGGGCCTGGCGTACGCCCTGGGACCCTACTCGGTTCTCGCCGGAGCGCTCTACGCCGTGACGCCGTTGCTAGACAAGGCGCGCAGCCCGGGACACGCCATTCTGCTGTTTCATTTCGGGCTGCTGGCCGCGGCGGCCCGCGGCGCCGACGCCTTGTGGGAATCGAGCGAGTGGCGGAGGCGGCTCGTCCGCGCCCTGGCTGGCCTAGGGGCGCTGATAGCGCTCGGGGAGGCGCTGCTGGTGGTCAGCGGGCGGGGGCTGGCGCCGTCGGGCCGGCCGCTCCTGCTGGCCTGCGTGGTCGCATTTCTGGCGGCGGCCCTGCTCCGGGCGCCGCTCAGCCGGGGTCTGGCCCAGGCGGGAATTCTGCTGCTCTTGCTGGTCGAGCTCAGCGCGGCGAGCGCGCGCCAGATTCTGCCGCGCACCAATCCGGAACGGTCCACGCACCTGGACCGCTTCGCGCAGCACCGCGGGCTCTTCCAGTTCCTGCGCGCGCAACCCGCTCCCTTCCGCGTCGACGCGGCGGAAAGCGAGATCCCCTACAACTTCGGCGATTGGGAAGGGATGGAACAATCGACCGGCTACCTGGCCTCGGTCACCTCCGACTTGTTCGAATTCGTGAGCCTGAACTGGATCCGCGCCCCGCTGATGCTGAATCAGGTTTACGTGGTGGGACGGGAGAAGTCGCGTCCCGAGCAGGTGGAGGTGTTTGCCGAGCCGGGCGGGCTGAAAGTGTTCCGGAATCCGGACGCGCTTCCGCGGGCCTGGGTGGCGGGAACGATCCGCGAGACGGACCGCGGCGGGGCGGCGGCGCTGATGGGATTGCCGGGATCGCCGGGATCGCCGGAATTCGATCCGCGGCGCGCGGTGTTCGTCCTGCCAGGGGCCGGGCCGCGCCCCGGCGGCGGCGCCCCGGCCGGATGCCGTGAGCAGGGGGCGACGGTGGAATGGCTGGCGCGGGAGATCCACCGGGTGGCGGCGCGGGCAAGCTCGAGCTGCGGAGGGATGCTGGTGTTCGGGGATCCCGCGTATCCGGGGTGGCGGGCGCGCGTCGACGGCAAGCCGGCCGTGCTGCATTCGGCGTACGGCGCGTTGCGCGGGGTCGAGATCCCGGCCGGAGAGCACGAGGTCGAGCTGCGGTTTCGTCCGGTCTCGGTGTACCTGGGGGCGGCGCTCAGCGCGGCGGGACTGCTGGGCTGCGCGCGACTGGCGGCGCGGGCGGCGAGCCGGCGGGGATGAGGATCGCGCTCGACGCCTCGCACAGCCTGGATCGGGATCCTTCGGGAGTCGGGGTTTACAGCGCGCGGCTGATCGACGCGCTGCTGGCGGCGGCGCCGGAGACGGAGTTCCTGCTCTGCTACCGCGCCAACCGCTACTTCCGCTCGCTCTGGCGCCGGCGGCCGGCGAACGCGCGCCGGCGTTTGCTCGAGCCGCCCCTCATCGGCCGCCTCGCCGGCCAGGTCCACGTCTTCCATGGCCTGAACCAGCGCTTGCCGCGGGTCCGGTTCCGCCGCTCGGTGGCGACCTTTCATGATCTGTTTGTCTTGACCGGCCCCTACGCGACGGCGGAGTTCCAGCGCCGCTTCGCCGGGCTGGCGCGGGAGGCGGCCGAGCGCGCCGACCATATCATCGCGGTGTCGCGCCACACCGCCGGACTGGTGGCGGAGCGCCTGGGAGTCGAGCCGTCCCGGATCACGGTCGCGCATCACGGCGTCGATCCGATTCCGGAGTTCGGGGCCGAGGACCTGGCCGTGTTCCGCCGCCGGCTGAGGCTCGAGCGGCCCTTCCTGCTGCACGTGGGGGCGATTCAGGCGCGCAAGAACCTCCGGCGGCTGGTGGAGGCTTTCGAGAGTCTGAGCCTGGATCTGGATCTGGTCCTGGCCGGCTCGGACGGGTATGGAGCGGCGGAAATCCACGGACGGATCGCCGCCTCGAGCGCTCGATGGCGGATTCGCGCCCTGGGGTACGTGGACCGCCCGACCTTGGAGCGATTGTATCGCGCCGCCACGGCGCTGGCCTTCCCGTCGCTGGAGGAGGGTTTCGGCTTCCCCGCGTTGGAGGCCATGTCGGCCGGACTGCCGCTGGTGACCTCGAACACGTCGGCGCTGGCGGAAGTGGCCGGCGACGCGGCCCTGCTGGTGGACCCGGCCGACACGGCGGCCATCGCCGCGGCTCTGGCGCGGGCGGTGTCGGATGCGGACCTGCGGGCGGAGTTGATCCGCAGAGGGTCCGCGCGGGCGGGGGAGTTTCGGTGGAGTCGCGCGGCGGCCGAGACGCTGGCGGTTTATGGGAGGCTGGCGTGAGCGAGCCGAGAGCGTCCAGAGTAGAATAAGGAGAGCGGCATTGTCGGGGCGTAGCGCAGCCTGGTAGCGCACCTGCCTTGGGCGCAGGGGGTCGGAGGTTCAAATCCTCTCGCCCCGACCAATACTTACGGGGCTTCGGAGCCGGGCCGGAGAGGGCCAGTACGGCAGCCTCAGACTGAACTGGATGGCCGTTGGCAGTCCCACCACCATTTCTTGCTGAACGCGCAGGGGCGCATCCAGGCGCCGAAGCTAGTTGTTAGTTAGTTAGCCGGTTCGTCTAGAAGACTGGATGCTGCTTGCCGGCGAGCCGGAGAGAGCATCGCCGGCTGCGCCGGGCGCGCCTCCTGTGTCAGAACCTATAATACATACCAAACTGCACCAGCCTGCGGCCGGCGAAGGCGCCGGCGATGCGGCCGAAATTAACCGAGCTGAGGCTGTGGTCGCCGACGATGAACGAGGGGTGATTGAACACGTTGGACGTTTCCATGCGCAGCTCCACCGACTGGCGCTCGGTGATTTTGGTCTGTTTGAGCGCGGCGAAATCCAGGTTGAACACCCAGGGACCGGAGAACATGCGGCGCTGCAGGCCGCCGAGGGATGCCGGTCCGGGATGAAAGAAAACCTGACCGTCGAAGGGGCGGGCGCCGTCGGCGGCCACAGCGCGGCCGTCGGGGCCGATGATCGAGTCGGCGGAGATGTAGGGTCCGTTGCCCGTCATGCGGAAGCGGAACAGGCTGTCGATCTCGGGCTTGCGGAGGGTGGTATTCGCCGTATTCTCCCCGGACTGGCCGCTCCGGTTCAAGGTGCCGCGTCTGTGTGGATTCGGAACCGGCTCTAGGCGATGTCAGGCGCGGACTTGGACCTCTGACCCGATTCGCCTGGGAGGCCCGTTATCCTGGAGAGGCCGAGCCGCCGGCCATCGATGGTTCGCGGCTGGGCGATCACGAGCCTGCGACCCTTCGGTTAACCTGCCTTCCGGCCGCAGACCGTTCGCCGTCTCTTGCGCCGGCCAGGCGCCTCGGCTTGGGGTTCGGCGCCGCGGGGGCTTGGCCTCT
>Ga0247727_10012427_pt1 | contig 14620 bp, 13 predicted proteins | sample WisWelCaveWW1625_FD_202498 | JGI IMG/M metagenome (GOLD analysis project Ga0247727, IMG submission 202498) | Biofilm microbial communities from Wishing Well Cave, Virginia, United States - WW16-25 | ecosystem: Environmental > Aquatic > Deep subsurface > Groundwater > Cave microbial mat | place... | reverse complement strand
GAAGCGAAAGGGTGTGAGCCTGACCACCCCCTACGCCAAGCTGTCCGAGGAAGAACGGGCGCTGCTCTGGAAGGGCGATAAAAAGTTCGACGGCATCGACGACTTTTTCAAACATCTCGAGCACAAACGCTACAAACTCCACGTGCGGGTCTTTCTGAGCCGTTACCGCAGCCCCGGCTCCTGTCCTGTGTGCCACGGCAGCCGGCTCAAGCCGGACGCGCTCTTCGTGAAAGTTGCAGGCCATGATATCCATCAGATCGTCCAGTTCACCATCCAGGAGGCCACCGCCTGGATCGAGGGGTTGAGTTTCTCCAAGTTCGAGACTGAGATCGCGCACGATATCCTCCGCCAGTTCCGCATGAAGCTCGGATTTCTGCTTCGGGTCGGCCTGGGCTATCTCACCCTCGCCCGGCAGACCAAAACCCTCTCCGGCGGGGAAGCGCAGCGGATCACGCTCGCGAATCAACTCGGATCCCGATTGGTCGGCACGCTGTACGTGCTGGATGAGCCGACCATCGGACTCCACGCCCGCGATACGGCGACATTAGCCGGCATTCTGCGCGACCTGGCCGACACGGGGAACACCGTCGTGGTGGTCGAACACGACCGGCAGATGATCCAGGCTGCCGACCATGTGATCGAGATGGGGCCCCGGTCCGGTGAACGTGGCGGCGAAATCGTCTGCGCGGCGCCCTTCAAACAATTTCGCGCCGATCAAAAATCGCTCACCAGCCGGTATCTGCGCGGCGAGGAAAACATTGCCATCCCACGCACGCGCCGCTCCGGCAACGGCAAGCTCCTGAGTCTGGCCGGCGCGCGCGAGCATAACTTGAAAGACCTCAACGTCCGATTCCCCCTCGGCATGCTGATCTGCGTCACCGGCGTATCGGGCTCCGGGAAAAGCACGCTCGTGGAAGACACGCTCTACCGCGCGATCGCGCGGGCCTTCCGCCTCGAATCCCTTCCCATCGGACGCTTTAGCGCCATCAAGGGGCTGGAATATGTGAAGTCCGTGCGCCTGATCGATCAGGAGCCGATCGGCCGGACGCCCCGCTCCAACCCGATCACCTATCTCAAAGCCTTCGACGACATCCGCGCGCTGTTCGCCAACACGCAGGGCGCGAGAACCGCCGGGCTGACACCCGCCCATTTTTCCTTCAACACGCCCGGAGGCCGGTGCGAGCGCTGCGAGGGCAACGGCTACGAAAAACTGGAGATGTATTTCTTCGAGGATCTTTACGCGACCTGCGAGACCTGCGGAGGAAAGCGGTTCGGCAAGGCCGTGCTGAACGTCCGGTACCGCGACAAAACGATTCACGAGGTGCTCGGCTTGACGGTGGACGAGGCGCTGACGTTCTTCTCCGGGTCCGCCCGGCTGGGCGAGAAGCTCCATCTGCTGGCCTCGATTGGGCTAGGGTATCTCCGCCTCGGCCAGCCGGCCACCACCCTGTCCGGCGGCGAGGCGCAGCGCCTCAAGATCGCAGCCGAGTTGAAGGACCGCAACGCCCGCGACGTGCTCTATATCATGGATGAGCCGACGACGGGGCTGCATCTGGACGACATTCGGAAGCTGCTCGCGGTGCTCGGCAGGCTCGTGGACGCCGGCAACACGGTGATCGTCGTCGAACACAACATGGACGTGATCAAAGCAGCCGACTGGATCATTGATTTAGGCCCGGAAGGCGGCGAGCAAGGCGGACGGATCGTCGCGGAAGGACGTCCTGAACAGATCGCGCAGGTCGCGGCATCACATACGGGACGGTTTCTTAAAGCAGTGTTGAGGACTGAGTGCTGAGGACTGAGAGGTTAAAAAATCTCAGCCCTCAGTCCTCGTTACTCAGTCCTGTTTTTAGTTCAGGTTCGGATCCGGCGGCATCTGCGCGTACATTTCATAGCGGCTGCCGAGGGATTGCATCACGTCGGCCCAGATGCGGAGCGGGTCTTTGTCGAACACGATGGACGGATCGGCCGGCAGCGTGATCCAGGAGCCGGTCTTCATCTCGTTCTCCAACTGCCCCGGCGCCCATCCTGAGTAACCCACATAGGCCCGAAAGGCCGCCGTTCCGCTGGGCACGGTCAGTATCCTCTCGAGCGCCGCCATATCCCCGCCCATATACACGCCGTCGAAGACATGGTGGGTGTTGTCGGGCACCTGTCCCGTCCGCAAGAGAATCAGGATATGGTTGGGCTGCACGGGACCGCCCGAGAAGAGCATATGACGCTGCCCCTCCAGCACGGGAACCTGCGGCAGCGCTTCGGCGATGTGAATGGCCGTCGGTCGATTGACCACGACTCCCAGCGCCCCCTGCGAGCCGTGTTCGCAGAGCAGCACCACCGTCTGGCGGAAATTCGGGTCGCGCAGCGACGGCGCTGCCACGAGAAAGACACCTTTTCCGAGCGTCACGTCCATGCATCCATCCTACTGCGTAACCAAACTCAGCGGCAAGATCACGCCCGGTAGAGGGCCGTGCGCCGGTCGCGCAGCAAGTCGTTGTACACGTTGAGCGACTTGTTGCGGGCTTCCTTCGGATCAATGTCAATGATCGCCAGCGTCTCCCGAGTCTCCGGCGCCCGGAGGAGAATTTTTCCGCGCGGGCCGACAATCTCGCTGGTGCCGATGAAGGTCAGCTTCTTTTTCCCGCCCCGCTTTTCCGATCCGATCCGGTTGGCGGTGATGCTGAAGACGTGATTCTCCAGGCATCGCGTCACCATGGCAGCCGGACAGTGCGGCAGCACCAGATTGGACGGATGGCAGATGATGTCGGCGCCTTTCAAGGCCAGGGTACGCGCCGCTTCCGGGTAGAACCAATCGAAACACACCATCACCCCGATTTTTGCCGCTCCGATATCCCACACCTGAAACCCCGTATCGCCGGGTGTGAAGAACTGCGTTTCCTCAAAAAAGAGATGCGTCTTGCGATAACACCCGATCACGCCCCTGGGTCCGACGATCACGGCGGAGTTGTACAACCGGCTCCCGTCGCGCTCGGGCAGCCCCGCCACGATGTGCATGGAGCGCTTCCGCGCCACTTCGCAGAGACGTGTGGTCGTCGCCCCGCCCGGCACCGGTTCCGCCAGGGCCGCGACCTCGTCCCTGGATACGAACTGATAGCCGGATGCGAACAGTTCGGGCAGGACCATGAGGTCGCAGCGCACGGACGACAGTTTTTTTGCCACCTTCTCGAGGTTGCGCCTCACGTCGCCGAAGACCGGATTGAACTGGTAGTAGCCGACTTTCATGAAATTAGGCCAGAGGCTAGCGGCAAGGGGCTAGAGGAAAAAGAAAAGGGCAAGAGACGGAGGACTCATTCGCCTCCCCCTCTCGCCCCTCGCCACTTGCCACTTGCCGACGTCGTTATTTCACCTCGGACAGGTGCATCACCGCGCTTTGGGCTTCCTTGGTCGCCACGTCTGCATGGCCGGCCTTGCCGTGCTCAATGGCGCCCTTCAGCCCCTTGATGCCTTCATCGAGGTGCGGGCTCTTCACATCCTTGGCCGCCCCCTGGGCATGCTCCAACGCCACAGACGCATGCTTCACAACGGCATCGGCATGGCCCTGTTTGCCATGGTCCACCGCTTCCTTGGCGTGGTGGACCGCTTCGTCCACATGCTTGTTGCCGGCCCAGGCGGGTGCGCTCAGCAACACCACCGCCACGCCTGCAATCATCAACCCCATGAATGTTTTCATTATCGGCCTCCCTGTTTGAATGACTGGTGCAGTTCTCGTCTTTCTCTTTTCTCTACGTCTGTGCTTCAGCCTTGGATGTATGCGAAACCTTATCATGCGATCCGGGAGCGGTCAAGACGGCTTCGCGGCCTCCTGACCGATGATTGTGTGCAGTAATTGCACATCTTTTTCGACCGGCGCGGCAAAGTCGCGGCTCCATTCCCACCAGGACCCAGGATAATTCCTGACCTTCTGATAACCGACCAGTTTCAAGATCACGTAGAGCCAGGACGAGCGCACGCCTCCCGTGCAATAGCAGACGACTTCATGGCTGGGATGGAGGCCTTTCTCGTCGAACGCCGCGCGAATCTTATCCAGATCCTTGACCGTGGCATCGGGGTTCAAAAACACGTTCCAGGGTATGCAGGCGGCGCCCGGGATGTGGCCCGGCCGGGGGATGCCGGAGACCTCCTTGCCGGCATATTCTTCCAGACTCCGGGCATCCGCGATGACGGTCTCCGGATGCGGCCGTTTCACAAGCTTTTTCAACTCTTCTTTCTCCACGATCACATCAACGTTCACAGCGACTGTGAACGTGCCCGGGCTCGGGGTGACGACGCCATGCTCGTATTTGCGGCATTCGGCCGTCCATTTGACCCAGCCGCCATCCAGAATCTTCAATCTGGTATGGCCGAGATACTGCAGCATCCAGAACATCCGCCCTTCGTCGCCCCAGTTGTCGAACGGATTCGAGTACACCACGACGTCGCTGTCCTGATTGATGCCCAGCGCGCGGATCTTCTGCTCGAGCCGGCCGTGGTCGGGATCCAGCAGCCCCTTGGCCGCCGCGTTGGGATCGCTGAACTCATGCCACGTGGCATTTACCGCGCCGGGAATGTGCCCGCCGAAGGCATAGGCGGCCTTGCCACGGACATCGATCACGACCAGCCCTTCGCGCCCGAGGTTTTGGTCGAGTGTCGCCGTATCAATTAACATTGGATGAATCATCGTTCTGAGTGCTCCCTGTTTCAGCCTGCTTAACCCTCATGATTCATGACGGTTCGTGACGAAACCGCCAAGACGCCATGCGAGACGGGCGCGCGGGGCGAGCCCGCCCGCCGGCATGCGTGAAACCGCAGGCCGGCTTGTCGTAGCGGCGGATCGGCGGTTGCAGTAGAAACGCGCGTAAATCATGAGGGTTTATACAGATTTTTTTTCTTCCCGTCCACTGCGCAGGCCAGCTTCGGATCATAGGCATCCAGATCGAGTGCGGCCTTCAGCTCATGGGAGAGAGGGAAAGCCCGTTCGTAAATCGTGAACCGGTAGGGATCGTCGGCCGTCAGGCCGTATTTGGTCTGCAACATTTCGTGCTGGTCGTCCGTCAGGATGTGATACTGCACGAGCGTCTTGAGCGTGAGTCCTGCCGCCTGCTCCGGCATGCGATAGCTAAACGTGTACTCACGGCTGGCCAGCGGCAGGAGGCGATTGTCATAGACCTCCACGACGACCGGCTGCCAGAGTATCCACCGTCCCATGGTCTCCGTCTGGTGCGACACCGTGCGCCCGTCCCTGTCCTGCACCAGAAACTCGACGGTGAAATGCCGGTCGGGATCTCCGGTGGGAATCTTGTGTCCCGCCCCCGCATTGATCAGCGTCGCCGTGAACGTCACGCGTTCGCCCGGTTTAGGGGCCGGCGGATCGGCCTTGACCTGTACGGCCACCGCCTGCTTGATCATCTCCGGATCGTGGCCGCCCCGCCAGAGATGGCGGCGCCCCTGCCGGATCGGCCCGCCGCGCGCGACCGGCCGTTCGACTTCAGGCATGTGACAGGTCTGGCAGATGAAGCCGCGCTCCTGCATGAAGTACTTGCCTTCGAACTCGGCATAGGTCCCGCAGGGACCGACGTTATAAAACTGCGCGGGCCCCGAGACGACGTTATGGCACCGGTAACAGACCTGCGCCGTGCGGAACGTCGGGTCGAACTTCGTCGGATGCGGGGCCGCCGAATCGTCGAAGGGTCCATAGATCACCCCATCCCGAACGTGGCACGCCGCGCAGGTGATGGATTCGAGTTGGTAGGCGGCATCGTAGTGAGGATTCGGCTCTTGGACGGCCTTCTCCACCCGCCCGCGGGGAATCTCCTTGATCAGAGTCGGCTGCTGATTCTCGAGCGGCGTGTGGCAATTCAGGCAGACCCAGATGTTCTTGTCCTTTTTCCAGTAGGCCTGGAAAAACGGGTCCTCGAAGGCCTTCGCGTGGATGCTGGTTCTCCACTCGTCGTAAATTTCCTTGTGGCAGGTCCCGCAGGATTCGGCCTTGAGGCTGTCGAGGCCGGCTGGGATTGTTTGATAGGGAATCGCGTGCGCATAGTCTGAGCGCAGGCCGAAGATGACGACCGGCTTGACCTCGGTGTAGTAGAGATAGATCGCGACCGCTGCGACCGCGCATCCGATGGCAATTTTCCACGGTCGGGTCATGAGCGCGTCACGCCTCCAACAGTCCCACCACATGCCGTTCGACTGACGCCGACAGGGCCTGGAGATTGTAGCCGCCTTCCAGCGACGAGAGGATGCGGCCCTTGCTGTGGCGGCGCGCGATCCCTGTCACGATCCGGGTCAGTTCGGCATATCCGTTTTCCGTCAGGCCCATGCTCGCCAACGGGTCGTCGCGATGCGCATCAAAACCGGCCGAAATAATGACGACATCCGGCTTGAAGGCGTCCGCGGCCGGCACCAGCACTTTCTGAAAGATTGCCAGATAGTCCTCGTCACCTTCCCCGGCTTCCATCGGCACGTTGATCGTTGCGCCTTCGCCCTTTCCACGCCCGCGTTCCGTCGCCCCACCAGTGCCTGGGTAATGGGGATATTGATGCGTGCTGAAAAACAGCACGGAGGGATCGTCGTCGAACGAATGCTGCGTGCCGTTGCCATGATGGACATCCCAATCCACGATCAGCACGCGCGCGAGGCCGTGCTTGCGCTGGAAATACCGGGCCGCAATCGCGACATTGTTGAAGAGGCAAAACCCCATCGCACGATCGTGTTCCGCATGGTGACCCGGCGGGCGCACGGCGCAGAAGGCATTGTCCACGCGGCCGGCCATGATGGCATCCGCCGCGGCCAGTGCGCCGCCGGCCGCCAGATAGGCGGCCGGCAGGGAACCAGGCGACATCGAGGTATCGGCATCCAGCATCACGCGACCACCGGCCGGCGCATGCTGTTTCAAGGCCGCCACATAGGACGGCTTATGGACCTGCGTAATCCATTCGTCCGCCGCCGCAACCGGGTCAATTCGAACCAGCCGGGGCATGACGCCGTTTTGTTCCAGCCGCGCGACGATCGCCCGCAGCCGCTCCGGGGACTCCGGATGGCCGGCGCCCATGTCGTGTTTCAGATAGGCGGGATGATAGACGAAGCCGGTTGTGGCCATGTTCAACAACGAGCCATCAGTAATGAGTGACGAGTGATGGGTAACACCGTATGGCGCACGAAAGAACACTCATTACTGCTCACTCATCACTCGTTACTTTCTTGCGGTATCGTAGCATGGCCCAAACGCGATAGACAATCCGACGAACCGCGTGCTACCGTCGCTGCATCGAGAGGGAACTGTGGCGAATTCGAAAATTGAACCGCTCAAAAAACTGCTGGCGATGGATCCGAGCGACGAGGTGGCCTGGTTCGGGCTGGGGAAAGCCTATCAGGGAGATGGGAACTTTCAGGAAGCGGCCACCGCCCTGGAGCGCTGCATCGTGGTGAAGCCGACTTATTCGGCCGCCTACTTTGCCTTGGCCGAGTCGCTGAAACAATTGGGCCAGCTCGACCGGTGCCGCCAGATCTGCGATCAGGGCATCGAGGTTTCGACCAGGAACGGCGACGCGATGGTGACGAAAAACCTGCAGGCCATGAGGGAGGGTCTGGGATAACGAGACTGCTACCGCTCCGACTTCTGCTGCCACTCGGGATGTTCCCGCTTCAGCGCCTCATACAGCTCATCCAGCCACCGGCCGGCGCACCCCAGCACTTCGCGCACCAGCGGCTCGGGCTGGCCCGTTTTCACCATCGTCCACCGACAGACATATTCCAACAGCGTCGGCCGGTCGAATTGCGTGGACGACGTGGTGGCCATGGCCGACAGTTCTGAAAAACCGGTCGTGATGATCTGCGCCACCGTGTCGCGTCCGTACGAGGTGCTGGCGACCACATACTGGACGGCCCGGTTGATTTCCTGATCGGTCATGGCAACACCATTATAGCCTAGCCCGCATTATCCATGACGGCTTCTACTGCAACCGCCGATACGCCGCTCCGACAAGCCTGGCCGCTAGCTTCGCACGGCCAAGCGGGCGGGCTCGCCGCTCGGTCGGTTACCAGCCTGTTCAAGGCTGCCTCCCTTCCTCACGGCTCCACGCGCCCGTCTCGCAAGGCGTCTCAGCAGTTTCGTCGCGAACCCTCATGAAAAATGCGGGCTGCACGCCGGCCCCTTCTCCTAAACGCCATCGGGAATGGTATGATGCTTTCCGGACATGCCTAGGACTACACAAGACACCCGCATGACCCGCCCAACCAGATCGGGTGCGGCCGTTCCTGCCGAATGGGACCTGTCTGACCTGTTGCGTCATCCTTCCCAGGATTCCGAGCTGCTCCTCAAGCAACTGGACCAGCAGGTGTCGCAGGTCGAAGCCAGACGCCCCACGCTCGCGGCAACTATGGCAGCCGAGGGATTCCAGGACGTCCTGCGGCTTCACGAGGAGATTGCCGCCCTCTCCTCGAAACTCAGCGCCTATGCCTATTTGTGGTTTTCGGAGAACACGAAACAGTCGGAGGCGCGGGCGTTCAAGACCAAAGTCGAAGAACGGCTGGCGGCCCTCCAGAACCGAATTCTCTTTTTCGATCTCTGGTGGCAGTCGGTGGACGAGGCCAACGCCGCCCGCCTGCTGGCCGCGTCCGGCGATCTCCGCTATCACCTGGAAACGATCCGCCGGTTCAAGCCGCACACGCTGTCCGAGCCGGAGGAAAAACTCATCAACCTCAAGAACACCACCGGCCGCAGCGCCGTCAACACGCTCTACGATCTGTTAACCAACGGCCTGACCTTCACGCTGACGATCGGCGGCAAACGGAAAATCCTGACGCGCGAGCAGCTCTCCATCTACATCCGCAGCCCGAAGGCCCGCGTGCGGGAAGCCGCCTACAAGGAATTACACCGGGTCTTCGGCGGGCAGCAGGACATGATCGGCGAGATGTACGCCACGCTCGTCAGCGACTGGAAGAACGAGAACCTCACCCTGCGGAAGTTTTCCGAGCCGGTCGCGGCCCGCAACCTCAGCAACGACGTGCCGGATGAGGCCGTAGCCGCGCTGCTGTCGGTCTGCGTCAAAAATGCCGGCGTGTTTCAGGAGTATTTTCGCTTGAAGGGACGCCTCTGCGGGATCAAGCCGATGAATCGCTACCATCTCTACGCGCCGCATCCGGCCGACCGCGGACACTACCGCTATCCGGATGCCGTACGCATGGTGCTCGACGCCTATCGGAGCTTTTCACCGACGCTGGCCGATCTGGTCGGGCGGGTGATCGACGAGCGGCATCTCGACGCGCGCATGCGGCCGGGGAAATTGTCCGGCGCCTATTGCTACAGCGTCGTGCCGGGACTGACGCCCTACGTGCTGCTCAACTACACCGGGGAGGCGCGGGACGTTGCCACGCTGGCGCACGAACTGGGGCATGCCGTGCACGGCATGCTCGCGGCCGACCATTCCGTCTTCACGTTTCACGCCACCCTGCCGCTGGCCGAAACGGCCTCGGTGTTCGGCGAGCGCATTCTCTCCGACGCGCTCATGGCGCAGGAAACCAGGAAGTCGGTCAAGCAGGGTCTGCTGATCAGCCAGCTCGACGATATCTATGCGACGGTCGTCCGGCAGGCCTATTTCGTCCTGTTCGAGAAGACTGCGCACGATATGATCGCCAAAGGCGCCACCACGCGGGATCTCAGTGCCGCCTATCTCGACACGCTGCGCCAGCAATTCGGCAAAGCCGTGCCGGTGGCGGACGAGTTTCGCTGGGAATGGCTGAGCATCCCCCACATTTTCGGGAGTCCGTTCTACTGTTACGCGTATAGTTTTGGAAATCTGCTCGTGCTGGCGCTCTACCAGCAATACAGGCGGCAGGGCCAGGCCTTCGTGCCAAAGTATCTGAACCTGCTGGCTACCGGCGGCTCCAAAAGCCCGGAGACGATCCTGGCGGCGGTCGACGTGGATATCCGGTCGGCGGCATTCTGGCAATCGGGGTTCGACACGATTGCTGAAATGGTTGCGGAACTGGAACGAACGGCAGCGTAACTCTCTCCCTAGCGCGGCGACCCTCGTTTGACCGTCCAGGCCACGTCGGCGACACGCTTCCCTAATTCTCTGGCGGATGCGAGTTCCTTCTCGTCGATACCCGGACTGTCTCCCTCCGTCGTTGCAGAAGCCCCGAACGCGCCGCCCCCGCTCACCACGATCATCTGGTTGCCGAGCATGGCGGCCAGGATCGTCAGCATCGTGACTTCCTTCCCGCTCGACACCTGCCCGCCGGTGGCGAACGCCGCCCCGACCTTGTTGCGCATCTTGAACTCCGGGAAGACGCCGAATTTAAACTGCCAGTCGTCGAAGAATTTCTTGACGTCTCCGGACATGTTGGACCAATAGACCGGCGATCCGACCACCACCGCATCCGCCGAAAACAGATCATCGGCGGCCACGTCGCCCACGCGTTTGAGCACGACCCTGGTTCCCGGCAGGCTCCTGGCCCCTTCGACAACCCCCTGCGCCATTTTTTCCGTGTGTCCCGTCGTCGAATGATAGGCCACCAGAACGGTGATCGAGGCCGGCGGCTCGGCGGCCCAAGCACCCCCTGCCCATCCTGCCAACAGAAGTCCGATGATGAATGCCTGGCGCATGTACTACCTCCTGGCTCGTGACGAACCGATACGCGCGAACAGATTGAGAAGACGGGAACTGAGTAACAGCGGGAGCGGAGCGGGGCTGGCACGGAAGAACTAGCGCCTGATCGTTTCCTCATCCATGTGCTCTTCCACCGACACCTCCGTCAGGGTGCCGCGATAGTCGCACTTGTGGCAGCGGATGCGAAATTCCTCGATCCACTTTTCCTGAACATAGGATTGGCGGCATTTGGGACACACGAATACGCCCTTCTTATACAGCACCTTGCGCTTTTCCTTCATGCCATCCCTCGTGTGTTTGCGTGATGCCGGCGTAAACGGCAGCAGAATCGCATACCCCGCCGCTGGAATGCAAGCCAGGCTACTCGGCCGTTTCGTCGGCGTGGGACGAGGCGCGCCGCTTCAGCTCTTCTTCAACCAACACCCGGCGCAGTACCTTGCCGACGATCGTTTTCGGAAGCTCCTTCCTGAATTCCACGCGCTTCGGCACCTTGAACTTTGCCAGTTCCTTCCGGCAATGCTCCAGCAGATCGGCCGCGGCCGCCGTCTCGCCGTCCTTCAGCACGACATAGGCCCTGATCGCCTCGCCGCGCAGTTCCTGCGGGATGCCCACGACGACGGCGTCCTTTACTTTCGGGTGCCGCAGCAGGACCTCCTCCACCTCCCGCGGATAGACATTCTCCCCGCCGGACTTGATCATGTCCTTCTTGCGATCCTCGATGTAGAAATAGCCCTCCGTATCTCGCCGCGCCATGTCGCCCGTGTAAAGCCAGCCGTCCCGCAGCACCTGGCGGGTCTCCTCCTCCCGCCGCCAATAGCCGCGCATCACTTGAGGCCCGCGGATCACCAGCTCGCCGATCTCGCCGACGGGCAGCTCGCGCTGCCCGGTCTCGGCGTCCATAATCCGCGCGTCGGTATCCGGCAGCGGCACCCCGATGCTGCGCATGCGCCGTTGTTCAACCGGCTGATCGATCGGATTGGCGTGCGTCACCGGCGCAGCCTCCGTCAGGCCGTAGCCCTCCACCAATCGGGCGCCCGTCAGCGCCTCAAACCGCTGCTGAACCGAGGGATGGAGCGGACCGGCGCCGCTGATGCAGACACGGATGGAACGAAGATCGTACTGCTCGACGTGCTGATAGGAATTGATCGCCGCATACATTGCCGGGATGCCGGGGAACAGCGTCACACGCTCACGGACGATCGTCTTCAGCACCTCCCCAACCTGGAATCGCGGCAGCAACACCAGGGTACTGCCCATGCTGAGCGCCATATTCAGGCACACGCTCATTCCGTAGACGTGGAAGAAGGGCAGCACGCCCATCATCACTTCCTCTCCCTCCCCCATGACACACCACTGCCGGCACTGCATGGCGTTGCTCACCACATTGCGATGCGTGAGCATCACGCCCTTGGGAACGCCGGTCGTCCCGCCGGTGTATTGGAGCAAGGCGGTGTCGTCCGGAGCAATCGAAACCGCCGGCGATTCAGGCGGCACATCCAGCAGCGGGCGAAACGCATACACATCAGGCCGCGCAGGCGTCCGAACACGAGACCCGCTGCGCCAGGCTTTCAGCGTATACAGCAGCCGCTTGAGCCACGGCAGATAGTCCTCGACGCCGGTGACCACCACCCGCTTGAGACAGGTATTCCTGAGCAGCGGCTCCACCCGGGGATAGAACTGATCGAGCACCAGCAGCGTCTCGCAGCCCGCATCCTTGACTTGTTGTCGGACTTCCGGTTCGACATACAGCGGATTGATCATCGTCACCGCGGCCCCGGCCCGGAGACTGCCGTAGAACGCGATCACCGTCTGCGGGAGATTCGGCAGCATGATGCCGACCACGCTGCCCTTGCCGATGCCCATTCGCAGCAGGGCCTGCGCGAACCGGTTGATCAGGGCGTCCAGCTCTCGGTAACGGATGACGCGGCCGTAAAAAAGCAGGGCCGGATGATCGGGAAACCGCGACGCCGATCGGGCCAGCAAATGCGGCAGGGGCGCTTCGGGGTACGAGAGTGTCGGAGAGACGTGCGGATCGTACTGCGCGGTCCAGAGACGGTCCATAAGCAGTTATGCGCGAGCGGCTTCCGAGCCGCCTTGACAGGCCGTGAACGCCTCTCTAGGATCGCCGCCATGCCGAACGGACGGGCGACACATCATCGAACGGGCCTGAGACGGCTTGGATCCATTGCAGTTGTGTGCGGCCTGGTGGTCAGCCTGCAGGCGCCGGCGGGACTGACCCAGCGTCCGGCGGACGGCAGGCTCATTGCCGTGACCATGCCGCAGGGAACCGTCATCATGGCCGAACTGGCGCACACGGCCGAGGAACGTGCGCGCGGGCTCATGTTCCGTCCGTCGCTGGACAACAACCGCGGGATGCTGTTCACCTTTGCCGAGCCGCAGCAGTGGAGTTTCTGGATGAAGAACACCCGCATCGCGCTTGATATCATCTGGATGGATGGACACAAGAAAATCGTCCATATCGAACGCAACGTCCCCACTTGCAGCCGGACCGACGACGGCTGCCCGCAATACCAGCCGAACGAGAACGCCCTCTATGTCCTGGAACTCGCGGCAGGATCGGCGGAGGCGCTCAAACTTGAACGCGGCGCGATGCTCCGTTTTCAGCTTCCCTTGGATTCTCCCGCCAGGAAACCCTCACGCAGGCCGTAACGGCACAGCAGCCAAAAGTCCGAAAGTCCTGGCGACTTGAAGACTTTACGACTTGATGACTTTCGGACGCATTCATCAAGCCCTGCTACTCATGCCAGGCGCGGATGCGCCTCGTCGTGATGACGCCTTCGACTCGCTCAACGGCCTTCAGCACCCGTTCGAGGTGCGCGGTGTCCTGCACTTCGACCACGAAATTGAGGATGGCCTTCCGGTCTTCACTCGTCGCAATTTCGGCGCGCGTGATGTTGGCCTCCGCGCCGGAAATGGACGACGACACGTTGGCCAGGACCCCCGGTTTGTCCACGGCAACGACCGAAACCTTTACCGGGTGCGTGCTGGGAGCGGTGAAGTCCCATTCCACGTCGACCAGGCGATCCCGGTCGTAATCCAACGCATCGAGATTGGGACAGCCGACCGCATGGATCGTCAGCCCGCGTCCCCTGGTGATATAGCCCATGATCCGGTCGCCAGGGACCGGATTGCAGCATCGGGATAATTGCATCAAGAGATCGCGCCCGCCCTTGACCTTGACGCCCTTCTCCTCGTCCTTCCCGACCGGAGCGCGTTCCGAAACCGGCGCGCCGACGTGGGGCGCAGTCTCCGCAGACACCGGCTCGATCAGCCAGCTCGCCACTTTTGAGGCGGCCACGCGGCCGAACCCGACGGCGGCTTCCAACTCATCGAGGCTGTCGAAACCGGACTTTCGAGCCGCCTCCAGCAGGCGGTCTGATTTCAGCATCTGGGCGGGCGGCAGGTCCTGTCGCTTGAATTCCCGTTCCAGTAAGCGGCGGCCGACCTCCACGCTGCGCTTCTGCTGCTCGGCTTTCAGCCAGTGCTTGATCTTGGTCTTGGCGCGTGAGGTCCGGATGAATTTCAGCCAATCCTTGTGCGGCACCTGCGTGGACGACGTCAGAATCTCCACCGTATCCCCGCTTTTGAGCCGGTGCTTCAAGGGCACGATCTTCCCGTTGGCTTTCGCCCCGACGCAGCGGTCTCCGATCTCGGTATGGATCGCATAGGCAAAATCCACCGGTGTCGAGCCCAGCGGCATCTCCTTCACCAATCCCTTCGGCGTGAACACATAGACGACGTCGTGGAACAGGTCCAGTTTGACGGAATCCATGAACTGGCGGTTGTCGGTCAAATCCTGGTGCCACTCGACAAACTGGCGCAGCCAACTGAACGCCTTGCCCTCCTGATTGTCGATCGCGCCATGCTCCTTGTATACCCAGTGCGCGGCGATGCCGTACTCGGCGATCCGGTGCATTTCCTCCGTCCTGATCTGGAACTCGACGCGTTCGCCCTTCGGACCGATGACCGTGGTATGGAGCGACTGGTAGAGA
>Ga0247727_10012426_pt1 | contig 14620 bp, 12 predicted proteins | sample WisWelCaveWW1625_FD_202498 | JGI IMG/M metagenome (GOLD analysis project Ga0247727, IMG submission 202498) | Biofilm microbial communities from Wishing Well Cave, Virginia, United States - WW16-25 | ecosystem: Environmental > Aquatic > Deep subsurface > Groundwater > Cave microbial mat | place... | reverse complement strand
ACCGCTTCCGTCAGCGTCGGGTGCGCGTGCATGGTGTGAAAGATTTCCTTCGGCGTGGACTCCAACGTCTTCGCGATTCCCAACTCGGCAATCATATCCGTGGCCTCGTTGCCGATGATGTGTGCCCCGAGCAGCTCGCCGTACTTGGCATCGAAAATCAATTTCACCATGCCTTCGGTTTCGCCCACCGCAATGGCTTTCCCCAACACGCGAAACGGAAACTTGCCAACTTTGATCTCGCGCCCCGACTCCTTCGCCTTCGCCTCGGTCATGCCGATGCTGGCCACTTGCGGCTGACAATAGGTGCAGCTCGGAAAATTGGAGTAGTCCACCGGCTTCGGTGATTTGCCGGCGATATTCTCCGCGCAGCAAATGCCCTCGGCCGAGGCCACGTGCGCCAGCAACGGCGGGCCAATGACATCGCCAATAGCCCAAATGCCTTCGACGTTGGTCTGATATTTTTCATTCACTTTGATAAAGCTTTTTTCGATCTTCACGCCTAATTCTTCCAATCCCAAACCAGTGGTCAACCCGCCGAATCCTACCGCCATCAAAGCAACGTCGCCGACAAGCTCTTTGCTGCCGCCGGCTTTTTGTCCAACTGTCACCGTGACGCCTTTCGCTGAAGTTTTGACGCTTTCCACTTTGGTTTCGGTGAGAATTTCGATGCCGCTTTTTTTGAACGACTTCTGCAAAATGTCCACGATTTCGGAATCTTCGAATGGCAGTATTTGCGGCAGCATTTCGACGATGGTACATTTCACGCCAAACGAATTGTAAAAATAAGCGAACTCAACACCAATCGGTCCACCACCGATGACAATCATCGACTTCGGCAATTCCTCCAGCACTAACGCCTCGCGGCTGGATATCACTTTCTCTTTGTCGATTTCCACGCCGGGCAACGAACGAGTGAAGCCGCCTGTGGCCACGATGATATTCTTTGTAGTAACCGCTTCAGCGGTGCCGTCGCTTTTTGAAATCTCGACAGTATTTTTTTTCGTGATGTGCGCCGTCCCGGTGAAGTGTTCAATTTTGTTTTTGCGTATCAAAAACTCAACGCCCTTGCTTAGCCGGTCGGCTGCGGCGCGGCTGCGTTTCACAATTTTCTTTGGATCATATCCAACTTTCTCGACGCTCAAACCGTACTCGTCGGCGTGTTGAAACATGCGGTATACTTCGGCGCTGCGCAACAGGGCTTTGCTGGGAATGCAGCCCCAGTTCAAACACAATCCGCCCAGCCGCTCTTTTTCAACGATCGCGCATTTGAGTCCCAACTGTGCAGCCCGAATAGCCGACACGTATCCGCCCGGTCCGCCGCCGATAACCGCTACATCAAATTCCTTATTTGCCATTTAAAATGTGCCCCATGGTTAGTTTGCCGTGATGGCGTGAATTCTCGATAAACACCTTGCTGCCGTCCTTTCCCGCGGTAATAACGCCAGCAATATAAACGCCCGGAACATTAGTTTCAAGTGTTTTTGGGTTGTGGGCCGGGGTATCTCCATTAGTGAATTGCATGCCCAGCTTCTTGAAAAAATCAATGTTGGGACAATATCCAGTCATCGCAAAAACGAAGTCGTTGTCGATCTCCCAAACTTCGCCGGCCGCGTTTTTCACGACAATGCAATCCTCTTTTATTTGCAAAACCTCGGTGTGGAAATGCGCCTGAACGTTTCCCTCTTTGATGCGATTTTCGATGTCCGGCAGAATCCAGTATTTCACCGATTTGCCGAAAGTCTCGCCGCGGTGAATGAGGGTGACGTTTGCCCCGTGATGATAGAGATCGAGCGCGGTTTCTACCGCTGAATTTTTACCGCCGATAACCGTGACGTTTTTCTTGAAATAGGGATGACCTTCGTTGTAGTAGTGATTAACTTTGGGAAGATTTTCGCCGGGGATGCCCATTAAGTTGGGAAAATCATACTGTCCCGTTGCAAACACGATGTTGCGCGTACGATATTTTCCTTCGAGATTCGTTTCGATCTCGAAGTCGCCTTTTTCTCCGCTCACCGACAAAACGATTTCATAAAGATTGACACGAACGTCCCAATGCTGGGCCACGCGACGATAGTAGTTCAAGGCATCCAATCTTGTGGGTTTTGGCGAAGAAAGGACAAACGGCACGTCGCCAATTTCGAGTAAATCGGCAGTGGAGAAAAATATGAGGTTGGTGGGAAAATGAAAGATGGAATTGACGAGGCAACCTTTTTCGATGACGAGATAGTTTAGATTCTGTTTTTTTGCCTCGATGGCGCAGGCGAGACCCGATGGTCCCGCGCCGATGATGATAACATCCAACAACTCACGATGGTCGGTCACAAAAACTTCAAAATCCTTTCTCTCCAAAAATGGGACACAGATTAACGCAGATGACGCTGATTCAAGATTTCAAAACCGTGCGGCAATCTGCGTTCTAATTCATCACTTCGCGCGGATCGGAAATCACACCGCGCACAGCGGTTGCCGCCGCCACTGCCGGACTCACCAAATACACCTGCGCAGAAGTATGGCCGTTGCGTCCCACAAAATTACGGTTGGTCGTGAACACGCCCACCTCGTTCTCCGCCATCACACCCATGTGGGCGCCGAAGCACGCCCCGCAAGTCGGCGGGCCAATTGAGGCGCCGGCTTCGTGGAAGATTTCCGCCAAACCTTCGGTCAACATTTGATGATAGATTTGCTCGGTTGCTGGCACCACTACCATTCGCAGACGACTATTCACTTTCTTCCCTTTCAGAACTTGCGCTGCGATGCGCAAATCTTCGATCTTGCCATTGGTGCACGAACCGATGTAGACTTGATCCACCGGCACTTTCTCCACTTCCGCAACCGACATTACGTTGCCCGGCAGATGCGGCCGCGCCACCATCGGCTGCAAGTTGCTGACATCATAGCTCAACTCTTGGCAATAAACGGCCTCGGGATCCGGCTCGAAGAACATCCACTCTTTTTCTGGCCGTACGGCCCGGCCTTTTAAGTATTCCCGCGTGGTCTCATCCGCTTTGATGACGCCGTTTTTGCCGCCGCACTCGATGGTCATGTTGGCGAACACGAGCCGGTCGTATACCGGCATATTTTCGATGGTCTCGCCGCCAAACTCGATGGCTTTGTAAGTCGCCCCTTCGATGCCCAAATCGCGGCACACCAACAGCATCATGTCTTTAGCCGAAACCCACTCCCCCAATTTGCCGGTAAAGGTCACTTTGATAGAGTCCGGTACACGGAACCAGGTCTCACCGAGCACCCACGCCGCTGCCATGTCCGTGCTGCCAACGCCGCTGGCAAAACAGCCCAGTGCTCCATAAGTTGTGCTGTGGGAATCTGCGCCGAGCACCACGTCGCCCGGACAAATCAACCCCTGCTCCGGCAGCAGTTGATGAGAAATGCCGGAGCGCCCGACTTCGTAGTAATATTTGATGTTTTGCTCACGGGCAAAATTGCGCATCATTTTGGAAAACTCGGCGGATTTGATGTCTTTGGCCGGCGTGAGATGGTCGTGCACCAGCGGGACTTTTTCGGGATCGAATACCCGCTCGCCGCCCATTTCTTTAAAAACTTTTATGGTCAAGGGCGAGGAAATGTCAGTCGCCATGGCAATATCGATTTTAGCAAAAATCAAATCGCCCGGCTTCACTTCCTTCAGTCCGGCGCGATTGGCTAAGATTTTTTCGGTTAAGGTCATGCCCATGGGTTACCTCTCTATCTTTTTTTGAAGTTAACAATTTGTCTGGTCATTATAAAAAGTTTTTGATGAAATTACAAGCGGAATTTCGACAGCCGGTTCGGCAGAAAATTTAGCGACTACTTTTCATACTCATAAACCCCTTTCCCAACCTTGCGTCCCAAACGCCCTGCCTTCACATACTGCTCCAGCAACGGGCATGGGCGATATTTTTCGCCGAGAGTTTTGTAGAGAAATTGCAGGATGCTGAGCCGGGTATCCAGCCCGACCATATCAACCATTTCAAACGGCCCCATTGGGTGGTTGAGTCCCAGCTTGATGGCCTTGTCGATTTCCTCGGCGCTGGCGATGCCTTCTTGCAACATGTAAAACGCCTCGTTGCCAATCAACGCGTTGATCCGGCTGGTGATAAATCCCGGCGACTCTTTGATTGTCACGGTCTCTTTCCCCATCTGCGCCGCGACGGCTTTGGTTATTTCGATGGTCTCGACGCTGGTTTCCAATGCGCGAACGATTTCCACCAGCTTCATTTTGTGGACGGGATTGAAGAAATGCATTCCAATAAATTGCTGCGCCCGGTTGGTAACGGCCGCCATTTCTGTGATGCTCAGGGCTGAGGTATTAGATGCAAAAACTGCTTCCGACTGGCATATCTTGTCAATTTTCGAAAACAACTCAAGTTTCGCTTCAATAATTTCCGGTATCGCTTCGATGATGAAATCCGCATGGCGCACTGCGGCACTCAACTCTCTGGTGAGGGTCAATCGACCGGCGGCCTTTTGCGCTTCCTCGCTGGTAGTGAGATGCCTTTCAACCGCCTTACGAAGATTTTCTTCCAGTACTGATTTCGATTTTTGCAGCATTTCTTCGGAGATATCTTGCAGTATTGTTTCAAAGCCGCCAACGCAAGCGACGTTGGCGATGCCCCGTCCCATGGTACCGGCGCCAATGACAGCGATCTTTTTGATGTTCATGGTATCAAAATCACCTTTCCAAATTGTTCGCGATTCATCAGCCGCTCGTGCGCTTTGCCGGCATCCTGCAATGGAAATGTGGTATCAATCACGGGCTTGAGTTTATGAGGAAAAAATTTCAACGCTTGCTGCAAGCCCGCTTTACGTCCCATAAAATTGCCAAAAATTTTGAGCTGTTTGAAAAAAACATATCGCAAATCAGTGACGGCGTCATAGCCGGTGGTTGCGCCGCAGGTGACAAGCCGCCCTCCTTTTCGCAGGGCTGTGATGCTTTGTTCCCAGGTTGCTTTTCCCACGTGTTCAAACACAATATCAACGCCGCGCTTGCCGGTGAACTTTTTAACCTCTTCGAGAACATCCTGCGTTCGATGATTGATAGTTATATCTGCGCCGAGTTCTTTGGCTTTTTGTAGCTTGGCCTCATCACTGGCGGTGGCAAGCACGCGCGCTCCAAACAATTTAGCGATCTGAATGCCTGCGCTGCCCACTCCACTTCCTGCCGCCAAAATCAACACATCTTCTCCGGGTTGAACTTGCGCCTGATGCACAAGCATGTTCCAAGAAGTCAGAAAAACTAACGGAATTGCAGCGGCCCTTTCAAACGTCATCCCGTTGGGAATATACAAAGCATTTTGGCAAGGCGCCGTTACGAATTCCGCATACACACCCGGGGTGTTTTCACCAAGAACTTTGTAGTCGCGACAAAGGTTATCATCTCCCGCCAAACATTGCCGACAAGAACCGCAACCCCACCCCGGTGCAAGCAGAACCTTGTCGCCAATTTTCACATTTTTCACCAACTCACCGACCTGAGATACGATGCCCGCGGCGTCGGAGCCTAAGATGTGCGGCATAGGAAGCTTACCGGAGGTCACGCCCTTCCGCACCCAGAGATCGAGATGATTTAAGGCAATGGCTTTGACTTCAATCAAAACTTCAGTAGGATTAATTGAAGGTATAGGATACTTTTCAAACGAAAGATTATCAGGGCCGCCGTGTTCACGGATGACTACGGCTCTCATAGTTTCCTTCATATTTTTTGATCTGAGTTGGTTTAAGTTTAAGCAGGAATCGATAATTCCGTTAACATGCGGCGCAGAAAAACCCCAACCATGGCCTTGCGATACTGTGGAGAAAAATGGACGTTGCGATAAGGCTTTACCTGTTCCATGACCTTATTGCTGATATGCTCAATCAAGTGCGGCGTCAATTGATCGCCGATAAATTGTGAGGTAACTTCTTCAAAGATAAAGGGAGTGGTGCCGGTCCCGGTTACAGCAATGCTCATCTGTTCGATAGTTTTGCCATCGAGCCGAAATGCAAACGCAGCTCCCATCACTGGGTAATCCATGTTGTCGCGGACGCGCAGTTTTTTGTAGGCCGCCTTAAGTCCAAGTGAAGTTTTAGGAATGCTAATTTGGGTTAAAATTTCTTCGGGAAGTTTTACGTTGCGGGTAATTCCATCGTGAGTGAAAAATTGATTAGAATGAACGGCGCGTTGGCCTTCCGGGCCGGCCAAATGAAACGTCGAATCCAGCACCATAAATACTGGGGCGAGATCACCGGAATAGGTAGCATAACAGATTTCCTTTTGTGGAACAACGAGGCAATCGTCGCCATCGGCTTTCAAACAAAAACCTTTGGATTGACGCCACAGATATGATTGATTAAAAAACCAGCAGCGGGTATCGAGCAAAATATTGCCGCCTACTGTTGCGGATTCCCGGAGCAGTGGGGTCGCGATGAGATGAGCGGCCTCTATTATCGCCGGGTAATTTCTTGCGAGCTGGGGACTTTTTTCCAATCCCACGAGCGGCACCATCGCGCCGATTTTGTTTTCTGTTATTTCGTAAAGTTTTTTTATTTGGCTAAGACTGATGACATTATTACGATGATTGAGCCGGTTTTTATAATTTGGCAAGACATCCGTGCCGCCGGCAATATAGTCAAAATCACCGTCGCAGCTTTTGGCAATCGATAAGGCCTCTTCTACAGTGAGCGGCTGGTGATAATGGAATTTTGGTAAAATCATATTCTATTTAACTGATTTATCCATCTGCTTGGAGGCAACCGACAGTATTTTGTTTATTACAGCGTCTTGATTAGGGAGCAAATCGACCCCCTGGAGGCGCGGAATCAGGATCGCCCAGTTGTAATCTTTCGCAAAAATATTTTTAAAGATCGGCAGTGCGGCATCGACTTGTCCGGCATTGACCAACGATACGGCATGCCAGAATTTCATTTCGAGGTTTTCCGGAAACATCGCTTCGGCTGCGCCATATTCTCGCAATGCGCCATCGACGTCGTTGTGCTCGATGGCTAAATCGCCGTTGTTCATGTGTTGATAGGCACGGTGAACTTTTACCAACCTCCGGATTTCCGTAAGTGGCTCGGCGTGATCCTCCACTCGCAAGTCCATAACTTTATCGGCCCACGGGCGGCCGCTCGATTCACCCTTCACAATCAAAATCGCGGCCGATTGTTTGCCGCGAATGTCTCCGCCCACAGATTGCGCCGCATCCAATGCTGCAAGCATTTTTTCAGCCAGGTCACCGGTTGTTTTTTCGTACGCTTCCTTCATCGCCGGCCAAACCTTGTCGTTGAGCATCAAATTGGCCTGCACCGAAAAATTATCGCCAACGATGTGACCGGCATCAGGAATGCACTTTTTTCCTGTGTGTGCCGCTACGTTCCCGTTGACATCAATAATCGCAACCTGCCGAATCTCCGGATGTGGATCGGCGGTTGTCAACGCAGCCAAAGTTTGCTCTGCCGTCCGGCCGGCGCGCAACAATTCCAGCGCCAACGGTCCATACGTAACATCCACCAACGATTGTGTGGCCACGGCGCCGACTCCAGCTTCCGCCCAAGTGACAACCGATCCGACGGAAAACCAGTGCGATTGCACAGCGACTCCCATATCGCCGGTTTGCGGATCGCGCGCGACAATTGAATATGTATGAACCGGGCGAGATGGTTTTCGATTGGCGATTTCTAATTGCGCATGCAAAACGGAAAGCGATAGCAGAATAGAAAAAGTTGCTGGAATCCAGATTTTTGAAAACACGCTTGCCTCCTCTCCTAATAACAATATTTATGTCGCGACAATTTTCCGAGATGCGATTCTTTCAGCCGTGCCCATCTGGCGCTGTGACGCGCGCCAGATTTTATCCGGCGTCATCGGCAGCTCATACATGCGGACGCCAATCGCATCATAAATTGCATTGGCGACAGCAGGGAGAATCGGGAGCAACGGTCCCTCGCCGGCCTCCTTGGCGCCGTACGGCCCTTCGGGATCCATGCTTTCAACGATAATGACATCCACCTCCGGCATCTGCATCGGTGTCAAAGTACGGTAGTCGAGAAAGTTGGGCCCGGCAATTGCGCCTTTAATGTACGTCATCTCTTCGCACAAGGCTTGGCCGAGACCCATGTGAATACAGCCTTCGATCTGTCCTTCCACCGCCAGTGGATTGAGCGCCCGGCCGCAATCATGCGCCGCCCAGACTTTTTCTACCCGAACTTCAAAAGTTTGGGGATCGACTTTGACCTGTGTAATATAAGCCTGAAAGCTGTAAGTCGGAGAAAGCCCGGCGCGCCAACCTTTGAACTGATCGCGCTTACCGATCGGAGGCGGCGATTGATAAATGCCTTTCGCAATCAACGCGCCATTTTTTGCCAAAGCCTCCTGCAGGGCTTGATCGAATGTTAAGGAAATTTCCGGCTTCGGCGCGAATATCACTTTTTCATCTTGCAGGATAAATCCATTAGCCGGATAACCAGTTTTCTGCGACGCCGCGATGACCAATTTTTCGCGGATCTTTTCGGCGGCTTGAATCGCCGCATTGCCCGCCATAAACGTCACGCGGCTGGAGTAGGATCCGAGATCAACAGGGTCGGTGTCGGAATCCGCCGAGAAGATACGAACGCGCTCAAGCTTGACCCCCAAAGGCTCCGCAACACATTGCGCCAGCATGGTGTCGCTGCCCTGTCCGATTTCAGCGGCCATACAATGTACGGTGATACCGCCATCCATGTCAATTTTTAGATGTACAGTGGATTGCGGCAGTTCATTGAAATGAATGCGATGGGCGCTGCCGCTGATATAAAACCCGCACGCCACTCCGATGCCCTCGCCGTACGGCAATCGGCCGTGTTTCTTGTCCCAACCCGAGCGTTCCCGTGCCCGCAAAATGCATTCGCGGGTGCCATTGCTGGTGATGCGGAATCCGTTGATGGTTTCGCAATTTTCTGGCAGCAAATTGGCGAGACGAAAATCACACGGATCGGTTTGAGCTTCTTCAGCAAGTTGATCCATCAAAACTTCGAAAGCGAAGCGGGTGTTGACAGCGCCGTGTCCGCGCATCGCGCCGCACGGAGCTTTGTTGGTGTAAACTCTTCGCCCGGCGTAACGGAAATTGGGAATCTGGTACGGCCCCATCGCCAGCACGCCGTTGTAATATGTGGTCACGACGCCGAAGCTTCCCCATGCGCCGCCATCGATGGTGGCATCCAAATCCAGTGCGGTGATTTTGCCCTGCGAATCGGCGGCGACTGTGATTTTCGTTTTGGTGGGATGACGGCCGTGGTTGTTGTAAAAGTTCTCTTCGCGATCAAACAGAATTTTTACCGGCCGCCGGCACTTGCGCGACAACATTGCCGCGATCATCTCGTGGGGAAAGGGATCGCTCTTTCCGCCGAAGCCGCCACCCACCATCGGACGAATCACTCGAATGCGATGCATCGGCATTTCCATCACTTCGGCCAGCGCGCGATGCAGATAGTGCGGCACCTGCTGCGCTGACCAGATGATTAAACGATCATCTGCATCGTAATGGGCAATCGCAGCAATGGGTTCTGTGAATGCATGATTCAAACCCACGAATTCAAAATCGCCGCTTTTCACATATTTTGAATTTTTGATCGCCGCCGGCACATCGCCAAAATGTTGTTCGACAGATTTGTGGATATTGGTACCGTCCTCGGTGTTATCCTGCAACGGCTCATCCGTTCTTTTAAGTCCATCTTCCACGCGCAGAATTTGTGGAAGCTCTTGCCATTCAATTTCAATTAGCCGCAAAGCTTCCAGCGCGATCTCCTCGTCATCCGCTGCCACTGCGGCGACACAATCACCGATGTAAAGCGCCTTGCCGGCGCGGCCCGCAGCGCCCGGCTTCGGAAGGCTGATTTCATCTCTAGAAATGGGCAATACGCCAAAGCGATTCTGCGCTCCCTTTTCATCACCCGTGAGAACGACGTGAACGCCCGGCAGCGCCTCTGCTTTCGACATATTGATTTTGACGACTCGCGCGTGGACATACGGACTGCGCAGAATCTTTCCCACCAACATGCCAGGCAGCTTGATATCGTCGGTGTAAAATCCTTCACCGGTCGTTTTCTTCATCGCGTCCACCAACGGAACGCGGCTGCCAATCACATGTTGCTTGGAATTATGATTATTGGACGGCATGATTCACTCTTGATGTATTTTCATATCCTGCGCGACATTTTCGATGGCGTCCACAATTTTGATGTACCCGGTGCAGCGGCACATGTTACCGGAAATGGCTTCATTAATTTCGTCCCGATTCGGGTTCGGATTTTCATCCAAAAAAGCTTTGGCGGTCATAATGAAACCCTGCGTGCAAAATCCGCACTGCGAGCCGCCGGACTCAGCAAACGCTTTCTGCAACGGATGGATGATCGGAGACTTCAAACCTTCGATAGTCGTGATTTTTTTGTCGAGACACTCCAAGGCCATCGTCAAACACGAGAGGCGCGCGCGGCCATCGATGATGACCGTGCAGCAGCCGCAGGTTCCCATGTCACAGCCACGCTTGGTGCCGATTAAATTGAGGTTCTCGCGGATGACATCAAGAAGCACGTCATATTCGCGAATGGCAGTTTCGTAGGTTGAGTCGTTGATGATTAGCGTTACTAACTTTCTGGCCATTTCTGCTCCGAAAGTTTACTAAGCCTTCAAGGTTTAGTAAACGTCATTTCTTACCAAACAACTCCCGCGCGATAATAACCCGCTGAATCTGACTCGTGCCCTCATAGATTTGAAAAATCTTCGCATCACGCATCATTTTTTCAACTGGATACTCCGCGGAGAAGCCGTAACCGCCAAACACCTGCACCGCATCTGTGGCGACTATCATCGCCATGTCAGCCGCGAAAGCTTTGGCAAACGCCGCTTCGAGAGTGTTGCGTTCGCCGCGATCGGTTTTCCATGCGGATTTCCAGACCAGCAGCCGTGCCGCTTCGATATTCATCGCCATATCCGCCACCATGAAATTAATAGCTTGATGCTGAGCAATCGGAACGCCAAATGTTTTGCGTTCCGCGGCGTAACGGATGGCGTGCATCATGGCGCCTTGCGCTAAACCGACTGCCGCCGCTGCGACCACCGGGCGGGAATGATCAAATGCCAGCATGGCGATTTTCCAGCCATCGCCTTCTTTGCCAAGACGGTTGGCTTCGGAAACTTTTACATCCTCAAAGCTGATCCCACGGGTGTCGGATGCGCGCTGTCCCAACTTTTCCTCATGCTTACCAATTCTGATGCCGGGGGTATCAGCAGGGACGATGAACGCTGTCATGCCTTTGTAACTGGCTTTGGGATCGGTGTACGCCAGCACAAAAAACCACTTGGCCTGCGCGGCATTGGTGATCCACATTTTCTGACCGTTGATGACGTAATCATTGCCGACTTTCTTTGCAGTAGTTTTGATGCCCGCCACATCAGAGCCGGCATCCGGTTCAGTCACAGCGTAAGCAGAAAAGGAAAACTCCTCCACCATTTGTCCAAAAAATTTCTTCTTCTGATCTTCGGTACCTGCGACCAGCAGTGGACCTTCAGCCAACATGTTCGCCATCATCGAGGTGCCGATGCCGGTGCAGCCAACGCCAAATTCTTCGGCGATCAGGCAGTCTTCGAGCACACCCAGTCCGGGTCCGCCGTAGGCTTCTGGAATTTGCACATTCATCAGGCCGAGTTTCCACGCTTTGCGGCAAACATCCATGGGGAACTCCGCTTTCTTATCATACGCCGAGGCCACCGGCACGATTTCTTTTTGGGTGAATTCGCGGGCTAATTCCTGTAGCTGTTTTTGCTCGTCAGTGAGGCTAAAGTCGATCATTGTTCCGTCCTTTGCATCTAAGTTTTCATGAATTGTTTGATTTCGTTTTCAAAAAAGAGCTTTATTTTTTTCCAGTCGATCTTTTCGAACATCGCAGGCATGGCATCTTCTTCCGCATCCCCAAAGTATGTTAGACTTTTGTAAACGTGATATAGCTCGTGATTCAGTTGAGCAAATTTTTCTTGATAGAATCGTAAAATCTCCAGTAAAGGATATTCTCTATTACAAATGAAAAACAGATCGATGAAATCGCGTTTAGTGCCGCGCGTGGATATTGCGGAAATTTTCATAGCGGCGATATCAGCGGTCGAAGCCATTTTAACATTTTGCCGAAAATATAAACTTTCCCGAAGCAGTGGATACTGATATTTAAAAAAACTACAAGAGATACCCTTAATTAAAACCAAAAGCGTGTTTTCTTCTCTTACACGAACTTCTATTTCGGTTACTCGTTTCAGTCCGTCCAAAACTGAATCAACCGCGAATGGCAGCTCTCGAAAGAAATCAAAATCGACAGATTTGCGATGCCCATATTGCAAGGCCAAAGCGGTACCGCCAGCCAAATAGAAATCGTTCACGATTTCCAACTGACTCAATAGTTCCAAAACGGGCTTCTGTTTTTCAGTGAGGATACGGGTATGCATTCTTCGGATTTGAGATTCAAAATAATCTGCCAAAAGTTTAAAGTACGAGTTGCGAGACGGCGACGCCCTTTGCTGCTGGTTATGAAGCGTTTGATTTCTGTATCTCCTAACGTTCGTCGCAACCACCGCACACCTTCGAGCGTGCCATAATCGAGAATACGTTCCATGATATACTCCGGGTATTCCTCCGTATTCAACTTCTCCGCGTCCACCTCCCAGAAAAGATTATGAAATTCCCTCGGGACTTTGGCCATTATGCTCGCTCCAGCAATAACGTCATGCCCATGCCGCCGCTGACGCATAGCGTCGCCAGGCCGAGCGTGACATCCCGCTTCATCATTTCATGTAACAGAGTTACAGTGATTCGTGTGCCGGTGCAGCCAATGGGATGCCCCAAAGCGATGGCGCCGCCGTTCACATTAAGTTTTGAAAAATCGAAATTCAATTCGCGATGACATGCCAAAACCTGTACAGCAAAAGCTTCGTTGAGCTCAATCAGATCGATGTCACGTAAACTGAGCTTGTTCCGTTCGAGCAAGTTGCGTATCGATGGCACCGGTCCAATTCCCATCAGCGCCGGATCGACGCCGGCGACGGTGTAATCAATAATCTTAGCAACGGGCCCGGATTTCAAGTCTGCTACTCGTTCTTCGGAAACAACTAAGAGCGCCGCCGCGCCATCGGTTATCCCCGAAGCATTGCCGGCGGTTACCGTCCCGACTTCGCGAAACACCGGTTTGAGTTTGGCGAGAGCCTCCACCGTCGTATCCGGCTTCGGGTGCTCATCCGATGAGACAACATTCTTCTTTCCTTTGGATTCAATCTCAATTGGGACAATTTCATCCACAAAACGATTTTGCTTTTGCGCCTCGGCGCAACGCTGCTGCGACATCAGCGCATAGTCATCCGACTCCTGCCGGGAGATGTTGTATTTGACTGCAAGATTTTCCGCGGTCTCTCCCATGACTTCGCCGCAAAGCGGACACAAAAAGCCATCGCGGTACATTCCATCAACGACCTCTGCATGCCCGAGACGATATCCCCAACGTGCGTTGGACAGAAGGTACGGTGTGTTGCTCATACTTTCCGTTCCGCCGGCCAGAATCATGTCGGCGTCGCCCAACGCAATAGCCTGATATGCGTTCACAATCGCTTTCATTCCGGAGGCGCAGGCTTTGTTGACGGTGTACGCCGGCACGGTTTCGGGACATCCGCTTTTGTATGCGATTTGCCGAGCCGGATTGGGGCCGGCGCCAGCTTGGCGCGCATGGCCGAAGATCACTTCATCGATTTCATTCGATGAAATGCCTGCGCGTTTGATACATTCTTTCGCAGCTATCGCCCCCAACTCAGGCGCACTTAACGAACTCAGCGCGCCTCCAAATTTGCCGATCGGGGTTCGGACTGGCGCAGCCAAAAAAACTTTTCGTGATATGTTTCTCATTACCTTCCAGTAAATTTCGGGCTGCGCTTTTCCCGAAACGCGCGAATGCCTTCTTTATGATCTTCCGTTTTGATTAAGATGCTCTGAGCTAAACTTTCGATGGAACGCCCGGTGGCAACATCGGCATTGACACAATTCCAAAGAATGCGCTTGGCGAGGCCAAGCGCGATCGGTGCACGCGTCAAAAGATGGCGGGCGATTTGATACGTTTCATCTATCAATTGCTGATGAGGAACGACTCGGTTGATCAAACCGATTCGTAACGCTTCGTTAGCGGAAATCATCTCGCCAATAAAGACTAGCTCTTTGGCTTTTCCGTAACCGATCAACTTCACCAATCTCGAACAGCCGCCGGCGCCGGGAATCAACCCGATCTGATTTTCACGAAAGCCAAATTGCGCATCCACTGAAGCGATGCGAATATCACACGACAACGTTATTTGAAGACCCGCGCCGGTGCAGGGCCCATTGATCGCGGCGAGCACCGGTTTCTCCAGCGATTCAAGGGCATCAAAGAAACCAGTGAATTTCTGGGTCTCCTGGCGGAACTCCGGTGTGTTCCAATCTTGATCTAAAAAATCGATATCGCCGCCGGCGGAAAAGGCGCGACCCTCGCCGGTAAAAACAATAACTTTGATTGCGTTGTTTGAGTAAATCTCATCAATTAGCGAATGAAACTCAGCGCGCATTTCGGCATTCATCGCGTTGAGTTTCTCCGGACGGTTGAGGGT
>Ga0247727_10012425_pt1 | contig 14621 bp, 3 predicted proteins | sample WisWelCaveWW1625_FD_202498 | JGI IMG/M metagenome (GOLD analysis project Ga0247727, IMG submission 202498) | Biofilm microbial communities from Wishing Well Cave, Virginia, United States - WW16-25 | ecosystem: Environmental > Aquatic > Deep subsurface > Groundwater > Cave microbial mat | place... | reverse complement strand
TCTCCCTTTGCGCTACTAAATGCGTTGAAAACAGGATCCTCCAAAGCGAATCTTTCCGGTGCGCCACTATGGCGACTAATAATGTGTCCTGCTTGTACTCCAGGTTCTTTGGAATAAAGCTTTGTACCGCGCCACCACTGTGTCTCCGGGTCAACAAGGAATCTCAACAGATGCTGGGGATTATCGAGAATAATTTTGAGTTGTGTCTTGAGGAAAACTCGTCTCAAGTAGGCGCTGCGTGCAGCACTCGCAGCCTTCAGCGCTTTCTGAACAGCTCTGGTACCTTTATTTACAATCGCACGGAGGCCGACCAAATTTATAATTCCAGCTACACTATATATCGCCTGAGCAGTCTCACTTGCATTTTCCTTAGGACCCAGGCCACCAGGGACACCACCTGAGACACCTTCGGTAGATTCCGATTTGTTTAAATTAAGCAAGCCAACCACTTGAGAAATCTTACCTCTTCTAGTCTGGGGTTCGTATCGGAAGAATTTAGTGCCAGGTATCTTACGAGCTTCTTCTATTGGTTCTGACACAACGATCCCCTCTTCTCCTTCCTGCCTGGGTCTTTGCCAAAAGACCTCCTTAGGCTTGATCGTCTTTCTAAGCTGTGCAGATCCAGGGCCTCTTAGCTCCTTTATGATTATTGGATTCTCTGGTGAGGATCCCACCTCATCTTTAGCCTGTGTGCCGGTTGCATCGGTAAAGGAAAGCGGGTTGCCTCGTGAATATTGGTAAAGATCAGAACCGTCCACCATGCCCGCCGGATCGCAACTAACCCATCTTCCCAACCAAGGCGCATAATACCGGGTCCCGTGGTAACTGAACCCCGTCTCTTCATCCCGCTCCTTCCCCGTATAGCGATACCGCTTCAGACTCACCTCGGCAATGCTGCGCCCGGTTTGAAACGCACTTGTGCCATAAGGGTGGTATTCCTCGTAAGAGATCAACGCTCCGTCCCCATCCAATTCCAAGCTGGCAGATCCGAGGTGATTACCGAATTGATAGCGGATCAGTTGCTCTGAGGTATCAGTACGCGTCTCCACCAGAGCGATGCGCTGCTTGTCGTCCATCACGTGCAGCGATTCGCGCTCCAGCATCACGTCCGCGCCATTGCCGTTGAATTCGCGGTAAACCTCGAGGCTGCCGAGGTAGATGCGCTCATTCTTGCGTGTCCGGTTCTGCGTCTCGATCACTTTGCGCACTCGCTGCCCGCTGGCGTCGTACACGTAGTAAGCCGTGCCGCCGCCACCCAAATCCACTTGCTGCAACTGGTCTTCAAAGTCCCAGACCATTTTCATCGAGTTGATGGCCGTCATACAGCCGTGAACATCGTTCCCCAGCGCGTCCTTGTAGGTGTAGGTCTCAGGTGTCTGACCAACAGACGTGCGCGTCAGCCGGTTGCTCTTGCGCGTGGCCGGTTCGAGCAGACTGTCTGCTTCGTATTCATACCCGCGGTTCCAACTGCCGCCATTGGCGATATGGTGTAGGAACCTGAAATTGCCAACTTCGTCATATTCGTACTGCTCAGTGTAGTTGCGCATCGCCTGCGCGTCATTCGGATGCGCCCGCAGGCCGAAGAACGGATAGTCGCGCCGGTTGCCCTCCGGTGGGTCGAAATCGAGCGCCGTCTGTCCGATGTGCTCGCGTCCTTTGGCTTCGATCAGGCGATAGATGGCGTCGTAGGTGTATTCGCAGACCGGCTCAATCTGTTCCTGGTTGTGAGAAATCCTCTTGAGCGCAGCGTCTTCAATGCGGGTGATGTTGCCTGTGGGGTCGTAGGTGTAGCGCAAATCCTGCACGACCGTCGGGTCGGCAAAAATCTGCGAAGCGGGGCCATTCAACCCTGACGGGCGCGTCGTCTTCAGGTTCGTCAGGCGGAAGGTCAGCGGGTCGTATTCATAAGTGGTCTTTGCGTTGTTGCCGTAAGCGATCAATTGGCGCTGCCCTTTGGCGTTGTAGTTGATGTTAGTGACGAACGGCGTCGCCGCTGCCGCGCCGCGCAGATTGACGCTTACCTGTTCGAGCAGGTTTGCTTCGTTATAGGTCGGGCGAATGACATTTGGCGGCATTGTGGCGTTGTGCGGCGATGTCAGCGTGATGGGCCGGTTCAGGGCATCGTAGGTCGTACTGCTCGTGAAAATCTCGCTTTCCAGCACGGGCGCGAGCGACCAGTTCACTTTCTCTTTGTAGTCGTGAAGTAACCGCCTGCTGCCGCTGAGCAGATTGCCCTTGAAATCGTAAGCTTCATTGGTCACCAGACCCGCGCCGTCGCGGATCTGATACACGCGCGTGCGGTGGTTGCCTGCGTCGCCGAGACTTTCGCCGTAATCGGTGCGCTCGGCCAGCCACTCTGTACCGCTCTTAGTGACAATCAGTTCCCGGAGCCGTCGCAGTTCGTCGTAGGTCATCTGCCGGGTGAAGCCACGGCTGTCCCACGCGCGGATGGGTTTGCCCGTCACGTCATTCAGCATCCATCGCTCGCCCGCTTCCATACTGGCCTGATGAATGCGAGAGCCGAGCATGTCGTAGTCGTAACGCATGACGATGCGTTCTTCGAGAACATCCAAATCGTTTGTCCGTTCGTCTCTGACCTCGCGTTGATTGCCTTCGATGTCGAGTACAACGCGGGTAGCGTATTGAATAGGCGTGTTGTCAGGTTTGAAGCCGTTGTGCGCCAGCGTCAGAAACGTGCGGCCCAGCGTATCGAAATGCGCGACCGCCGGGGTGTTGGCATGAGCGGCGGCTTTCCGCGCGGCATCCTGTTCGGCTGCGCCCATCTGATTGCCGATTCGCTGCGCGTACCAGGTTTGCCAGGTCGCGGGCTGCGTGGCGAAATACGGCGCCACATATCCGGCGATGTCGGGGTCGGTGCGCGGGTCGCCCGTTTCGGGGTCTCTCGGAGCGACCGTGTCGTTGACATCCCAGGTTGTCTGCCGCCACGGATCGAAGACGACTTTCTCGTAAGTGTGGTTCGGATGCAGCGTGGCGACGACGCGCTCCATTGGGTCGTAGAACAGAATCGGACTGACGCCGACGACTTTCGCAAACTCGAACTGATGCGTAAGGCTGAAGAACGGCTCGTATTGCCGCACCGGTTTGCCTTTGTTGTTGAAGATCGTCCAGCCGCTGCCGACCCACCGTGGAGGGCCATTGGGCATTTCCGGCTCAGCCTGAATCTTCTTCTGAATCTCGCGGCCAAAGCCGTCGGAATAACTGAAGCTGATCTGAATCTTCAGACCGCCCGCAGGCAAAGGGTCACTGGCGTGCGTCTCGCGCGCTAACGTCGCGGCATACGGCGGCTGCCACAGTTCAGGATTATTCGGATGAGCCTGTTGCGAATCGGCGAATCGAAGCAGGTCGTAAACGATGCGCGTTGTGGCTTTGCCCAGGAGCGAAGCGGCCTGGCCTCGCGGATCGGCGATAAAGTTTTGCAGAACCGGGGCTGGCGGGTCGGGATCGAAATCTTCGAGCAGGTCGCCCAGATTCTGACCGTCTTTGCCCATCACCGCCGTGGCCACCACCATGCCCAGCGCGTCAAACGCCGCTGCGGCGCCGTTGCGGTTCGGGTCAGTGATAAGTTTCGGTTGCAGGACGCGGTAATCGTTGACGGCTTCGACCGTGTTGAGCAAAGCATCCTGCGTGCGGATGACCAGCAGATCGCGCGTGTCGTAATCCACTACCGTGCGGTGATTGAACGGATCAGCGAATTTGCGCGGCAGGAAGAAATGCTGGCGCGCTTCGGTCAGTTCCTTCGCGGCAGTGCGGCTTGGGTCGGCAATGTCGGCGTCGGGGTCAAAAAAGATTTTACCTGATGGAATCCACCAGCGCCCTGCCGGATCGGTAGCCGGAAATAGAGCGCTGGTCTTGTAATCATCGCTAAGGATGTAGCCGCCTTCCCCCTTGAGAATACTTTCCCGCTCAGGGGGCGGGAGCAGATCCTCAGTCCCCCGGCGGTACACATTTAACAACCCCGGTGTGAACGAAAGCTTGTAACTCTCGCCCGGAAGCGCCAGGGGCTGAAGTCCACCGAGTGGCAACAGTCCGGTCAAATTGTCATTGCGGTAGAGCGTGCGGACGTGTTCGATGGGCCTTTTCTGCTTCTGAGTCGGATCAGCCGTCTGTTCGTAAGGAATTTCCGTCGCCGAAGTCAGCAGCGCAAAGTTGTCTCTGGTGAATTCGGCGAAGCTGAATCGCGGCGCGTTGTTTTCCGGCTTGAAGCCCGTCAGTTCATACGTCCGGGCTTCGGCGGGAAGCGGCGTGCGATAGTTGTCCGGGAACTTGACCACGTCGTCAATCGCGTTTGTGACCTGGTTTTCCGTGTACGTAACGAGCGTAGCCCTTTGCTTGTCCCGATCGCGCGGTTCGGGAAGAGGAGAGGTTTTTCGCCCATAGCCGATTGCCAGCGACTTGAGCACGTTGCCGTAGGGATTAACTTCCAGCGTCATTGCGTGGGTCACGCGCGGATCATTGAGATTGCGTTCGTAATGGTAACTGATTGCTTCGCGGGGATGCGTGAAGAAGACCGCGTGACGATTGATGGACTGCGGCTGCAAACGCTCGATGGTGAAGTTCTGCTCGGTGATGGTGTAGGGCAATCCCGCCTTTGCGGAGCCGTCATCGGCATAAACTTCCTGCCGCAACATCGAGCCTTTGAGCGCGCGGCAAGCTTCACGGGTTTCATCGGCGCTGAGTGTTACGTCCGGCAGAACAGTATCGTCGAGCAGGTTGTCTTTGGCCCACGTTTCAAACGCGGCTTTGTCCGGCGGCGCGCCGAAATATTCATGCGCCAAATGGCGGCTGATCTCCTGGCCGCGAATGAATACGCCGGTGTGAAACCAGGTCTTGGTATGCGCGGGCGGCATGTGCCAACTGGCATCTACGTTGGCGGCGGTTTGGTCGAGCTTGTCGAATTCGTCGGTGTCAAATTGCTCGACCATCCCGAAGCCTCGGAACTCGCGCTCGACGCCGTCGAAATAACCGTGATGATAGGCATAGCGGGTGACAAAATGATTGCGGCTGATCTGGTCGAAGGTCTCCACGCGCTCGACCACGTGAACGGGAAACGGTAACCGCGTGATCCAGGGCTTTCCGGCGTACTTGTCTTCCAAATAGAACTTCGTCGAGGGTGCATACTGCACGCGGGTTACGGCGCCGAGGTTGTTCTTTGACGAAATCATCAGGTGCGGCTTCTGCCCGCCCATCAAATCCACATAGCGCATTGGCCGCCGCGCATCACCCGTCAAAGGCGACGACCAGACCAGACAGGCTGTGCCATTGCCTAGCAGATCCGTGACTGTCACCGACGAAAGGTTGTCCGTGCGGGGAAAGACGTTCAAGGGTTTCGGATCGTCCCAGCGATTGCCGGATTGATTGAAGTAGAGGCGAACGCCATCGCCGTGCAGGTAGATGATGTCTGTCACGCCCGAACCGTCAATATCCGCCAGCCGGATGCGCCGCTGATCGAACTGATCCGGGCGGTCAAACCACGGCGCATTATCCATTGTGACCTTCGCGCCGAAACGTCCGTAGCCCAGATTCGGCCAGTAACAAACTTCGCCATTGCGAATGCGCACGATGTCGGTCAGCCCGTCGCCGGAGAAATCGGCTTGATAAATGGACTGCGTTCCATCAGCAAAGACCAGTCGCGGGCCTTTCTCTTCATCGAAGGGCTGGTGTATGCGTTCGCTCGCGCCAAAGCCCGCTTCGGCCAGCGAGGGGTACCAGGTGAAAACGTCGTCTTCGGTGATGAGGATGTCGGCGTGCCCATCGCCCGTCAGATTAATGAATTTCAGGTTGGGATCGCGCCAGTTGACATTGGGCAATGAAGTGAATGGGCGATGTGGCGTCCATTCACCGTCTTCTTCGTGTTCGTAAAACCCGGGCGCGGGGCCGTCGAATTGAACCAAATCAGGCCGCCCGTCTCCGGCCAGATCTAGGAACTGCATCCCGCCGCCGGAGATTCCTCTGAAAGATGGCTGCACAGCGACAAGTTCAACGGGCGCAAATTTGGCGATGGTACGTGCGACGCCCTTTTCAGGTTTCGGACTGAGATTGCGTTTGTAAAACCAGGCATCGGCTTGTTCCGTCAGGATGCCCGCCACTCCATCGCCGTCCAGGTCTATCCATTGATAATTCGATCCATCCAGACCGCCAGGAAGATTTTCAAGACTTTCAGCATCCAGTTCGCGGACTTTATCCTCAATCGCCGCCTTGCTGTATTCGAAATCTAAGGGCGGCAATGATTTTTTCAGATAGGTATCACCGGTCTGACGAACGTATCCCGACTGTTCGACCGAGGTGATGAATGAAGAGATGTGATTGGTGGTGTAGGTGAAATTGGTCGAACGTACCAGACAATCTTTGCCAACCCTTACTTCGCCCTCGAAATGGTGGAACATCAGCACGCGCCGGCAAAGACGATAGGTGCGCACCTCAAAGCCGCTGCGATAACTGGAAAAAGGATCATCCCGGCGGAGCCATTCGCCCGCATCGCTCGGCGTCGGATTGCCGGCGTCATGCTCGCCATAATCGAAGACTACCTCCATCAACCAATCGGTTCTTTGCGCCAGGTCTTCGCCTTGTTGTCGCGGGGTTCGGTTGCAGTACTTGATTCGCTTCAGATATTGGTTGGTTTCACGGATGGAATCTGTCCGGTTCTTTTCGTTGACCTGCGCCAGGTTTACCCCAGTCGAGTCGTCATGTTTGTACCGGTAAAGGATCGCATTGCCTTTATCGTCGTAGCTTTCGCAGATCAGCCAGCTAAAAATGTGGTTCTTACCATTGGGATCGGGGTCGGTGACGCGGCTTTCCGATGTTTTGCCGTACCAAGTAGTGATGTTGTCTTTAGTGATGGAGCGCCAGCGGACTTCGCCGGTTGTGGCGTCTGTCCACCGTTCAATGCGGGCAAAGAGGCCTTCGATGCGAGGACGGTAGCGATGGATTTTGTACCCTGGCGCTGAAGTGGTGTCTTCAAACCGGCTGCCATCCGGATTGAGAACTGGCACAAGGTCTTCCGCGCCAGAAAGAATAAAAACATCCGACTCATCCGCATCCTGATACTTTGGCAATCCCTTGTCGGTCTTGCGAGTGATCGCAGGCAGCGAAAGATTCCAGCCCAATCCGAAGGGCCCATTCCCAGCGCCCGAATCGTAGGAAAGCGAAAGCTGCGGCCCGAAGCCTGAACGTCCGGGCGAGACGGCAATCGGGACTGTCATCGAACCGGTTCCGGTGACCGGATTGGCCGCGAACTTCTCACCGATGCCTCGAATCGCGCCGCCGCCTTTGGGCAGTGAGATGGAAGGGGCGGCGAAAGGCGAAGGACCGTCGCCCTGGGCGCCCTGATTGACAGTATTCTCCCGCTGGCCCTTTGCCTCGGTGGTTCTCCTACCCTTTTCTGTTGCTTGGCCAAACATAGCCCGCCTCGGATCGGCGAGGCACACCGATCAGTCGCGCTGCGAGAACACAGGCTGACAGCGTGTCACGTCTATTTTGTGGAAGCCGGCTGCGGCTCCCGTGTGAGGGAACTGCTTTGGGACAACCGCGCGCAACACTGACGCGCGATAAACCAAATGACCAAGGAAAATAGAGGAAGCGACTGTCCGCAGACGCCAGCGATCACTATAGGCCGATCAAGCCTGGCTGAACGAGAAAGCCGGCAACGGAGCCGTTGGGACTGTTGATAATTCAAACTTTCAATCTCCTCTGAGCATTCAGAGAAGAACCCGCGACGCAGGCCGGCACGATCAGTGATCGTGGCCAGCGACGATCTGAACTGCATTCGGTAATTCGACGATAAATTCCATTGATAAAAAGCCAAGAACGGGCTGAGGGTATTGGTTCAACTGCCCTTTGTCAATTGTTTTCCTGCAAACCGGGACGATATTCTGTGATTCGATTGACAGTGCTGTAACCGGCCACTAGAATTCCGACGTTTCTGAAGCGATGGTCTGTGCTCATACCCCACTGACGAACAAGCCATGCATATCCAGGTCCTCAATACTCTTGAATTCGACCGGCTCAAAGCGCTGCTCCTCGAGCAGGTGCGCACTCCGCCCGGCGCCGCAGTGGCCGAGGAGTTGAAGATTTCGGACAGCGAAGAGGAGATAGCGCGCGAGTTGCGGCGCACCAGCGAAGGGGTGGCTTACCTGCGCGAAGGCACTGCGCTCGACCTGAACGACCTGCCCGATCCGCGTCCCGCGCTCGGCAAATTGAACGTCGCCGACGTCAATTTGGAACCGTTCGAGATCCTGAACCTGCTGCGCCTTGTCTCGGTGGCGATGGGATTGCGCGAGACTTTCCGCGACGGGCAGGAAAAATTTCCGCTGCTCCGCGAAATCACCGAGACCATTCCGAACTTGCGCGCGCTTTATCAACGGCTGCGCGGGCGCATCTCTCCGAACGGCGAGGTCGAAGATTTCGCCAGCCCCGAGCTGCGCGAAGTCCGGTTCCAGATTTCAAAGCTGCGCGGGCAAATCCAGCGCTCGCTCGAAAACATCTTGAAACGCGCCGATGAGGCGCACGCGCTCCAGGACGAATTCATCACCATCCGCAACGAACGGTACGTCATCCCGATCCGCAACGACAATCGCGGCGCGGTCGCCGGAGTCGTCCACGGGATGTCGTCTTCAGGCCAGACGGCCTTCGTCGAACCGCTCGAAACGATCAGCCTGAACAACGAACTCGTGCGGTTGCGCGAAGCCGAGCAGATCGAGATCACCAAAGTTTTGTTCGCAATCACTGAAGAACTACGCGACGAGCGCGCGGCTTTGCTGGCGATGGCTGACGCTGTCGGGTTGATTGATTTCATCGCGGCGAAAGCGCGATTGGCGATTGCGCAAAATGCCATTGAGCCGAAGGTCAACCGAAGCGGCAGGTTGAGTTTGAAAGACGCGCGCCATCCGCTGCTCGAAGCGAGCTTGAAAGCGCAGGGGCTGCCGATTGTGCCAATCTCGCTGGAACTCGACGCCGACACCCGGGTGATGGTCGTCAGCGGACCGAACGCTGGCGGAAAGACCGTTGTGTTGAAGACCGTTGGATTGCTTTCGCTGATGGCGCAGGCTGGCTTGCACGTTCCGGCGGCGGAAGCCGATCTGCCCGTCTTCCATCAGGTGCGCGCAGACATCGGCGATCATCAATCAATCGCCGCGAACCTTTCGACCTTCACCGCGCACGTTCAAAACATCCGCGAGATCAGCGATGAACTCAGTTCCCCTGCGCTCGTGCTGCTCGACGAGGTCGGCACGGGCACAGACCCGGAAGAAGGCTCGGCGCTGGGCGTGGCGATGGTTGATTACTTCCGCGAACGCGGCGCGCACGTCATCGTCACCACGCATTACAGCGGCTTGAAGATGTACGCCACCAATCGTGAGGACGTGATCAACGCGAGCGTCGAGTTCGACGAACGCACGTTGAAGCCGACCTACCGGTTGCTGGCCGGGCTGGCCGGATCGTCATCGGGTATCGAAATCGCCCGGCGATTCGGCCTGCCCAAAGCGATCACCGAACGCGCCGCCGAGCGCGTGAAGACGGCGAGCGCAGAGGCGACCGAGTATTTGCGGAAGCTGAAGGATCAATTCGATCATCAGCGCCAACTGGTCAATGCGCTGGAAGAAGAGCGCGCGGCGGTCGCCGACAAATACGCGAAGCTTGAACTCGATTTCATCAAGCGCGAACGCGAGCGTGAAAAAGAGTTCCGCGCCGAATTGCAGAAAGTCGTTGACGAGTTCGTGAACAAAGCCGAGAAGTTCGCCGCGACGATTGAAGACGCCGCGCAATCGCGTAAAGCGCGGAAGGAGATCGAGAAGCGAACGGTCGAGCTGAAAGCCGCCGCCAGCTCCGCCGCGCGCCAATTGCGCCAAAAATCGGTCCCGGTTTCCGGCGCAGCCGCGCCATCAATTGAAGGCGCTGCGACGATGAGCGAAGAGAACGTCGAGGCGGTTGATCTCAACGTCGGCGACCGCGTGCGCGTGCTTTCGCTCAACCAGGAAGGCGCGATCGAATCGGTCGGCGAAGACGAGATCGTCGTTCAAGTGGGCGCGCTCCGTTTCCGCGAACAGAAAGAAAATTTACGGCTGATCGAGCGCCGGGCGGAGTCTAAAAAAGCGGCCAAAGCCGCCGCCGGTTTGCCGCGAGGCGTTTCGGTCACGTTGCAGGAGCAACCGGCGATCGGCAGCGAGTTGAACGTCATCGGCCAGACCGTCAACGAAGCGACCGAAGCGGCTGACAAGTTTCTGGACGCTGCGTTCCTGGACAATCACGACCGCATCCGCATCGTTCACGGCGTCGGAATGGGAGCATTGAAGCGCGCGATTGCCAACCTGCTCTCGGGCCATCCGCACGTGGCCAAGTTTTACCCGGCTGCGCCGGGCGAAGGCGGCAACGGCGCGACAGTTGTGGAGTTAAAGAAGTAGCACGGCTTTTCCGGTCGGCGGCTCGATTGTAATCACTTGTCGTTATGCGTTTCCCGCAAACTTTCATTGATGACTTGCTTCAGCAGGCGGACATTCTGCGTATCATTTCTGATTACGTTTCGTTGAAGAAAAAGGGAGCGAGCTACTGGGCTTGCTGCCCTTTCCACAACGAAAAGACGTCCAGTTTTCACGTCGTCCCGGCACGACAGTTCTTCAAATGCTTCGGGTGTGGCAAGGGCGGCAACGTCATCAACTTCGTGATGGAGATCGAAGGCTGCCCCTTCCCCGAAGCCGTCAAGATCGTTGCGGACAAATGCGGCGTGCAGGTTCCCGCAGCCGAAGATTCGCAGGCTTTTGAAGAGCGAGACCGGCAGCGCGCCGACTTGATGCAACTCAACCAGTGGGCGACCGAGTTCTTCGAGCAGAACCTGGCCGAGACCGCCGAAGGCCGCCGCGCGCTGGATTACCTGGCCCAGCGCGGCGTGACTGATGAAATTCGTAAAGTTTTTCGGCTGGGTTACGCCCCGAACAGTTGGGACGCGATGGGAAGTTTCTTGCGCTCGCGCGGCGCTTCCAGCACGCAGATTGAACGCAGCGGTCTGGTGATGTTGAGAGATAGCGGGGGGTTTTACGACCGTTTCCGAAGTCGTCTAATGTTTCCAATCTGCGACACGCAGGGAAAGATTGTCGCCTTTGGTGGACGCATTCTGGGCGACGGCGAGCCGAAATACCTGAATTCGCCCGAGACCGCGCTCTACACCAAAGGGCTGCACCTGTTCGGCCTCAACCAGGCCCGCGAAGACATTCGCAAGCGCGGTTACGCCATCCTGGTCGAAGGCTACCTGGACTTTCTGATCCCGTTCCAGGCCGGGGTCAGGAATCTGGTGGCCAGTCTGGGCACGGCGTTGACTGAAAATCAGGCGCGGTTGCTGGGCCGTTACACGCGGCGGATCGTAGTCAACTTCGACCCCGATTCGGCGGGCGTTGCGGCGACTAAACGCAGTCTGGAGTTGCTTTTAGCCGAGGCTTTCAAGGTCAACGTGCTGACCCTGCCGGACAACTTGGATCCTGACGAGTACATCAGAGCGCACGGCTCGGAAGGCTATTTGAAGCTGCTGAAAGGCTCGCAACCCTTTCTGGACTACATAGTTGAGCAGGCCGTCAGCTCGAACGATCAATCGCGTCCGACCGGCAAAGTCGAAACGATCAACGCCATTTTGCCGTATTTGCGATTGGTCAAGGATCGCATCGAACGAGCCGAGCATTTCGAGCGTATAGCCGACCGTCTGAAAATTGACAGCCGCCTGATCCGCGAAGAATTCAAAAAAGCCGTTGAAACCCGCTCAGACCGAGTCGGCGAACGCGCCGTCAAGGCGTCAATCGCCATCAAGCCTGCGGAGCGAAAGTTGCTCGAAATCCTGCTCAATCACGCAACGGTCCGGCGGCAGATGATGTTTCAAGTGATGGAAGAGGATTACGAAGGACTGAGAACCGTCCAGCTCTTCCGGCTGATCTTTGAGTTCGAGCGTCAGGGCGCCGAGCCAAATTACCCGAATTTGAGCCAGGCGCTGGATGACCAGGATTTGGCGCGGGAGTTGCTTCCAGTTCTAATGATGGGTGGGTTCGACGCCGATCCGTCCGAGCAGAATCGGGCAGAACGCGCCGAGCGTGAGGCGGCAGAAAGCCTGCATTCTCTGCGTTGCGCAAAATTGGCTGAAAAACAGGCCGCATTGCAAGTAGAGATTAATCAGGCGCAGCGCAACAACGACGCCGCGCGACTCAGCGAATTGATGATGCTCAAGTTTGAATTGGCTAAACAGGAACGGGCATTGGCGCTGGCGGGCGGCCAGTGAGGATGGAATGAGGCTGAAGTAATCAAAAAGTGAGAAAGACGCCAAAACTTTTGCCCGTTTCCGATGCGTAAAGTGAAGTGAGTGAGATAAAGTAGAGAAGTCAGGGAAGTGAAATATTCTTACGCTGTGGCTGGCAGCTACGAAGCGGCCGCAGTGAAAGGGGTGATCAAATTGGACGAGAAATACACAGACGATGTTCAGAAGCTTCTGGACATGGGCAAGGAGAAAGCCTTCTTGACCTACGACGACATCAACCAGGAGTTGCCGGAGGGGTTGGTCTCTCCTGACGACATCGAGGACATCTTCGCCACTCTGACCGGCGAAGGCATTGCCATCAGCGATTCGGAAGAGAAGTTTCTGGAAACGGCGGCGGCGGCGGCCACCGCCGACAAGAAGTTCGAGGAGACGCCGGAGGAAGAGCTTGAGCTGGACCTCTCTCCGGGGGCGCTCGACAAAACGAACGACCCGGTTCGCCTCTACCTGCGCGAAATGGGCGTGGTGCCGTTGTTGACGCGCGAAGGCGAGGTGGCCATCGCCAAACGCATCGAGCGCGGCAAGATCAAGATGCAGAAGGCGATCTCGCGTTCGCCCGTGGCCATTGCCGAGCTGCTCAAGATCGGCGGCGAGTTGGCCGAAGGCGAGCTTTCGATCCGCGAGGTAGTGACTTTCAACGAACAGGACGGCATCACGGAGGAGAAGATCGAGGAGTATCACACCTACACCCTCGAAACCATCGCCGAGACCGCCAAGACGTTCAAGAAGACCAACACGCTTTACGAAAAGTTCCTGGCCGAGCCGAAGCGTTCGCCCAAGCAGCCGAAGCTGCGGCGTAAGCTCTCGCGCCAGCGCATCGAGCTTTCACAGCTCGTTCGTTTGCTCGAGTTCACGCCGAAGATTCAGGATCGGCTGGTCTACACGATGAAGCAGGCCAAGACCGAAGCCCAGACGACCGAGAGAGAGATCGAGAAGCTTTCGCGGTCTTTGGAGCGCAAACGCAAAGCCGAGGAGATCAAGGAGACGGAGAAGCAGTTGCGCGCCGCCAAGCGCCGGCTGTCCCAGCTCGAAGATCAGCACAATCAGCCCGCAGTCGAGATCAAACGCGCGGTGCTGAACGTGATGATCGGCGACTCCGAAGCGCAGCAGGCCAAGAAAGAACTGGTCGAAGCCAACCTGCGTTTGGTCGTGTCAATCGCCAAGAAGTACACCAACCGTGGGTTGCAGTTCCTCGACCTGATCCAGGAAGGCAATATCGGTTTGATGAAGGCGGTTGACAAATTCGAGTACCGGCGCGGTTACAAGTTCTCGACCTACGCGACGTGGTGGATTCGCCAGGCGATCACGCGGGCCATCGCCGACCAGGCCCGCACGATCCGCATCCCGGTGCACATGATCGAGACGATCAACAAGTTGATCCGCACTTCACGCGCGCTGGTTCAGGAGCTTGGCCGCGAGCCGACCTCGGAAGAGATCGCCAAGAAGATGGACATCCCGCCGTCGAAAGTCCGGAAAGTCCTGAAGATCGCGCAGGAGCCGATCTCGCTCGAAACTCCGATTGGCGAAGAGGAAGATTCGCACCTCGGCGATTTCATCGAGGACAAGACGATCCAGAACCCGTCGGAAGCCGTCATCAACATCAACCTCCGTGAGATCACCGAAGAAGTGTTGAAGACGCTCACGCCGCGTGAAGAGAAGGTCATCAAGATGCGCTTCGGCCTGGGGCCGAACGGCAGCGAGCATACGCTGGAAGAGGTCGGTCAGCATTTCGCCGTGACGCGCGAACGCATCCGCCAGATCGAGGCGAAGGCGCTGCGTAAGCTGCGCCATCCTTCGCGGTCGCGGAAGCTCAAGGCGTTTCTCGAAAGCGGACGGCCCTGATCGTATTCATCAATGCCGGCTATGAAAAGCCTCAGTCTTCTTCCGAAGACTGAGGCTTTTCAATTTCGCTGCAATCTTCACGGAGCGAAATACCCCGACAGATCAACGATGAAATGTGTCGCGGCGCTGGTGAAGATCTTGAAGGCTCCGTCCGGGCTTAACCCGACCACGAACGAGTTCGGCACAATATGGTTTGAGGTGAAGTTGAGGTTCGACGCGTTGGGGAGCGTCGCGTCGCTCGGGAAGAGCGTCACGAAGCCGCCGCCCGAAATGAAGTTGACCACCGTCGCGTTGCCCAGCACCGACTTCGCGCTGGCCGGGATCGTTTGTCCCTCGCAGCTCATCTGCGCCTGCAGCGTGAAGATGCTGCCTGCTCCAAGCGGCGTGTTCGAGGGGATGCAGCTCACGAACGGATCGGGCCGTGTGTCCAACCACCGCGCGGGCGCCGACAGCGGATAGAACAACAGCCCCTGCCCGT
>Ga0247727_10012424_pt1 | contig 14622 bp, 14 predicted proteins | sample WisWelCaveWW1625_FD_202498 | JGI IMG/M metagenome (GOLD analysis project Ga0247727, IMG submission 202498) | Biofilm microbial communities from Wishing Well Cave, Virginia, United States - WW16-25 | ecosystem: Environmental > Aquatic > Deep subsurface > Groundwater > Cave microbial mat | place... | reverse complement strand
CCATTCCGGAGGCTGGCGGCGCGATCTGGAACCTACGGGAGGAGGATCGGGGGGAGGCCCGGCAAGTCGATCGCGAACAGATCCTGAGCCTGCTTGCCGAGCTGGGCCGCGGCTTGGGGTTCCAAGTTGACGGAACGGACCCGATCCGCTGGTCCGATCGATCCAGCGCGGAGCACTTCAGCTTCTGGGTCGATGAATCTGCCAGGCTGGGCACCGCGATGCGCCGGCATACTGGGCTAGGCGGGCCCGCTCCAAGTCTGGGGATCGACGTGGTCGTTATCCCGGGAGGTCGGGCTGGACTGGTGGCCGAGAAATCGCGGCGCGACCCGCTGCTGCAGGCTTGGATGGAGAGTGCGCCGCGAGTCATCAAGTACCGTCACGTCCGCCGCCTGGCGGAAGACACGACTCTCGAACGCGGCAATCTACTGGACCGGCTCGTGCTGGATCCGCCCGGCCACGAGGACCCGCAGCTGCCCTTGTTGTAGATCCGAGCTGCTTGATCCGTTCATCTCCACTGTTGCGCAGGACGGACGCCTCCCAAGACGGGAATACTGATTCTCATAACCGCGTATGAGCTCGAGAGTAACTATCTTTGTTCAGTGATTCTTTCCCTCTAACTGTTCAGCCCGCCCTGGTGTTCGGGCCAGGGTGATTTTGTCACCTTTTGGCTCTCATTGGGGCTCAGCCGCGATTTTCCAAGGTCTTCGCCAGGGATGATCTGGGGGTGGTTTCCATGATTGTCTTGAGATCGGATTGAATGGCTGTGACCGCGGATTCTGCTGGTCCGGCTGGCACCAGTGCACTGAGGAGTTAACACGCGACTCGTTGAAGCTGAGGTATTAGACAAGAATTACACCATTGACTAAGACGCCAACTGCGCCGGGCCCGGTCCCACCCTACATTGCATAAACACCCAGTGGCGCCATATTAATGCAAATCCATCCCCTACACATCCCCCGCGGGGGTGCATTCCCGGAATTTCACCAGATAAGTGCCTTGAGTGACACGCTATACTGGGTGGATGAGGTCTAATTACTAGTTGGGCGGCTCCTATGCAGACTTCAGGAGTAATAAGTGTGGCGACTCTTCATTTGATGGTCGGACTTCCTTGTTCAGGGAAAACGACGTTTGCGCAAAAGCTTGAGCTTGATCAATCGGCACTTCGACTGACGACCGATGAATGGCATGTGCGTCTCTTTGGTCAAGATGCAACAGAGCCAGAACACGATACTCGGCATGGACTTATCGAGGCAATGCTTTGGAACATAGCAAGTAGGGCACTGATATTAGGAACGAGTGTAATCCTCGATTTTGGTTTCTGGGCACGACAGGAACGCGAGGACTATCGATGGCGAGCAAAGCAGCTTGGGGCTAGTAGCGTAGTACACTTTCTTGATGTGTCGGATGCTGAGTTAATGCGACGGCTTGCTATAAGGAATTCACTGCCTTCGCAGGAAGCTTTTCACATTCCCGAAGAGATGATGAAACCATGGATTGCGTTTTTCCAGAGACCGACGCCCGACGAACTTGAGTATAGAGAATAAAGGAGTAGGGCAAAGCCGCCCATCACCGGCACCAGCGGACAGCGGCTCTGCCGCTCGAAAACGGCGTCGGCTTGGCACCAGGTGCATTGCCTGAGTTGGCAAGCCGCCAAGTCCGGATCGGAGTTCTGGCCGTTCGGCGGCTTAGCTCAAGCGAATTCAAGAATGAAGTTCAATCGCGAAACAGCAATTGTCTGAAAAGCAAAGGTCGCCCAACAACCGCATTCATCCGACACGCTGGCTTCGCTTGCTCGTGGGCTGAGAATGTCTCCAGGAGGCTTCAGTACCTAGTGGTTGGTAGCGCGGGAGGCGCCGAATGGAAGTACGACACCTTTGGGACGAAGATAGAAAAGGCTATGTCCATCAAGGAAGACGACGAATCCGCCCTATCTATCATATCTGAGGCCCAATTGGCTGCAGCTCTCGCGAAGGCTCCGTGATGCGACGGTACCAAGTCCCCTTATGGCCGCCCAACAACTTCCATGAGAAGGCTTTGGTTGTCAAGGGTCGACGTGGCGACCGCTCCTCGCTGATCTTCCGGCTCAACTCCTGGACGCCACACTTCCATTCGCACTCTTGGTGAGCCCCTGGGGCTCGGTGCACGCTGGGGTCCAAGCTCAGGTGGGCGCTGCCATCTCGATGCCGGTTTCCGGAATGTGCTTCCGGCCCAGTTGTTGGCCGCAGTCGCCCTGACGGGGCATGGAGCCGGGCAATCACTACCGCTGCTCCTGGACGATGGTGTTGAAGGTCCCTCCCTTGCCTTTTTAGTTGACGGTCAGTGCGGGTTGGGCTGCTGGTGTGATTTGTCGAAGCGGCTGGTAGTCTTCCCCGGTCACCCACAGCCGATGAAGCAGGACGGCCAGCTTGCGAGCCACCCCCACCACCGCACGTTTCTTGGCATTCATGCCGCCACGTTCGGCCAGGCTCAGTCCCCAGCGGCGCAGGTCGCAGTCGGGACCGAAGGGCCCGAGGATGTACTGGGCGCTGCTCACCAGTAGGCGCCGCAAGTAGACGTCGCCTGTCTTGGTGATTCGCAGCTGCGGATCGGCACCCCCGGATTGGTTCTGGCGGGGAACCATCCCCAGGAAAGGCCCCACTTCGCGGCTCTTCCGGAAGCGGGCTGGATCTTCCAAGCTCAGGATGTAGGCCAGGGAGGTCAAGGCGCCCACTCCGCCGACCTGGCGCAGCCCTTTCGTCTCCGGGTAACGGCTCTGGCACAGATCTTCGATCTGGCGGTCGTAGGCGCGGATGCGCTCGGTCATCTCTCCGAGCGTATCGAGCAAGGGCTCGAGCGCCGGCTGCAGTGGCTGGGGCATCGCCTCCCGCACCTTGTGATGGAAGCTATCTGCTGAACAGGCTGGCAGCCGCTTGCCGAAGCTCTTAGCCATGCCTCTCATATGGTTGATCAGCATCGTCCGCACGCGCACCAGGGCGTCCCGCGATCGGATGAGCGCCAGATCCGCTTGCGTCTCCGGGCTTCGATGGTGCACCGGGGATAGAAGCTGAGGATCCAACCGGGCCAGCCGGGCCAAATACTCGGCATCGATCCGGTCGTTCTTGCGCGGGTTGCGGTAGATCAGCCGCAGCTTGCGGGCATCCGCCACGATGACCTCGTGCCCCAACTCCTTCACCAGGCGGCTGACCCATGGAGAATGGGTTCCAACCTCCATGGCCACGCGCCAGCGTCCCGTCGTAGTGAACTTCCGCCTCAGCGCGGACTCGCGGGTCGGCAAGCGGCTCTCTTCCACGACCTCCCCCTCCTGATCGAGCACCTGCAACTGGGACCAGCGGTCTCCTAGATCCAGCCCGACAAAAACGATGCTATCCTTGATCATCGCCGGTTCCTCCGTCTTCTATGCACTTCAAGTGCGTTTAGAGTGTGCTCATCGTACAGGATGAAGCACGTTGGCGAGGGACCGGCCTTCTCATCCTATCTCGATGGAGCCGACCCGGCCAGCTGCGGCGAATCGGGTCTAAGATGGGTTCGAAGCGCTGGCCAGGCGGCTCATCTCGAGGCCGTTGGGAGGCTTGTCACTGCCTTGTTCAACGAGTTGCCCGAATCCGCCTGAAGGAGGTGACTATCGAACCGATAGAGATAACATAGCGCACACGTAAAACTGGCGTCCTTGTAAACCTATCAGCATCCCCCTGAATCAGGGAAGGAGGAAATACAATGTTCAATTTTCAGAGGTCTGCACGGTCTAAAGGCGATACGAACCAGAACTCGTTCACACGCGTCTTATCCAAAGCACTGCATCTGGTTTTCGTAGCCGCACTGGTCGCCGGGCTGGCGCTGAGTGTGGCACCAGTGCCAGTGGCGCACGCCGCGACTATCACGGTCACCACGACCGCGGACGAGCTGAACTCCGATGGGGACTGCTCGCTCAGGGAGGCCATTCAGGCCGCAAACACCGACTCCGCGGTGGACGCCTGCCCCCCAGGCTCAGGGGCGGACACGGTTGACGTCCCGACCGGTACCTACACGCTGGCGATCGCCGGAGCCGGAGAGGACGCCAACGCCACCGGTGACCTCGATATCCTCGGAGATCTCACGATCTCCGGAGCCGGGGCCTCAACGACCGTCATCGACGGGGCCAACCTCGACCGGGTGCTGGACGTCAGGCGCGTCCAGGCCCAGGTCTCGGGCGTGACCATCCGCAACGGCGGCGGCGGGGGAGTCCAGAACCACGGGACGCTCACCATCACGAACAGCGCGATCGCCGACAACACTGGAAGCGGCCTGTCAAACGCGTTCGATGCTTTCCTGACCCTAACCGGCGTCACCGTCACGGGCAACACCGCGCTGAACGGCGCCGGGATCTTAAACCACGGCACGATGACCGTCTCCAACAGCACGATCAGCGGGAACACCGCGATTCAAGGGAGTGGCGGTCAAGGGATTGGCGGCGGGATCTTCAACAAGCCGGGCGGCACAGTTCACATCGAGGGAAGCACGATCAGCGGCAACTCGGCGGCGGTCGTGTCCGGTGGGATCGACAACAGCGGCACGCTGACCCTTATCGACAGCAACGTGAGCGGGAACAGCAACGGCGGCATCATGAACTGGTCCGGGGGGAGCCTGTTCGTTGAGGGCAGCGCTTTCTTGGGCAACACCGCGGAGAACGGCGCTGGCATTTTCAACCAGGGGGGGACCTTGGAGGTCACGGGCAGCAGTTTCCGCAACAACACCGCCACCGGCGGCGGGGGCGGCATCGCGCACGCGTTTGGTACCGCCACCCTCCAGAACAGCATCTTCGCGCGTAACTCCGCGCCTGGTGGGGGCGGCATCTTGTACGCGGGGGGGGACCTGACGCTCACCGGCGTCACCGTCAGTGACAACCAGGCGGGGGTCGGCGGCGGCATCACCACCCTCGACGGCAGCGCCGCCAACGGGCTGGCGGGGACGCTGACAATCACAAACAGCACGATCACCCGGAACACTGCGGGTTTCGGAGGCGGGGGCATCGCTAACGGGGAGAACATGACCCTGATCCTCCACGGCACCGAGGTGAGCAACAACACGACCGGGGGGGATGGCGGGGGCATCTTCAACGACGGGACGGTCACCCTCGACGGCAGCACGGTGAGACGCAACACCGCGAGTCGCGGCGGTGGCATCTTCAATAAGGACTCGCTGACACTCATCGATAGCGCGGTCACGCGGAATACCGCTACGTCCGGCCTCGGCTCCGGCGGTGGCATCTTCAACGACGGGGGGACAGTCAGCATCACCAACAGCACCGTCCGTAGGAATAATCCTGACGACTGCGTGAGCTGCTGACGCATACGATAGGCGGCGCTACCTGGACCCCATTTTATGTGTCGTGCCACCCTCAGGAGGAAGGAATGAACGAGATAGAAACGCAGGTCATTCAAGCCGAGAATGACCTCTTGAATTCTCTCAGAAGCGGCGAGTTAGCGGGGGTGTGGGGATGCATTTGAACGCGCCGGAGTATAAAAACATCTGGAACGGCGAGATGAAGACCTACAGCGTATTGAGCACTCGCATTGCCACGGGCAGGGAAAAGGGTCTTGCATCCATAGATTATCAGGTCGCCCGTCGAGAAATGTTAATCCTCGATGAATCCAATGTCATGGCTGCTTTGGTCGCGACTGAGACAACCCGTATGATGACCGGCGAGTCCAAGATGTCAGGCCGCACGATCATTTCCATCCTGTGGAGGAAGTGAGATGGCAAGTGGCGGCTAGGCTACTTGCACGCGTCCGAGGAACCTCACGGCGCTGCCAATCCCGTGTGGCAGGAGAAGTAGCGCTCTCCACAACGCAACGGTTACGTTTGCGCCGCCCAACAACCGCTTGCACCCGACTCGGCTACGCCTCGCCCTCGCGGCGTTTCGCGCAGTTCCAGCCAATCCTCCCCGCGAAGGAACCTTTAGTTCACCGCCGAGCGGGTGAAGCGCACCGTTAGCCGGCACAATGCAGGTAATAGGGTAGATGCATGCAAGCCTATGGGCCGATCTTCGCCGGTGTGTACAACAAGAGATGGTCTGCTTTCGCCAGGCAGATGGCCCCTCTGATACTTGATTTCTACTCCGAAACCTCCACCGGAAAGACAAGCAAGTCTGTTCTCGACATGGGCTGCGGTACTGGCCAATTAGCACTGCATTTCCTTGAGAACGGCTACAAGGTTGTCGGCATTGATTCGTCGGAGCACATGCTTCGCTATGCGAATGAGAACGCGCGCAACTACGTTGATGCTGGTCAAGCGAGGTTTATTCAGGGGAATGTCGCCGAATTCCACTTGGATGATAGATTCGGGCTTGTTGTCTCGACTTTCGATACTCTGAATCATCTACCAGATGGAGAAGCACTTATCAACAGCTTCGGCTGCGCCGCGTCTGTGAGTGATGGCTTCTTCATATTCGACCTGAACACTCGAGCGGGACTCAATCGCTGGAACAACATCCAAGTTGATGATAGCGAAGAGATGCTGATCATCACTCGTGGTATTTACGACGGTCAGGCCGATAGAGCCTGGACCAGGATTTCAGGGTTTGTCAAGAGAGAGGACGGGGCTTTCGCTCGATTTGACGAGACTGCCTTCAATACCGTCTTTGACCTGATCAAGGTTAGAGACGAACTTCTCCGAGCTGGCTGGGTGAACGCCTATTTCGCGCGGGCTCAGGATCTCACGACCCCGATAGATGAACCGGAACAAGAGGGGCGGGTGTTCATCGTTGCTTCCAAGTAGCGAGGATTGATGTCACCGTGCCGGCTAACCACTCGCCAGACTGTGGAACAAGCGGAGAGCTTGAGGCTCGAAGGTGATTAAAGGCCGACGGCAGATGAGTTGAGCTGCTCGGTTGGCGATTTTGAGTTGCAGTTGAGGTGAAAAGGAAAGGAGCCCTGGTCAGGCCAGGGCTTCCATCATTCTGGGGGCCCCGAGGATCTTGATCGCCCTCTTGATGTTGTAGGCCAGGACCGTCAGGCTCATCTCCGCATTCACGCTTTCCAGGCCTTTGGTCAGGAAGTAGCCCTGGTTCCAGGCGCGCTTGATGGTGCCGAAGGGGTGCTCGACCAGCTGCTTACGCAGCCTCATCTTCTCGGGGTTGGCCCGCACCCTGCGCTGCATGTCCTCCAGCAAATCCTCGTAGGTCCATCGGGTGATGCGGCGACCTTCGGAGCTGCGGGTGCACTGGCTTCTGAGGCCGCACTGAGCGCAGGCGGAGGTGGCGTAGGTCCTGCGCTCCCGGCCTTTCTCGGTGGATTGGAAGCGGAAGGTGAGTTGCTCTCCGGCCGGGCACCCATAGCAATCGTTCTCAGGGTCGTAGCGAAAGTCCTCTTTGCCAAATAGCCCGAGCTGGGTGTTGGCGGAGGTATTGGGTTTGGGGATGTAGGGGGTAATGCCAGCTTGGAGACAGGCCTTTACCTGCTGGCCGTCGTAGTAGCCCATGTCGGTGAGCACTTCCAGCCGATCTACGCCGAGCGCCTCTTTTGCGCGCAACGCCATCTTACTGAGCAGGCCCCGCTCCGTGACCGCATTGGTCACTTCGTGCTCGACGATGAGCTTGTGCTTGGGGTCGACGGCGACTTGGACGTTATAGGCAACGTCGGTAACCCGTCCGCCGCCTACAGGCATCGAGCGGCTATCGGGGTCGGTGAGGGAGATCTGGGACTCGCCGCTCTCATCCATACGCCGCTGCAAGCCCTTGTAGTTCTTCATGCGCTCTCGAAGCTTGCGGATCTTCTCTTTGAGCTCCTCGGCGGAGAGCTTAGGCTCTTCGGGCTCCTTCTCGTCGTTGGCGTCCAACTCGTCCAAGTAGGTTTCGATCTTCTGGTCGATGTCCTTCAGGGCCTGCTGCAGCTTACGGTCGGTGAAGTTGCGCCCCCGGGAGTTGACTGCCTTGAACTTGCTGCCATCGATGGCTACCAGGTCGCGGCTAAAGAGATCGAGATCCCTGCAGAAGTGGGTGAAGGCGCGGCAGACCTCTCGGATGGCCTTGCGATTGTTTCTGCGGAAGTTAGCGATGGTCTTGAAATCCGGGGCCAGCTTGCCGGTCAGCCACATGACTTCCACGTTTCGCTGGGCTTCCCGCTCGAGCATGCGGCTGCCTGCCCTAGCCGCAGGCCAGGGGAGCGGATCCGATTGAGATAGCCATAAACGTAGAGCTTCAAGGGCACGGCGGGACAATAGGGTGGGCGACCAGTCTCATTCAATACCGTGTAGCGGAAGCCGAGGGCTTCCAAATCCAGGCTCTCCACGAAGGCCTCGATCACGCGGACCGGATTCTCTCCGGCGACATATTCCTCCAGGGATTCGGGGAAGAGGACCGTCTGGTCGCGATGAGTGCCTTCGATGTAGTCCATGGGGACTCCTCGCTCGACAGGTGGAAACGATGAGGCTATTATGGCATCCAGAGTCACTTATTACACAGGCTCTCGCTGGAGCGGACCCGGCCAGCTCGGCGATTTCGGATGATGGTGTCTTGGCCGGGCCGCTCAGCTCGAGGCCGTTAGCCGGCTCTCAATCCACCCAGAAGGGGGTGTGCGAAATGGGCTTCTTTGACTTCTCGTTCTGGAAGGATTTTGCATCGAATGGTGCCGCCACTTTGCTGGGCGTCCTTGCGGGCATTCCTATAGCCCTCGCTATAGACCGATGGCTGCATGGCCGCCGGCAGCAAGAAGAACGCCGACAATCCCGCCTTTCTGCGATCGCCCGCCAGAGACAGCTCCTCGAGTTAGTCCGCTCCGCCTTGGACAAGAACAAGAAGCTGGTGGAGCAAATGAAGGCAGAACTCCTCCCCCAATACGTAATCTTCTACAATGTAGACACTGTCCTTCTGGACGGTACTTCGTCCCTGAAATACGAGGTTGTCGAAGATCTTGAATTCAATCGCTTGCTTGATTCAATTCGATACGAGCTTGGCCATTTGCATACGAAGGTTGATCTTCAGCTGCAAATCGAGTTCAGCGCCTTTAAGGCGATGCAAGCGTACCAGGAGCGCCGGGAGACGCTCGTTAACGCAATCCGAAACCACTTTCCCGGGATTGAGCGTGAGATGGATGAGGCTCTTCAAAGACTCTCTTCAATACGAGATGATCTCTCCAATGAGTACACTCGACTCACAGGCGCAACCGGCTAACCACTCGCTGGAGTGGACCCGGCCAGCTCGGCGCGAAAATGTGAAGATGCCTTGGCCGGGCCGCTCAGCTCGAGGCCGTTAGCCGCACAACCCTTCAATTGAGGGCAAGCTGAAAATGCGGATAGGCCCGGTCAAGAAGAGATCAACCCAGCCAATTCAAGCATTCGGAATGGCATTCGAAGCGGCCATGAAGAGCTTGGCCGCGGATTTCCTTGCGAGCGACGCGTTCAGGCACGCTCTGACAAAGGGTGAGCAGCGGGAGATACCCGTTCGCGAGTTCTTTCGGAAGAACTTGCCTGATACGTTCGAGCTCGTTCCCGGGGAAGCAATTGATCTTCACGAGAACCGAACCCCCCAACTCGATATCATGATTTACGACAAGATGAAGAACTTCCCCTTCTACAGTGCCCAATCGGAGCTGATCCCGGCCGAGGCATTACTTGTCGCAATTGAGGTGAAGTCACTCTTGACGGCGGCGCAACTTCAGAGCACGCTTCGGTCGGCTTCTCAGACAAAGTCGCTTCGCCCTTTTCGAGACGAGGTCGCGGGTCCCAGACGAGATGGCGAACACGCTGATACGAGAGCCCGCTACATGTACGGTCTGTTTGCATATGATTCGGACTTTAGAGGCGATGATTGGGACAAGGCCGAATTCGCCCGGCTTTCGGCGGTATCCGAGGAGATCAGTGTTCCCATTGATGTTGTCGACAGGATTTACGTCGCCAACAAGGGCCTACTAATGCCGGGAGAGAAGCGGGGAATGATGGATCTGCCGGAGCAAGCCGCCGGCCTGCTCTATTTCTACATGCACATCTACAACTTCCTTATGCGCGAAAACTCAAGGCGGGCCCCCGCGCCGTATCTGGACTACGCTGGTCGCATGACTCAAGGGTGGCGAAAGCTCGAATAGTGTGCGGCTAACCCCTCGCCAGACTGTGGAATAACCACTTAGATGGAGGCGCGTAAAGGTCCGACCGGAGGATTGTGGGAGAGTTGAGCGGCTGAGCCGGCCGTTGTGTGCGAGAAACGAGGCGAAGAAAAAGGGAGCCCTGGTTAGGCCAGGGCTTCCATCATTCTGGGGACCCCGAGGATCTGGATGACCCGCTTGATGTTGTAGGCGAGCACCGTGAGGCTCATCTCCGCATTCACGCTTTCCAGGCCTTTGGTGAGGAAGTAGCCCTGGTTCCAGGCGCGCTTGAGGGTGCCGAAGGGATGTTCGACGAGCTGCTTGCGCAGCTTCATCTTCTCGGGGCTGGCCCGCACCCTGCGCTGCATGTCCTCCAGCAAATCCTCGTAGGTCCATCGGGTGATGCGGCGACCTTCGGAGCTGCGGGTGCACTGGCTTCTGAGGCCGCACTGAGCGCAGACGGAGGTCGCGTAGGTCCTGCGCTCCCGGCCTTTCTCGGTGGATTGGAAGCGGAAGGTGAGCTGCTCTCCGGCCGGGCACCCATAGCAATCGTTCTCAGGGTCGTAGCGAAAGTCCTCTTTGCCAAATAGCCCGAGCTGGGTGTTGGCGGACGTGTTGGGTTTGGGGATATAGGGAGTAATGCCCGCTTCCAGGCAGGTTTTTATCTGCAGGCCGTCGTAGTAGCCCATGTCGGTGAGCACTTCGAGCCGATCCACGCCGAGCGCCTCTTTGGCGCGCAGGGCCATCTTGGCCAGCAGGCCACGTTCGGTCACCGCGTTGGTGACCTCGTGGTCGACGATGAGCTTGTGCCTGGGGTCGACCGCGACCTGGACGTTGTACCCCACATCAGTGACCCGGCCGCCGCCTACAGGCATCGAGCGGCTATCGGGGTCGGTGAGGGAGATCTGGGACTCGCCGCTCTCATCCATACGCCGCTGCAAGCCCTTGACCTTCCTCATGCGTTCCTTGAGCAGCTTGATCTTCTCTTTGAGCTGCTCGGCGGAGAGCTTAGGCTCATCGGGTTCTTCAGCGTCGTTGGCGTCCAACTCGTCCAGGTAGGCTTCGATCTTCTGGTCGATGTCTTTGAGGGCTTGCTGCAGCTTACGGTCGGTGAAGTTGCGCCCCCGGGAGTTGACTGCCTTGAACTTACTGCCATCGATGGCCACCAGATCCCGGCTGAAGAGATCAAGATCTCTGCAGAACACGGTGAAGGCGCGGCAGACCCCTTGGATGGCTTTGCGGTTGTCTCTGCGGAAGTTAGCGATGGTCTTGCCTGTCCTGGCCGACAGGCCAGGGAAGTCGGGCGTCAGTTTGCGGGTGAGCCACATGACTTCCACGTTTCGCTGGGCTTCCCGCTCGAGCATGCGGCTGCCTGCCCTAGCCGCAGGCCAGGGGAGCGGATCCGGTTGAGATAACCATAGACGTAGAGGCGCAGGAGCACGCCAGGATGATACGGTGGGCGTCCGGTTTCGTTCAGAACGGTGTGGGTGAACCCCAGGGCCCGGAGATCCAGGCTCTCCACGAACGCGTCGATGACGCGAACCGGGTTGCTCTCGGAGAGGTATTCCTCCAAAGACTCCGGGAAGAGAGTCATCTGGTCGCGATCCGTGCCTGGGACGTAGTCCATGGGAAGCCTCTTTACTCGACAGTGCGGGGAGAGAGGACTATTATGGCATCGGGAGTCACTTTTTACACAGGCTCTCGCTGGAGCGGACGCCGCCACGGGCCGATTTCATGTTCGTGGTAGCTCGGCGGCGCCGCTCAGCTCGAGGCCGTTGGGCCGCTGCGTTCCCGTCCCCCGGGTTCAGCGGCCCGCACTCGGAAGCGTTTCAGCAGGACGCTATTCTGCACGCCAAAGGCGAGGTTTGCATGCCGTACATCAAGTATCTAGGCGGAAGACCACCGGCTTCTATCAGTGAACACGTGAGTTACGAGAATCGCAGCGCACCTTGCTACATAGGACTCGTCAAACTCTCGGCCGAAGCAAGGCTGTTCGCCGAAGAAACCTACAGCGATAGTACAGCAAGAGCAAACGCCGTCGGTCACTACGTCGATCACCGTCCATATCCGGGACTTTGAGCATTTCGGAGGTGTTGGCTTCGTCGATGAAAAAGCGGTTCGCGCGATTGATGAAGTACTTACCGAGGAGGAGTATCAGCGAGTTCGCGGTGAGATCGAAAAGGCAAACGAGGACTACCGGATTCGGAAGGCGGAGGAGCTTTCGAAGAATAACGATCCGCTTCGCCGCGCTCTTTCAGAGCACGAGGAGCTGGGATGGCGAACTAGGGTTTGGGTGACATCTTACACAGAGCTTGAGCACCACGTGGGGTACCCGCTCAGTGAGCGAAGTATAGCGTACCTACGGGTGCGTGAGTACCACGCATCAGGCCTTACCGCGCAACTCGTCGATATCTACCACAGTGCCGACGGCGATATTGAACAGGCGCTTCTTGAGGGTACCGACTGGGCTGAGGTGCTCGTAGACTTGCTTGCGCTCGCTGGCTACGGAGCGGCCCACATCGTAAGCGTGGTGGGCACGACTGTGCCATATGTCAGGATGAGAGAAGACTTTCAGCTTGCAACGTTTGGCGCTTCTATCGTCAACACCCCAGTTCCAGTGCAGCCTAATCAATTCGGAAGAGCGTGTTTGGACTCCGTCGGGCGTTTGGTACTACGCCATCTAAGAGATGGTCTCTCGGCTCCGGTTCCAACAGTCGCATTCGCTGCCTTCTGGAATGCGCTTGAGCGCCAAGCAGACGAAGTAGCCAGGGCAAAGAACCTTCGTCGCGTAGTAAAGTGCAAGACGTGTGGCGCCGAGAGAACTGAAGGCTGGGATCTCAAGCGAAGCTTTGAAGCCATGTACAGTGAAGCGGGGCTTGATCCCTCATTTTACGACCAGTACCGCTCGAAGCGGGGGGTGATTCAGCACGGGGAAAAGCTGCGAACCACGGCCTATGTGGATGAGCTTTTTCGGGACCTCTCGCAGGTACAAATTGCTGCTATGGTTGCCGTGGCGAAAAAGGTCGGTATCGCGCCTGCAACAATCACATATTTGTCTGCGAGTTGGCCGGTCGCCGTATTCTCGTGCCGCGTCGAAGAAGAAGGAAGGGTGAACATTCACTTCGAGCGTACGAGTTTGGCGTTTGCGGCAGGCATGTTGCCACAGCGTATATGCGGAGATGCTGAGAGGACGAGCGAGGCGGGCGTGTCGTTGCCACCGAAGATCGACCCTTTGGCGCTGCCTCCGCTTCAACAGTAGTCGAGGGTGGGGTTTCGGCCCAACAGGCGCTTCAAGCTGACGTGAGGCAGCGTCGCCTATCGGATCGCGTGAATCATGGGGAATAGAGACAATCCCCGCCGGGGGGCTGATTTCGAGCGAATCGCACAGTTGGACTTTTCGCAGAGGGGGGTTGAAGTCACCAAGGACTACACCATTGATATTGGCGTCTCCTACTTAAAGAAGCCGCATAGCTTCGATCTCGGATCAGCTCATCCTCCGATTCTCATTGAATGCAAGCGACATTCCTGGACAAAGGGAGATAACTCACCTAGCGCGAAACTGTCGGTATGGAATGAAGCAATGTACTACTTCGCTGCTGCCCCAAAGGCCTATCGAAAGGTCCTGTATGTCCTAAAGAGTTCCAGAAAGGGGCAATCACTTGCGGAGCTTTACGTCCGGCGGTTTGGGAACTTGATCCCACCAGGTGTTGAGATATGGGAATACGACGTTGCGTCGCGATCATCGTCGCTTGTTTATCGAGCTGGCAATGACGCTGCCTAACAATTCGCTGCAGCGGGCGCAGGCTGGGCGCGATAATCTATTGAAGATTGGTTTGCTGCGCCGCTGAGCTCACATCCGTTGGGCGGCTGCAGGTGCTAGCGAGGTAGGTTAAGATGCCGAGGTCCTTCCTACCGATTCTTATCGCTGCAGGCTCACTTCTCCTGGGAAGCTGCGGCCCAGGTCCAATATCAACGGGCAGTCAAGAAGGAAACGATGCCCAGATCGCCACGGAAACACTCCTTCAGTTCTTGTCGAATTTGCACGAAGGACGCTACGAAGAGGCCGCGGCATCGTACGGTGGCACCTATGAAACCATGATCGACCACAATCCAAGCATCAATCCGGCCGACCACGCTTCCCTCATGAAGAACGCGTGCGAAATCAATGGCGCCCAGTGCCTAGAGGTTGAGAACGCCCAGCTCATCGGTCAGACCACGCCTGGCCAGTTCACATTCAGTCTCCAGTTCCAGCAACAAGACGGAGCCCTCTATGTTCGTGGCCCGTGCTGCGGCGCATCCGAAACAGATGAACCCGCGCAGTCCCTTTTCCCTGTGAGTGTCAAGAAGACTCCCGAAGGCACCTTCCTGGTCTTAGATATGCCGCCCTATTCGCCATAGCCAATGGATCCGTCGCATACGGTGCCCATCCGATGGCGGATCGAAGGGCAGCCGCCCAACAACTTCCATGAGAAGGCTTTGGTTGTCAAGGGTCGACGTGGCGACCGCTCCTCGCTGATCTTCCGGCTCAACTCCTGGACGCCACACTTCCATTCGCACTCTTGGTGAGCCC
>Ga0247727_10012423_pt1 | contig 14623 bp, 13 predicted proteins | sample WisWelCaveWW1625_FD_202498 | JGI IMG/M metagenome (GOLD analysis project Ga0247727, IMG submission 202498) | Biofilm microbial communities from Wishing Well Cave, Virginia, United States - WW16-25 | ecosystem: Environmental > Aquatic > Deep subsurface > Groundwater > Cave microbial mat | place... | reverse complement strand
CCCTCACGATGCCGACACTGACCCACGCCTTCCCCGACCAGGAAAAGGCTGCCTTGAGCCTCGTCAGCTCCCAGGCCACCTCCTTCATCGCCCAGAGCGACCGGTTCCTGTTCTTGAGCTTCTCCAACAAGATCTTCCGGATCGACACGGAGACCTTCGCGTTGACCGACGAGCAGGTCCCCCTCCTGGAAGGGGACGAGGACGAGGGCATCGCCGACACCGGCGGAGACGTCACGGGGATCGCCGTCCGCGGAAACGCTCTTTTCGCCGCTCAGAGCGACGGCGATTTGTTGACGATCGACTTGAACGATCTGGCCGCGGAACCCGACTCCTTTCACGTGATCGACGGGTCCTTGGGCGAGATGGTCGCCGATCCCGAATCGGGCGGTTCGGACGACCTGATTTACCTTCTCAACCCGGGCGGCAACGCCGTCGTCGTGTTCGACACCGGGGAACAGACGAGCAGTTCGGTCGCCTTCGTGGACGGGGTGGGCTCTCCGGTCTCTCCGCAGGCCATTGTCTTCGTCGCGATCGAAGGCGGCCCGGACAAAATCTACGTCACCAGCAATCGGGGCCTCGTCTTCGTGCTGGCGGAGGGGGCGACGAGCCTCTCCCCGACGATCACGATCGACCCGGCCAACAAGGACCTTCCGGCCGCGGCGGTGACCCCCGACGGGGACTTTCTGCTCGTCGTCAACGCAACCGACAATTTCATCCACGTCATCGACACGGCGACCGACGCGGAGGTGGATGCGATCGAGCTGGACCAGAATTCCGCCCTCTCGGATATCGTCGTCACGGACGTGGCGCGCCCGGACGACGTCTACGCCTTCGTTTCGGGCTCTTCGGGTTTGTCGGTCATCGACCTGGACGTCGGTTTCGGCGGATTCGGGACCCCGGAAGTGATCGGGGACGACGCTCTCGCACTCTCCTCGACCCCGCGGGACCTCGTGGCTTCCAGCGTCGCCGACGGCTACCTGTACGCCTCCATCAGCAACGCGAACCTGTCCGTCATCACGGACAAGCCCTTCGTCAGCATCACGGGCACCTCCCTCGGAGACGGGACGTTTTCCTCGGGCGAAAGCCTCGCTCTGACCTTTCAGACGGACGTGACGGGGACTTTTCGGGTGACGGTCGACGATGAGTCCTCCGAGGTCGCATCCGGCATCGTCGACACGGCCGGCGTGGACGTGACGACGCCGGACATCACCTTCGACGCGGGGCTCTTTGGCGAGGGGACGAACCGCGTCTTCGTCTTTGTCACGGACGCGGACGGCCTCACGGGCCGCGACGCCGTCGACATCACCGTCGACACGCCGCCCCCGGGAATCGAAGTGCTCAGCACGTCTTTTGGAGACGGGAAGATCTTCGTGACCTTCCGGCGTTTGGACGAGAGCGACATCGACCACTACAACCTCTACGTCGACTCGGATGCCGCGGCCGTCACGACCAAGGCGGAGATCGCCGGGATGCTCACCCAACCGTCCTCGGGAGACGAGGTGAAGGCGAAGATCGTCGGCCTCGACAACGGCGTGACGTTCTTCGTCGGGCTTGAGGCCGTGGACGTGTCCGGAAACACGGGGGCGCGCACGACGACGTTCCCGGACGGGACGCCGATTTCAGCGACCCCGGAAGAAACGGTGGGGCTCGCGCAGGCGGTGGGGGAGGGCGGATGTTCGCTGATTCTCTATGAACGTCGTTAAGAAGGGCGAACACACCCGCAAGGGGGCGTTTCACGAGGTTCGCCCCTACATATTGGCCCTATTGATGCTCCTGTTGCCCGCGGCTTTGCCGGCCGTGGAGAATACGCCTCAGTGGTTCTCCCTGGAATTCAAAGCCGGCGCCTGGATTCCGACCAATGGAACGACGCGCGGCTCCCTTGGTTCCGTTTCGCCGACGGGTTCGGTCGAGTTCGGCTTCCTTTACAAATCGAAGTTCGGGGCGGAGGTCGGGGTCGGCGTGATCATGGAGGACGGAACGGCCTTCGGCGCGACGTCGGGCAATCCCTCGGGAGACAAGTTCGACCTGCTCCTCATTCCCATCCACAACAGCTTCGCCTTCCGGGCGGATTTTAAGGAGGACCAACTCCTGGTCCCTTACGTGAAGGCGGGGCCGGATTACGTGCTCTTTCGGGAAAGCCTGAACGGTCGGACGACCAGCGGGGTCAAGTTCGGGCTTCACGGCGCCGCGGGCCTCCAGATCCTGCTCGACCGGATCGACCCTCTCTCGGACCTGATGGAAAACGGGCTGGGCGTCAACGACGTCTATTTCACCGTCGAGGGCCGCTACGCTTGGATCAACAACTTCGGCGGGGGCGGGCTTGACCTTTCGAATTTGACCGCCACGGGCGGTTTTCTCTTTGAATTCTGACCTCACCCCTTCGCGGTGACATGCGAACCCTCAAACTCACATTGGAATACGACGGCACTTGCTTCGCCGGCTGGCAGATCCAGCCGCGCAAGAAGACCGTTCAGGGGACGGTTCAAGACGCCCTTCAGAGAATCACTCAAGAGAATGTAAAACTCGTCGGGGCCTCGAGGACGGACGCAGGTGTGCACGCCCTGGGGCAGGTCGCCCACTTCCGGACGAAGTCCCGTATTCTACCCGAGAAATTCTTTACTGCCCTGAACGGCCTTCTACCGCCTCAAGTCGCGGTGAAGGCCGTTGAAGAGGTGGCGGAGGACTTCCACGCTATTCGGCAGACCCGGTTGAAAACATACCGTTACGTCATCTGGAACGCGAAGGTACGAACGGCGCTCCAAAGGCTCCGGGCCTGGCATGTTTGGGATCCCCTGGATTTCGCGGTCATGAAGAGGGCGGCGCGGTATTTGGTAGGCCGTCATGATTTCTCGGCGTTTCGGGGGTCGCGGAGCGATACGAAGACGTCGGTGAGGACGATTCACAAGGTTACCATCCGTAGGGGCGAGGTGACCTCGCCCCTACACGCCATCGAAATCACCGGGGACGGCTTCCTCAAATACATGGTCCGAAACATCGTGGGGACCTTGGTGGATGTGGGAAAGGGAAAGATCGCGCCGAAGGATTTTCGTGAAATATTGCGGTCTCGGGATAGAAAAAAGGCCGGGGCGACGGCCCCGGCCTTTGGTCTGACTCTGGTTTCAATTCGCTACAGTTAAGGACCTGGGTCTTCCTCGGGCGGAGGCGGGACAGGGTCCGCGTCGTCGCCGTAGCCGCCGGAATGGTCGGAGCCGAATGCGCTTTCCGCCTGACCTTTCTTCTTGCTGAGGTAGGCGAGAAAGGCGTTCCGGACCGTCTCCGCGGCCATTTCTCCCGCGTTCTCCGCCAGGTCCCCTGCTTGGTCAAGCTCTTCCAAGAGGGCTCCAGCGGCGTCACCTTGCATGTCTTTGATATGATCAATAAGGCCGCCCAACGTTCCCATTTCGACGTCGACCGATCCGCCCGCCTTCGCGGCCGGGTTGGTGGCGTTGCTCATGTCGATGCCGCCGCCCATCTGGATAGTGTAATCCGCCGTGCTGGAGACGTCATGGACGATGCCGATGTCGTCGCCGGTTCCCCCGTCAAGGGTGTCGCCCGTGCTCGTGCCCGTGTACATGGCATCCATACCGGCTCCGCCCACAAGGGTGTCCTTGCCGTCCGAGCCTTCCATGACGTCGTCGCCGGCGCCGCCGTCCAGACGGGTGCCGTCGGCCGTGCCGCCGGCGGCTAAGTAGTCGGCCCCATCCTCACCGTAGACCTGGGAACCGGCGCCCACGGAGATGAAGTCGTTGCCCTTGCCGCCGTAGACGGTGATCTTACCCTCGGTGTAGAAGTAGTCGTCCGCGTCCGTGCCCTTGAAGGTGATGTCCCCGTTCTCGACCGCCGCCTTGCCGTCCTTGAGGCGGTACTTCACCTTGGCATCGCCGCCCGTCGTCTCCTTGCCGATCACGATGGCGTCGTTCCCTTCAAAAGTGATCTCCCATACGGAGCATCCGTTATCGGGAACTTGGAATGTGCCCGCGACGCCGTTGGCGTTGTAGACGGTCTCCTCGTCGGTCGAAGCGGCCTCGTCGATGGCAACCGAGCCGTTGAAGGGGTCGAAGCTGGTCCCGCTGCTGGCGATATTGATGTTCTCACCCCACTTGATGCCCGAGTCCGCGACGCCGTCGTTGTTCGTGTCCTGGGCGTTCAAGACGCCCGCGTTCATGTCGTGGAACGTGACGTTCTCGGAGGTTCCGTTCATGTAGATCTTGCGGCCTTCGTAACCTGTGATGGTTGTGATCACGCCGCCCTGATTGATGATCAGGTCGTTGCCGTCTTCGCTCAGGCTCACGTCCAGGTCGCCGCTGGCATTGAAGACCACGTCGCCTTCGCCGTCGATCGTCCCGCCCGTGGCCCCGTCGACCGCCTGGGCGTCCCCGGCGGGGGTCTCCCAGAGCAGGTTCTGGCCCTGCGAACCGACGCCGTCCGTCCCGCCCGTGCCGTCGGTTCCGTTCGTGGTCCCGTTCGCTCCCGAACCGGTACCGCCGCCGACGTACTTGGCGCTGATCGAGCCGGACAATTGGTCGCCGTCCAGGACTCCGTTGCCGTCCACGTCGCCGTTGTTGATGTCGGTATTCTGGTAACCGTCGAGTTCCTTCAGAGAAATCCGGCCGTCGTTGGAGATGCCGACCTCGGCCCAGTCGACGATCTTGTCGCCGTCCGTGTCCGAGTTAAAGGAGTTGGAATGGGCGACGTTCTTCTCGAAGTCGTCGGTCAAGGTGTCGTTGTCGTCGTCCAGGTCATCCTTGTTCTTGAGGCCGTCGCCGTCGAAGTCCCCCTTGGAGGTGTAAACTTCAAACTCATCCCACTCCTCTTGGAGCTTATCCCATTCCCTCTCGTTCAGAAGGGCCGCATCGAGCTTGCCCAGGAGCTCGATGGCCTTGGCGTCGCCGCGTTCGGCCAGGTATTCCAACTGCTCGCGCAGCGCCTGCAGGTCTTCCTGCTCCTCGATCGTGGCTTCGATCTGATTGGCGTAGCCCTCGGGATCGGAATCGGGAGAAGGGATGGCACCGCCCCCCTCAGCTCCCTCTTCGGCCGTGTTGACGACAGGCGCCCCTTCGTCCGTGTCCTCCGGGCCGGTTTGGGTCCCGACCGTGGGCGAGGACTGCGTGCCCACCAATGGGGGTGGGGGCTGTTGGGTATTGTTTGGACCGCCAATTCCGTTAACGCTCACAGGAATCTCCCTCGTTTAGAGGATTATCGTACCAGAAGAGGTTGCGAGTTTCCGCCCGCAATTCTCCTGGGTCCTCAAAGTGGAGAATGTGCAACGCCTATGCCAAAAACGGGCGGCGAGCCAAGTTTGTATCTATTTGATATTATTATATTTATTAAGTGGACAGGGGCGGAAAAACATCGAGCCTTGACCTGAAAAGACCCCAAACCTGAGGTCTGAAGTCCTCAGCGAAGTCGTTGACTTTGAGGGCAAAAGCCTCGAAGAAGCAGGACGTGAAACGCGCCATTTTTTTGATTTTTTGGGGCTATTTCCTCGCGGGTGCGACGGCCTTCGCCCAAACGACTCCCGAAAAAGGTCTGGTCGAGAACGTCGTCCGGGAGTTTCAGCAACATAATTACAAACAGGTCATCCAACTCTATCGGGAATTCGCGGCCGGTCAGCCGGAGCGCTATCTTCCCGTAGTCGTCAAGGTCCTCTACAGCCAGTCCTTGGCCGACACGGGGGACATCGACGCCGCCATCGACTCCCTGAAAAGCGTCTTGGAAGACCTGCCGCCGGAGGTCGACTCCCTTCAGCTCCAGTACGATCTCGCGAACCTCCTCTTTCTACAAAAACGCTTTGAAGAGGCGCGCGTCGTTTATCGCAGGCTCACGCTTCGCGCCGCGCAGACGTCGGAGATCCTTTCCAAGGCGAAGGAACGCCTCACCTCCATGAAGGACCTGGGGACGGGGGGACGCAAAAAGGCATTCGCTTCGCTTGAGATGATCGACCTGGAGACCGCCTTGGATGCCGGCGCCGTTCCCGACGGGGCGGGCGGTTTTCTTCAGGGCGTCATCGACCAACACCCCCAATCCCCCCAAGCGGCGGAGGCCCGGCGGCTCCAGGCGCGGTTGAAAGAGACGCGGACGCAAAAGGCCCGGGCTTTGTTGGAGGAGGCCCGACGGCTTTTTGACCAGGAGAAAAAGTACCCCGAGGTCCGTGATTTGCTGGAGCAGATCCAGCGCTCTTATGCGGATGTGAGTGAAATGCCGTCCGTGGAGGCGCTCTCTAAGGCCGTTCAGGCGAAATTGGGCAAGAAAAATTAGGTCCCTTCATTCCACGAAGCCAAATAGCGTTCCTGATCTTCGTTAAGCTTGTCGATCGTCATGCCCAAAGCCTTCAGTTTGGTCTCAGCGATGTAGCGGTCGATCGCTTCGGGTACATCGTAGACCTTCTTCTGCAGATTTTTCGCATTCTTGATCATGTATTCGGCGCAGAGGGCCTGGTTGGCGAAGCTTAAGTCCATGACGCTGGAGGGGTGGCCTTCGGCTGCGGTGAGGTTGATCAAGCGCCCTTCGCCCAAAAGGTTGATTTTGCGGCCGTCGGCCATCGTGAACTCTTCCACGAACTCGCGGATCTTCCTGCGGCCCTTGGAAAGAGACTCGAGGGCGGGGATGTCGATCTCCACGTTGAAATGACCGGAGTTGGAGAGAATGGCGCCGGTCTTCATGACCTCGAAGTGTTCGCGCCGGAGCACGCCCTTGTTGCCCGTCACCGTGCAGAAGACGTCGCCCAGGGGGGCCGCCTTCTCCATGGGGAGGACTTCGAAGCCGTCCATCGCGGCCTCCAGCGCCTTGAGCGGGTCGATCTCCGTCACGATCACGCGGCTGCCCATCCCGCGCGCGCGCATGGCCAGTCCCTTGCCGCACCAGCCGTAGCCGGCGATGACGAAGTTCGAGCCCGAGAGGAGGCGGTTGGTCGCGCGGATGATGCCGTCGATCGTGCTTTGCCCGGTGCCGTACCGGTTGTCGAAAAGGTGCTTGGTCAGGGCCTCGTTCACCGCGATGATGGGGTAGGCGAGCAGGCCGTCGCGCTCCATGCTCTTCAGCCGGATGACGCCCGTCGTCGTCTCTTCCGTGCCGCCGATGACCTCCGCGAGTTGGGATTTTCTCTTTTGATGGAGCCATCCGACGACGTCCGCCCCGTCGTCCATCGTGATCGAGGGATGCGAATCCAAAACCGCCTCGATGTGACGGTAGTAGGTGGCGTTGTCCTCGCCCTTGATCGCGTAGGTGGGGATGCCGTGCTCGATCGCCAAGCAAGCCGCCACGTCGTCTTGGGTCGAGAGCGGGTTCGAGGCGCAGAGGGTCACGTCCGCGCCGCCGGCCTTGAGGGCGAGCATGAGGTAGCCGGTCTCGGTCGTCACGTGCAGGCAGGCTCCGATCTTGACCCCTTTCAGGGGTTTTTCTTTTTGAAAACGATCGAGGATGGTCCTCACCACGGGCATGCTCTGCGCCGCCCATTCCATCCGGAGTTTTCCTTGTTCCGCGAGGCTCTTGTCTTTAACGTCGTAATTTTGGGTCATTTGGATCGGGCCACGAACGCGGCCGCCTCCCGTTTGTCCCCGCGCACGATCGTGCCTGCGGAGTCGGTTTTCGAAGAATCGCCCTTGCCGCCGGCGAGCCGGACGAGGTCGTTCACCCGGTCCGTGTTCTCCCAGGTGAAGTCGGGGTCCTGTCGTCCAAAATGTCCGTAGGCCGCCGTCTTTTTGTAGATGGGGCGCAGCAGGTCCAAGGCCTTGATGATGCCGGCGGGGCGCAGGTCCCACAACTGGGAGGCGATTTCCGCCAGCTTTTCGTCGGCGATCTTGCCCGTGCCGAAGGTGTCCACCATGAAGGAGATGGGCTCCGCGAAGCCAATCGCGTAGGCGATCTGGACCTCGCAGCGGTTCGCTAATTGAGACGCGACGATATTTTTAGCCACGTAGCGCGCCATGTAGCAGGCCGAGCGGTCCACCTTGCTCGGGTCCTTGCCCGAGAAGGCCCCGCCGCCGTGCCGGCCCCAGCCGCCGTAGGTGTCGACGATGATCTTGCGGCCCGTGAGCCCGCAGTCCCCGTGCGGCCCGCCGACGACGAACCGGCCCGTCGGGTTGATGAAGAACTTCGTTTCCTTGTCGAGCATCTCGTCGGGAATCGACTTCTTGACCACTTCGTCCATCAAGGCGTCCTTGAGCTGGTTGTAGGTCACCGACGGATCGTGCTGGGACGAAAGGACCACCGTGTGCACGCGGGCCGGGCGGCCGTCGCGGTATTCGATCGTCACCTGCGACTTGCCGTCCGGGCGGAGGAAGGGGACTTTTTTGGACTTGCGGACTTCGGCGAGTTTCCGCGTCAACTTGTGGGCGTAGACGATCGGCATCGGCATGAGCTCCGGCGTTTCGTCGGTCGCGTAGCCGAACATGAGGCCCTGGTCCCCCGCGCCCTGGTCGGGGAACATGCCTTCGCCCGGCGTGACGCCTTGCGAGATGTCGGGGGACTGGCGGCCGACGGTCACCATGACGGCGCAGGACGAGGCGTCGAACCCGATGCCGGAGTCGGTGTAGCCGATCTCGGCGATCGTCTCGCGCGCGATCTTTTGGTAGTCGACCAGGCCCTTGCTGGTGATCTCTCCCGCTATAACGACCAGCCCCGTGCTGACCAAAGTCTCGCAAGCCACTCGCGAGAGAGGGTCCTGGGCCAAGAAGGCGTCGAGGACGCCGTCCGAGACCTGGTCGGACACCTTGTCCGGATGGCCTTCGGTGACGGACTCCGAGCTGAAGAGGAATTCTTTTGCCATAAAAATCTCCAAAAAAGGACCCCGTTAGTAATCAAGGAAAACCGGTGAAGTCAACCGCCAAAACCTTGAATTTTCTGGGTTTCGCGGCGGACCAGGTGCTCGACCTCGGAGGCGGTTTTGCAGACGATGGCGCGGTCCAAAAGAAGCTTGGCCTGGCGGAAGGTGACCGACCGGGTGAGCTTCTTGACCCGGGGGATGGAGACGGGGGTCATCGAGAGCTCGGTGAGCCCCAATCCCAAGAGGATCAAGAAGCACAAGGGATCGCCGGCCATTTCACCGCAGAGGGAGACGTCGATGTTCCGTTCGCGGCCCGCGTCGCTGATGATCTTGAGGAGACGGAGCACCGCCGGGTGCAGGGGTTCGTAAAGGTAGGAGACCTCCTCGTTCACGCGGTCGACGGCCAGGGTGTACTGGATCAAGTCGTTCGTGCCGATGCTCAGAAAATCCGCTTCGGCCGACAGCTCTTCCGCCATCAGGGCGGCGGCGGGGGTTTCCACCATGGCGCCGATCTTCGTCTTGCCGTCGAACGGAACGCCCTTGGCGCGAAGGTCGTCTTGGATCTCGCCGACGATCTTCCGCACCTGGCGGAACTCCTCCAGGTTGGTGATCATCGGAATGAGGATCTTGAGGGGGCCGAAGCGGGAGGCCCGGAGCATCGCCCGGAGTTGGGTCCGCAACAGGTCCCGCTGTTTGAGGCAGTAGCGGATGGCACGCAGCCCCAGGGCGGGGTTCACGCCTTCGTCGAAATCCTCGTCGTCCAGGACCTTGTCGCCGCCGATGTCGAAGGTGCGGATGGTCGTCGATTGGGGCGACATCTTCTGGAGGACCTCCCGGTAGGCGTCGAACTGCTCGTCTTCGGAGGGCATGCGTTTCTGCGAGAGCAGGAGCATCTCCGTGCGGAAGAGGCCGACGCCCTCGCCGCCGTGGGATTTGATCGCGGGAATTTCTTCCAAAAGCTCCATGTTCGCCGCGAGCCTGAGCCGGTAACCGTCCGTCGTGACGGAGGGGAGGTGGGCTTCCTTCAAAAGAAGGTTCTCACGCCGTTCGAATTTCTTGCGGAGCGCCCGGTATTTTTTCTGCTCGGCGGCGGTGGGGCGCAGGAGAACCACGCCTTCGTTGCCGTCGATGACGATGGAATCGCCTTCGTGCGCCAAGTGCGTGATGCCCTCGATGCCGCAGACGGCGGGGATCTCGAGCGCCCGGGCGATGATCGCCGTGTGGGACGTGGGTCCGCCCGCCTCTGTGACGAAACCTTGTGTCATCCCCTTGTCCAGCTGGACGGTGTCGGTGGGGGAGAGGTCATGGGCGACGATCGCCGATTCCTTTTTCAGCTTGAGCGGAGAGGGGGCGGACGCGCCCAGGAGAGTGAGGAGTATCCGGCGGGCGACGTGATGAAGCTCGTTGTAGCGCTCCCGGAAGTAGGCGTTCGTCGCCTTGGGAAAGGAGTCCACCATCTTTTGGACTTCCTTGTGGAAGGCCCATTCGACGTTGATCTTCTCCTGCCGGACGGTCTTCAGGGTCCCTTCGACCAATTGCTCGTCCTGGGCGATCATCTGGTGCGAGTCGATGATCCTCGCCTGGTCGCCCTCCTGAAATTTGCAGAGCTTCTCCTTGATGCGCGCCAGCTCCGTCTGGGTGCGCTTGAGGGATTGCCGGAAGCGGTTGACCTCGCCCGTGACCTCCCGGTCCGAGATCCAGTATTTGGGGATGTTGAGGGGCTCCAACTCGAGAAGGTGCACGGTCCCCAGGGCGATGCCTGGAGAAACGGAGATGCCTTTCAGCGGCCGGTTGGGGCGGCGTGATTTCATTGTTCGCCGAATTTGCTTTCGATCAATTCCTCGAGCGCGGCCATGGCCTCCGGTCCGTCCGTGCCCTCCGTCCGGATGGTGATCTTGGAGCCCTTGGCGGCCGCGAGCATCAGAATGCCCATGATGCTCTTGCCGTTGACCTCGCGCGAGTCCTTGCTCACGAAGACCTCCGCGCCGAAACGGCTGGCGATCTTCACGAACTGGGCGGCCGCGCGGGCGTGGAGGCCCAGCTCGTTCCGGATCAGGAACGTCTTATTGGCCTCGGAGGACTTCTCCGGCGAGCGCGATGTTTTTTTGACCATAGTCACGGATGAACGCGGCGATCTCCGCCAGCGGTCTTTCCCCCCTGAAACTCGCGAGTTTGATGAGCATGGGCAGGTTCACGCCCGTGATGACCTCGATCCGTCCTTCCTGAAGGAAGGACAGGCAGAGATTGGAAGGCGTGCCGCCGAACATGTCCGACAAGAGCAGAATGCCTCCGCCGCGGTCGACCTCCCGGATCGCGGCGAGGATCTTCTCGCGCATTTGAGCCGCTTCCTCGTCGTGCTCGAGTGCGACCCCGGTCATGGGGGAGCACTCGAGCACGATGGAGCGCGCGACCCGCACCATCTCCACGCCTATGTTTCCGTGCGATACGACAATGGTCCCGATCACAGTTTTATTCCTCCCGATTCACGTCCCGATGTATCACTTTAGCCGCATACCCCCGTCGATTCAAGTCTCTCACGATTGCTTCCGCGATGGTGACCGAGCGGTGGCGTCCTCCCGTGCAGCCGAAGGCGATGCGGATGCGGGACATCCGCGCCTTAGGATATTTCTTCAGCGTCAGATGGAGCAAGGGACGCAGCAATTTAAGAAAGGCCTGGGTTTCCTTCCTTTTGAGGATGAAGCGCGCCACACGAGGGTCCTGTCCCGAAAAAGGGCGGAGCGAGTTGACGTAATGAGGGTTGGGAAGAAAGCGGACGTCAAAGACCAAGTTCGCTTTGCGGGGAATCCCGCGTCGGTAGCTGAAAGAGAGGAGATGGACGCTTCGTCGCCTGGTCATCGGGTCAATTCCCGGGTGCGGGACTTTTCCTTCTCTCCCCACAGGAGCTGGCGGGTCAACTTGGCCTGAAATTCCTTGGCCGAATAGAACCCCTTGAGCTTCAAGAGATGGTTTCTCGCCGCCACCTCGATGACGGTCGTGAGGCTCCTCCCCGGCCGGACCGGAAGGCGTATGAAGGGGATCTGAACGCCGAGGATTTCGTGCGTCTGTTGGTCGATTCCCAGGCGTTCGTATTCCTGCCGGGGGTTCCACTCGACGATTTCAATCACGAGCTCGATCAGTTTCTGGTCCCGCACGGAGGTCACGCCGAAGAGGTCCTTGATGTTGATGATGCCCAGTCCACGGATCTCCATGTGGTACTTGATGAGCTCGGAGCCGAAGCCGTAGAGCGAGGAAGGCGCCTTTTTGCGGATGTTGACGACGTCGTCGGCGACCAGCCGGTGGCCCTTCATGACGAGCTCCAGGCCGCACTCGCTCTTGCCGATGCCGCTCTTGCCCAGAAGGAGGATGCCGACGCCGAAGACGTCGGTCAAAACCCCGTGCGCGATCGTGGTTTCCGTGAGCCGGTCTTCGAGAAACCGTGTGATGCGCTGGATGAAAATTCCGGTGGTGAGGGACGTACGGAGCAGCGGGATCCTTCCGCGCGCCGCCTCTTTTTCAAGGACCGCCGGCGGTTGGTTGCGGTTGGTGACGACGAAGCAGGCGATGTCCCGCCGGCAGATCTTCCGCAGGACGACGGAGGCATTGGCCGGCTTCAGGTTCTTGAGAAAATGGATCTCGGAGTTTCCGAGCACCTGGATGCGTCCCGGCTGAAGGTTGGCCGTGTAGCCGGTGAGGGCCAAACCGGGCTTTTGGACCTGGGGGATCAGGATTTTCTTGGAACCGATGCGCGGCTTCGACAGAGACTCAAGTTCGAGCTGGTAGTCCCTGTCGTCGAGCAAAGAGGAAACGGGCAATGAGATCATGAGCTGCTCTAAAACTTGTCATCTTCTCCGACGATCTCCTGATAGAGCTGGTCGGCGTCCGCGGCTTCCATGAGCTTGTTGCGGAAGTGGACGTCCTTGAGGAGACGGGAGAGCCGGGCCAACGCCTTGAGATGAAGGCTCGCCGCGTTTTCGGGCGCGAGGAGGACGAAAAAGAGATGCGCCGGCTTGCCGTCCTGGGAATCGAAGGGGATGCCTTCCACGCTCCGTCCGAAGCCGGTCACGATCTGGGTCAAGGCCGGGATCTTTCCGTGCGGGATGGCGACGCCGTTCCCGATGCCGGTGCTTCCCAGCTTTTCGCGTTCGGCGAGGATGACGATCATTTCGTCGCGGGAAAGCGCCGAAAAATTTTTGGCGAGCAGGTCGGCCAATTCCGTGATGACGTCGTCCTTGGTCCGCGCGGACAAGTGGGAGAGGACGCAAGGTTTGGAGAGTATCTGCTTTATTTTCATAGCGGCGGTCCGCCGTGCGAGGGAGGGTGTATAGACCCCGGCCGCGTAAAAAGCAATTGTAATGTCACGCCAAGCGGCGTGTTTTCTGGCTCCGGCCGGGTTTTCTGTGGTGGCCCTTGACCTTCTCCTTGTACTTCTTGAGCTGACGCTCGATCTTCGCGAGAGCGCGATCCACGGAGAGATACATGTCGTGGCTCAAAGCCTTGGCGTTGAAGAGACTGTGGCTCTCGGAGAAGCTGATTTCCGCGACGTGCCGCGTGCCCTCGACGTTCAAGATGACGTGGGCGTTCGTCGGCTTGATGAAATATTTCGAGAGTCGGTCGATTTTTTCCTGAATGTGGTTTTTCAAGACCTTGGACGACTCGGCGTGACGGAAGGTGAGGTTGATTTCCAAAAGACCTCCTTAAAGCATCTGGCGCCGGCGGGACGCGGGGAGAATCCCCATCAGTTCGCGGTACTTCGCGACAGTCCTTCGGGCGATCTGGATGTTGCTCTTGTTCAGTTGGTCCGTGATGATCTGGTCGGAGAGGGGCTTTTTCGGGTCTTCGCCCGTCACGAGCTTCCGGATCTCCTCCTTGACCGCCTCGGAGGTGAGCCCGTCCCCGTTGCCCGACGGCACGCGCGCGTTGAAGAAGAACTTGAGTTCGAACAGCCCGCGCGGCGTCTGAACGTACTTGTTGGTGGTCACGCGCGAGATGGTCGACTCGTGCATGTTGATGTCCTCGGCGATGTCGCGCAGGACCATGGGCTTGAGCGCCGAGACGCCGTGCTCCAGGAACTCTTTTTGGAACTTCACGATGGAGGAAGTCACCCGGTAGAGCGTCCGCTGTCTCTGATGGATGCTCCGGATGAGCCAGAGCGCCGAGCGCAGCTTGTCCTGGATGTAGTCCTTGGCGGTCGACGGCATTTCCTTTTGATAGAGGGCGTTCCGGTAAAAATTGCTCACCTGAAGCTTGGGCAATCCGTCGTCGTTCAGGAAGACGATGTATTCGGCGCCGGCCTTCTCCACGAAGACGTCCGGAATGATGTACTGCGGCCGCTCGTTGCCAAAGGGGCGTCCGGGTTTGGGCTCCAGCGTGGAAATCACATGCGCGAGCTCGCGGAGCCTCTCCATAGAAATCTTCAAGTCCTTGAGAATGGCCGGATAGTTCTTGCGTTCCAAGTCCTCCAGGTGATGGTCGATCAACGCCTCAAGCAGGGTTTTTTCGCGCTGCTCGAAGGGTTTGATCTGGATCTTGAGGCATTCCTTCAAGTCGCGCGCCCCGATGCCCGGAGGGTCGAGCTCGTGAACGCGGGCCAGCGTGCTTTCCACCTGAAAGAGGGAAACCCCCATTTTTTGGGCGATCTCGTTCAAGTCCCCCTTGATGTAGCCGTCCTCGTCGATGTTGCCGATCAGCTCCTCGGCGATCTCGATCTCTTCCTGGGGGACGGACGCCATGTGGAGCTGCCACAGAATGTGGTCCTGCAGGGACGCTCCGGTCGGCGCCAGGTTCTCGTAAGGAGGCGGCTCGTCGCTGAAGTCGCGGGACTCCCCGCCGCCGGACTCGGCGGCGTTGTAGTTCCCCATG
>Ga0247727_10012422_pt1 | contig 14623 bp, 13 predicted proteins | sample WisWelCaveWW1625_FD_202498 | JGI IMG/M metagenome (GOLD analysis project Ga0247727, IMG submission 202498) | Biofilm microbial communities from Wishing Well Cave, Virginia, United States - WW16-25 | ecosystem: Environmental > Aquatic > Deep subsurface > Groundwater > Cave microbial mat | place... | reverse complement strand
GGGCCAGACAATCTGTTATCCATGTCTTGAGAAGAAAAAATCGAAAAAAGACTAAATTTGCATGCTTTGCAAGAAACTAGATGAAAATAGACATATTTTCTCATTGTACAATTGACGAGATAGTTATAGATGGCACATCAGTTGAAACAGCTGGCGGTCCTGCATGCTATTGCGGTCTTACTGCAAGGAATCTAAAATTTGATGTTGAGCTTCATACAAAGATAGGAACTGATTTTGCATACAAAGACCTACTTGAAAAAAACAAGATCTTCATAACACAGAGCTCCATCACTGAAAAACCTACTACAAGATTTTTGCTTGAAATTTCAGGAATTGACAGAAATATGTACCTAAAAACAAAATGTGACACAATTGAATTTGATAAACTCAAAACTGATGGCTGTATAGTAAGTCCTGTATTTGATGAGATATCGTCAGATTCCCTTGAAAGAATAAAAAAAGATTCAAAATTTACGCTGCTTGATCCACAAGGATTCTTGCGTAGAACAGACAAAAACAACAAGATCTATCTTGAGAAAACTGAGATGAACCTTTCAAAAATAACTGCAATAAAAGTTGACTTGGATGAAGCATATTCTCTTACTGCACAAACTGGAACTGATGCGATGCTGACTTTACAAAAGAAAGGCGTTGAGTATGTTCTTCTAACAAACAAGCGTGAAATCACAGTGCTTGCAAAAGACAGATTATATTATCTGACAATACCAAATCTCAAAGTCTATGACACTACTGGAATTGGGGATATCTTTTGTGCAACCTTTGCATGTACATATTTGAAAGAAAATGACTTTTTTTGGGCAATGTGCTTTGCAGTAGGAGCTGCGCAGGCAACCCTTGAGACAAAAGAAGCTGGACTCGCAAAGATTCCGCAAAGGGGCGCAATCGAGACAAATGCCTCATACCTGTATAATTTGGTCAAGTTTTCACAGGTCTAGGCTTTTATTGTACAAAAGCTGATTTGTCTTGTGCGCGTTGCCCTCTCAAGTCAAGACCAGAATGATCAAGCAATAAAATCTGTCAAGGCATCACTTGATGGTCATGGTATAGATTCGCATCTGTTTACAAACAAATCCATAGTCAAAGATGCTGACTGTGTAATAGTTACTGGCGGAGATAGAGGAGTAAGAAATTATTTTCACAGAGTGTTGGATTCGGCAATCCCAGTACTTGGAATAAATGAGTCTGAATCAAGTGGATTTTTAGCTCAAATTGATCTACGAGAATTTTCTTCATTTGTAAAGAGACTAAAAAGTGGAGACTTTACAATAGAACAGGTCCCACGCATAGGCATCAAAATTGATGGAAAGAATGTCTATCCTGCACTAAACGATGTTGCAATCTTTTCATCAAAAAGTGCAATGCTAATGGAACACGTCTTACGTGTAAATGGAGAAGAGATTTGGCATGACAGTAGCGACGGTGTGATTATATCCACCCCAATTGGTTCTTCGGCATATTCTATGTCAGCAGGTGGTCCTGTAATATTTCAAGACTCTAAGGTTTTTGGTATTGTTTCTGTAAACTCACTTGATGTTACACGAAGACCACTTGTTGTATCAGAAAATAGCTTCATTGAGATAGATGGCATCTCGTCAAAACTTAGATGCGAAGCTATTCTTGATGGTAAAGATCGCTTTAAGGTTGATAACCTTGTTACGTGTACCAAGTTTACCCAATCTGCAAACATTATCAGAATGAAAAAGGACTCGACTGCAGTTTCTGCACTTGCAAAGAAGGTAAAACTTGCAGAAGATCTACTAAACATGCCTCCAAGCTCAAAACTATTGCTAAAAACACTAGAGTATGAAGGCTCCCTTACACAAAAAGAGCTATCCACAAAAACTCTCTTGCCAGATAGGACCGTAAGGCTTGCACTAAGACATTTGCTTGAAAAGGGATATGTGAAAAAGCGAGTCTCCTTAAGGGATACAAGACAAAGGATCTACGAGATTCCAAAATAATTAGGCTTTGGCTGCGGCTGTCACAAAGGCCTCAAAGGAAATCTCTGGAAAGCCTGGCCTGCTGTTAAATTCTGGGTGGAACTGAACCCCAAGATAGAATCGATGTGTCGGAATTTCAAGTATCTCCATTCTCTTTTTGTTGTCGCTGTGTCCTGAGAATACCATGCCTTTTTGCACAAACAAATCTAGGTACTTTTGATTGAACTCATATCTGTGTCTGTGTCGCCTTTTGATTGCGTTTGATTTGTAAAGCTTGAATGCAAGAGTGTTATCTTCTACTTTGATTTCATTTGCGCCAAGTCTTAGTGAGCCGCCAAGATTTGAGACAGATTTTTGTTCTGGCAAAAGATCAATCACAGGATTTTCAGTATTTGGAACAAGCTCAGTAGAGTTTGCATTTGATAAATTACAAACAAAGCGAGCAAATGCAACAGCTGCAAGCTGGAATCCAAAACATATTCCAAGATATGGAATGTTTTTTTCTCTTGCATAGTTTGCTGTGTTTATGATTCCTTCAGAGCCTCGTTCACCAAAACCTCCTGGGATCAATATTCCTTGATAAAGGGAAAGCTTGTTGATGTTTCCGTTTAGCTCCTCAGAATCAATCCAGTCTATTACAACGTTTTTGCCAATTTTTGCACCGGCATGCTTTAGTGCATGATTGACACTAACATAACTATCAGCAAGAGTTACGTATTTTCCAACCATTGCTATCTTCACGCTCTCAGTAGCGTTTTTAAAAGAATTTACTATTGCAGTCCACTTGTCCCAGTTTGCGGATGCGTTCACCAGTCCAACTTTTGCGAATTTTTTAAAGATCACATCGACTATACCTTGATCATAAAGCATCTCTGGAACCATTAGGATTGACTCCACATCATGGCACGAAAAGACGTCTTTGGTTGAAACATTTGAAAAAAGCGAGATCTTTTTCTTTGTTGCTACCTCAAGTGGTGATGTACACCTTACTGCCAAGAGGTCTGGCTGGATACCGATCCTACGTAGCTCTTGTACGCTGTGTTGTGTGGGTTTTGTCTTTTGTTCTCCGACTACATCAAGGGACGGTGCAAGAGTTACATGCACAAAAATGATATTTTCAGGACCATCCTCAAGCCTAATCTGTCTTAACGCTTCAAGAAAGGGAAGGCTTTCTATGTCACCAACTGTTCCGCCACACTCTACAACTAAAATGTCTAGGTTTTCACCGGTCGCAATTTTTCTAATTCTATTTTTTATGGCATCCGTAACATGAGGAATTATTTGCACACATGCACCAAGATATTCTCCTCGCCTTTCAGCCTCGATTACACTTGAGTATATTTGGGCAGTAGTGATGTTGTGAGATTTTGGAATGTTCTCGTTTAGAAATCTTTCATAGTTACCAATGTCCATGTCACACTCGCCTCCATCTTCTGTTACAAAGACCTCCCCATGTGCAATAGGATTCATTGTACCAGCATCATAGTTTAGATATGGATCTATCTTTACACAAGAAACTTTTTGATTTGAAAGTTGTAACAACTTTGCAAGCGAAGAAGTAACCACCCCTTTGCCAAGGCCAGACATCACTCCGCCTGTTACAAAAATATACTTTACAGATTCTGTCTGCATATATAGAGATAACAAATGGCCCTTTTATTCGTTATTGTGGTTTTGTTGCCATTTTGAGATTTTTTGTAAACGATGCAACTCCAGACTCGATCTTTTTTTGAGGCAAGATCTCAATTAATCTTAAAAATGCGCTGCCAACAATCACTGCATCAGCACCACACTTTATGATGAATCTAGCTTGGCCTTGATTGCTTACACCAAAGCCCACTCCAAGCGGAATTTTTCCATTTACTATTTTTTTGGTGTTTTTGATCGCATCTATAGTATATTGTTGGATTTCCTGCTGTTTCCCTGTAGTTCCATATACCGAAACAAGATACAAAAACCCTGACCCTGCCCTGACTATCTTTTTGATTCGTTCCTTGGTTGTGTTAGGGGATATTAGAAAGATGGCGTCAGCGTTGTTTTTATGAATGGCCTTTAGATACTCTTTTGATTCTTCCACAGGCATATCAGGCAGTATGAATCCGTCTATCCCAGCCTTTTTTGCAAGCGAAATGAACCTGTCAAATCCACGTCTGTAGAGCAGATTGGTATATGTCATTAAAACAAGCGGAAGATCGGTTTCTTTTCGTATTTTTTTGACTAGTGAAATAAACTTTGCAAGATTGAATCCTTTTTTGAGAGCCACATGACTTGCGTTTTGAATTACCGGCCCGTCTGCAAGAGGATCTGAAAATGGCAGGCCAAGCTCGATTATGTCAGCCCCTCCCTTTATCAGTCCACGTACTGCAGACAGTGTACCGCTTTCATTTGGATAGCCAGCCATAACATATGCTACCAATGCTTTTTGTTTTTTGGATCTTAGTTCCAAAAATTTACTTTTTATTTTTGACATTTTGATTCAGATAATTTTCTACAACCTCGACATCCTTGTCTCCACGACCCGACAGGGTTACAACAATTGTTTCACTTTTTGGTTTTGTTTTTGCAATCTTAATTGCATAAGCTACTGCATGAGCTGATTCTAGTGCAGGTATGATGCCTTCGTGTTTTGCAAGCATCAAGAATGCGTTTACTGCGTCTCGATCACTAGCACTACCATATTTTACACGCTTTGAATCTTTGAGGTAAGAGTGTTCTGGACCAACTCCGGGATAATCAAGACCTGCAGCTATGCTGTGTGTATCACGTATTTGTCCTTCCTCATCTTGTAATAGATAGGTCATCATGCCATGTAGAACGCCTTTTTTTCCTACATTTAGTGTCGCAGAATGATGATCTGTGTCAAGCCCTTCTCCTCCAGCTTCAACTCCAAACATCTCTACGCCAGTTTCCAGTAGTGGATAAAACGTTCCAATTGCGTTAGAGCCTCCGCCAACACAGGCAACTAGTGAATCAGGAGATTTTTTTCCAAGCGCTTTCATTTGCTGTGCAATTTCTTTACCTATGACTGATTGAAAGTCTCTTACCATGACGGGATATGGATGTGGGCCAACAGCGGAGCCAAGCAAGTAATACGTTGTTTCTACGTTTGTGATCCAGTCTCTAATTGCTTCATTTATTGCATCTTTTAGTGTCTGAGTTCCGCTCATTACTGGATGAACCATAGATCCAAGAAGCTTCATTCTGAACACATTTAGTTTTTGTCTTTGCGTGTCCTTGTATCCCATGTATACTTCAGATCTTAATCCAAGGCAGGAACAAGCCATGGCAGTAGCAACTCCATGTTGCCCAGCTCCAGTCTCTGCAATGATTCTTTTCTTTTTCATTTTTTTTGCAAGAAGAGCCTGTCCTAGCGTGTTGTTTATTTTATGTGCGCCGCCATGCAAAAGATCCTCTCGCTTAAGATAGATCTTTGCCCCTCCAACTTCTTCAGTTAGATTCTTTGCAAAATAAAGAGGAGTAGGCCTTCCAGCATACTCTCGCAAATAGTAATCTAGTTCTTTTGTAAAATTTTTGTCGTCCTTGAATTTCAAATACGCTTCTTCTAGTTCTTGTACTGCAGGAACTAGAGTTTCTGGAATGTACCTGCCACCAAATTGACCAAATTTTCCATCCTTTGGGAATTTTATCTTCATATTGCTAACACCAACTTTTTGACATGTCCCTTGATATCTTTACTCTTCATTATGCTGCTGCCTACAAGAAAGGCATCAGCCCCACACTCGTGGAGGAATTTTATATCTTTAGGAGATTCTATTCCGCTCTCAGATAGTATTATTCTTCGTTCTTTTCTGTTTTTGAGAATGTTTTTTGTTGTATTAAGGTCAATTTCCAGCGTGTCTAGATTGCGGTTGTTTATTCCAAGCAAGTCTGCATCGGTTTGCACAGATTTTATAAATTCTTTTTTTGTATGAGATTCTAACAAAACCATCAAACCTTTCCTATGCGAATATGAAATAAACTCGTCGATATCCTTTGCTAGTTTTTTATCAAATATTGATTGTATCAGCAGTATACAGTCAGCACCAATTCTTTCAGCTGCATCTATCTGGATCCTGTCCACAATGACATCCTTCATCAAAAGTGGCACCTTGACTGTTTTGCGTATCTTTTGAAAATATTCAGGTGAGCCATTAAACAGATGTGGTTGTGTAAGAATAGAAAGTCCTATGGCTCCTCCCTCAATCATAGACTTTGCAATTTCTACCTGGTCTGACATCTTACGTATATTTCCAAGTGACGGAGAAGAAAATTTTATTTCTGTTATTAGAGGCGCATGCTTGTTTTTGCGTATGCTCTCTATGATGTTTATTTTGGATTTTGGTAATTTTTGCGAAATTTCGTAAATGCCACTATCTATTGCCATCTGCGAATTGTCTGCTAGTTTTTGTAACATGTTTTTCATGATTTATCAAATTCCTCTACTTTTCTTATGTCTCCGCAAAAACGAATCAGATTCTTAAAAACATCATAGGCCTTGCCGCTCTTTATTGTGTTTAATGCAATTGGTGTCGCATCATGAAAGTCATTTGCTATGCCAGAAATTATCAGACCTGCGGCAGCATTTAGTGCGGTTACTTCGATCATTGGTTTATTTGCTGTTCCTTTTAATACTGAGACAAATGCCTTGATTGCATCTTCCTTTGAGTAAACTTGAATATCGCTAATGCTTGCATTTGCAAGCCCAAGATCCGCTGGATTTAGAATTTTCAAACTTATTTTGCCATCTTTGAGAAGACAAATCTGGTTTTTTGATGTGGTAGAAAGCTCGTCAAGGCCATCATGAGACAATACCGTCATTGCGCTTTCTGCCCCTCGTGCCTTTAACAACAAGACCAATCGTTCAAGATAATCTGCAGAAAATACTCCCACTAGTTGGTTTTTTACTCCAGCTGGATTGCTTAATGGTCCTAGCAAATTAAACGCAGTTCTTGTCCCAAGCAGCTTTCTTGCTTCTGCAACATTTTTCATTGCAGGATGGAATTTTTGTGCAAACATAAAGCCAATGCCAAACCTTTCTATTGCTTCTGTGACTTTTTCTGGCGCCATGTTCAGATCGTATCCAAAATATTCGAAAATGTCCGCACTTCCACAAATTCCAGAGACTGATCTGTTTCCGTGCTTTGCTACTGCACCACCCGCACCGGCTATTACAAATGCAGCGGTAGTGGAAACATTGAAGGTTTTCATTTTATCGCCACCCGTACCGCAGACATCAATTATTTTTCCAGATCGTTTTGGTGCAATGTGAATAGCATACTGTTGCATCTTGTCAAGCATTGCCAGCAGTTCCTGATCAGATTCGCCTTTGTCAGTCAAATTTCTCAAAAAGTTTGCGGTCTCCTGTGTTGGAATCTGTCCTTTTAGGATTTCATCCATTGCTTGACTCATCTCATCATAAGTTAGATCCTCATACAATGAAAGTTTGTTTGTTAAGTCACTAATCATTTTTTATCATCCTTACAAAGTTACTTAGGATTTTTTTGCCCTCTGATGTCATGACAGATTCTGGATGGAACTGCACTCCCTCTATTGGATACTTTTTGTGACGTACTGCCATTATCTCCTTGTCATCAAGTGCAATAGCTGTTACTGTTAGTACGTCAGGAATTATGGTTTTGTCCCCCACAAGAGAATGATATCTTGTTGCCTTGAATGGATTTTGAACCCCTTCAAACAAAGGAGATTCAGAGTACTGTATGGGGCTTGTCTTTCCATGTCTCACGTGTCCTGCATTTACCACTCTTCCTCCAAAGGCGTGGATTATTCCTTGATGCCCAAGACAAATTCCTAAGATTGGTTTTGTAGGACCAAGTTCTGTAATTATTTTAGTGCAGACTCCAAAGTATCTTTCATCTTCAGGGGTTCCTGGTCCAGGTGATATTACAATTGCATCATAGTTTTGCTTTTTTATTTCATCAATCGTTATCTTGTCGTTTCTTACCACATCTGATGAAACTCCAAGCTCGCCAAGAAGTTGTGCTATATTATAGACAAAGGAATCATAATTGTCTATTATTAGAAACTTCATTTTGATGCCTCCTTTAATGCGTCAAGCATTGCATTTGCTTTGTGTTGTGTTTCAAGCCATTCATTTTCCGCAACAGAATCGGATACAATTCCTGCCCCGGTTTGAACAAATCCCTTTGTGCCATCAAAAAATATCGTTCTAATTGCAATAGCAAAATCACAACAACCATTAAATGAAAAATATCCAACCGCGCCTGCATATGGCCCTCGTGACTCTGGCTCTAACTCGTCAATTATTTCCATTGCACGAATTTTTGGAGCTCCTGAAACTGTACCTGCTGGAAATACTGCCTTGATGGAATCAAATGCATCAAACTTTTTGTCTAGAGTTCCAACCACATGTGTAACCATGTGTTGCACATGGCTGAATTTTTTTACTGCCATGAGTTCTTTGACATGGACAGAACCATATTTACAAACTCGTCCAATGTCGTTTCTTCCAAGGTCTACAAGCATCGTGTGCTCGGCGAGTTCTTTCTCATCGTTTAGCATTTCTTGCCTTAGCTTTTCATTTTTTGTCTCATCGTCGGTTATTGCCCTTGTTCCAGCAATTGGGAAGGTTTCAACTGTGCTTCCTGTAATCCTTAGAAGCATCTCTGGGCTTGAGCCTATTACTGTCCTGTCGCCCATTTTCATGTGATACATGTATGGCGATGGATTGATCTGCCTGAGTAATTTGTAGATCTTAAGAAGGTCTCCTTTTGCTTCAAAGTTGAACTTTCTGGAAAGTACAACTTGGAAAATATCTCCATCGTAGATGTATTTTTTTGCCTTTTCTACCATAGTTACAAATCTTTGCTTGTCTAGATTTTCTGAAATTTCTGAAGCTTCAAAATCTCCAAACTTTGTATCTGAAAATGATATTTGGTCTATTCTGTTTTTGTCATAATAAAAGTAAACTGCCTTTTTCTCTTTGTTATCATATAGTATTCCATCAGTGTAGATTCCAAATTCCATTAGGGGTTCGTCTTTTTTGTGTGAATCTGGAATGCTTTCCCACAATCTAATTGCATCATAATTTATTATTCCAACAGCTCCTCCAAGATAACGATATTTTTGATCTGTAACCGTAGTAAGGAGTTTTTTTATTTCTGACAACGGGTCGCTAGTGGTTATTGTTTTTGTATTTCCATTTTTATCACGTAATACAACCCTGTCAGTATAGCCTTTTACCACGATAGCAGGGTCAAAGCCCATAATCGATGTTTCGGCTAACTCTTCAGGTCCAGTTAATGATTCAAACAAAAATGAATAGCTGTAGTTTCTTGAAATGCTGTTGTAGAGCTTAAATTGATGGCCAGAATAGTCTAGGGGTATTATCCTAAGCTCTGAATGTCCAAATGTGGCCACCCATGCAGTTTGGTGCCACACTAACTCTATTTAAAATTAAGTTCGTTAGACTGCATACCACTTCATTGCTTACCTCATTGGGGCACTGTTAAAAGCTATTACGGTATAGTACGGTACCTTTATATGCGATCAGGGTATAGTATACACATGTCTCAGATGCTTGTTCACAAGCAAAAACGCAGCGAAAATTTACTCTTTCAGGATCTGTATTTTATACGAAAATCACCAGATGTAAAGAGCGGTGTAGAAGAGGTAGTCTGTGATATCTGCAAAAAAGGATTAGAAGACGGTCTTTCTGTGACTGCAAAAACAATAGGCCAAAAAACAAAACTATTCTGTGGCAGCCACTTTCCAAACTAGCGAATTTCTACTTTATCAATGGTCTTGTGATAGCACCTTCAGATGCAGAGCCAACAAGTGATGCATATTTTGCAAGTGCGCCAGTTTCATAATTTGGCTTCTTTGGTTTCCAAGCTTTGCGTCGTTGTTCAAGCTCACTTTCTGACACCATCAAATCCAAAGAATTCTTTTCTACGTTGATCCTGATCTCATCGCCTTCTTTTACAAGTGCGATGTTTCCACCAACGGCTGCTTCAGGGGATGCATGTCCAATCATTAGACCACGTGTGGCTCCTGAAAATCTGCCGTCTGTTACAAGAGCGACTTTTTCTCCTAGCTTCTGACCTGCAAGTGCTGCAGTGACTGCAAGCATCTCTCGCATGCCAGGCCCGCCCTTGGGTCCTTCGTATCTGATGATTACCACATCGCCTTCCTTGATCTCTCTCTTTGATACTGCATCAAAAGCATCTTCTTCTCTGTCAAAGACTTTGGCCTTTCCTCTAAATTCTGTAGCTTTTACACCTGCGACTTTCACTACTGCACCATCAGGAGCAAGAGAGCCTCTGAGAATTAGCACAGTACCAACATCATGTATAGGTGATTCTATTGGTTTGAGTACCTTTTGATTCGCATCAAATGAAAGCTTGATTGAATCAAGGTTTTGCTTTAGCGTTTTTCCAGTTACTGTCATGGCGTTCTCGTTTAATAGATTCTTTTTAGCTAAACTTTTCATTAAAATAGGAACTCCGCCAATCTTGTCAAGATCAAGCATTACATAGAATCCACCAGGCCTCATGTCGGCAATGTGTGGAGTCTTTTTTCTTATTCTCTCAAAATCTTCCAATGAAAGATGCACTCCAATTTCATATGATAGTGCTAAAAGATGTAAAACTGCGTTTGTAGAACCTCCTATTGCGTTTAAAATAGTAATTGCATTTTCAAATGCTTCAAAGGTAAAAATATCTTTTGGGCGTATGCCATTTTCAAGAAGATTTAGCACAGCTTTTCCACTATCATAACACACCTGGTCCCTTCTTGGATCCTCGGCAGGTGGTGAAGCACTTCCAGGTAACGCAATTCCAATTGCTTCGCTTATTGAAGCCATTGTATTTGCTGTATACATTCCACCACACGAACCGGCATTTGGACACGCTACATTTTCTAGATTTTTTAGTGCCTCCAAAGTTAACTGTCCAGCATCATAAGCTCCAACAGCTTCGTACACATCCTGTATGGTCACCTGTTTTCCTTCATATATTCCTGGCATGATTGTGCCACCATAAACAAAGACCGATGGAATGTTAAGTCTTGCCATTCCCATCATTGTTCCAGGCAAACTTTTATCACACCCCGCAAGTCCCACCAATCCGTCATACTGATGTGCCCTGACCATTATCTCAATTGAATCAGCAATTATCTCTCTGCTTACTAGAGAAGATTTCATACCTTCATGGCCCATGGCAATACCGTCACTAACTGCTATGGTTGCAAACTCTCTTGGTGTGGCACCAGCATCACTTACACCACGCTTTGCATGCTGAGCCAGCTTTCCAAGATGTATGTTACAAGGAGTAGCTTCATTTCCTGTATGAGATACACCAATGAATGGTTTGCCAAGATCATCATCGGTCAAACCCATTGCCTTGTACATTGCTCTGTGAGGGGCTCTTGATGGGCCTTCAACTACGTTTCTACTTGATATTTCCATGTTAGATGAGAATGGTGCTAACAGGCATAATTTTAGCTTTGCATCAAAAAGTATGATTTCTACGCGTTTTTAATAATTAGGTTCATACAAAGTATGAATATGACGGTTAGAAAGGAAAAGCTGCTTGCACTGTGTTGTTTTTTTGTAATTGCAGTGGCACTAATCATGCCAGCCTATGCTGATATCAAGTCATTCAAGTCTGACAAAACCTTTTACAAAAAAGGCGACAAGATAATATTTTCTGGTACTACGGAGGAAGAAGATGTAGGTGAGTTTATCACAGTTGTAATAGAAGATCCTGCTGGCAATTTTGTGACTTTGCGGCAAGGATATGTGACAATTGATAAGAATTTTACGATAACAATAGATACGAAAGAAAAATTCGTATCACATGGAATCTATAACGCCACTGCATTTGTTGAAAACAAAACGAATTCTGTGTGGAAAACCTTTGATTTTTCACTAGATGGCTCACCTGTCATTCATCCTACTAGTCAGCCAGCTCCTACACCACAACCGACCCAACAGCCAGCACCATCACAACCGACTTCAACACCACAACCAACCCAACAACCTTCTTCACAATCTGATGAAGAAAACGAAAATGAAAGTGACAGCGATGAATTGACAATTCAGGAAAAAATTAAAGAAAGAATCGAAGCTGCAAAGAAGCAAAAAGAAGCCCAAACCAATCCTCCTCAAACAGAATCTGAATCTACAGTTGACCAAACAACTGGTGAATCTACTACCACATTAGATGATACTACAATGACTGGAGATAAATCTGGCACAATCGGAATAAGTACTCCAATCGATCTTGGTTCTAATTTGCTGTATGTGGCAATTGGTCTTGGTGGCGCAGGTGCCATAGCAGGGGTTGTTTATGGTATTAAAAATAAGAACAGACATGACCGAGATGACAAACCTATAGTAAAAATTAGAGAACCTTCTGTAAAGTCTGCTCCATCAGAAGATGACTATGCGTTAATGATTCTTAAGAACAGACTTGCCAAGGGCGAAATAACAATTGATGAATATAATGCGTTAAAAGAGGCATTACAAGAACCATAAGTAAACTTCTAACCTCCACGATCTATGGCAACAGAATCAACTCTAGCAAGTTGTTCATCAATTTGCGTGCTGTTTTCATTACCATATGATATCAGAATTCTATCACCATCTTCCAAAACAAAATCAAGTATGGTTGGTACTTTTTGGTGATTTATGTAAAACTTTAAAGAATAATCATCATTGGTACAGAATTCTCGCCTGTCTGGAAATATATAACACTCATCAGTCAGCCCTATGTTCAATGTATTAAAAAGAAATCCTAATGGAACTCCAGAGGCATGACGGTGAATAGTTTCACCATTGCTACCTTCGAAATGTATGTATCTATTCTTTATTTGAAACGCAGGAGAAGAAAAGTCAAACTCGTCTCCAAATATCATTACCTTTATTGCTGCATGTTCGTGTTCGTCACCAAGTGTTCCTGCACCTGGAGGCGCATCTGGAGCAGTATAGGTATTTTGATAAAACATGTATCCTGTAATTCCAACAACTATGGCGACTCCTGCAATGACCCCAGATGCAATTAGTGTGAATTTGCGTTTTTCTCTGGTGCGTTTTTCAGCATAACTTTCGCGTTTTTGTTCACGCTCTTCTCTACTTTTTTTGCCCATGGATTAATCAGAATCAAATTTTCACCCTAATTATTACTATCGATTAATCAGGTTGACTGGCGATTTACTTTTTACCCAAATTTTTGGTCTAGTATTTTAGATTATATTATTCAAAGATGTACTGCTTTTTACCACATGTGGCACACTTGTCAAAAAATCTGTTTTCTACAGTCCAGATGTGTCTTCCATCAGTGGATTTTGGGCACTTTTCTAGTTCTGCCATCATTTGGCATTTCGAGCTCCATGATGAGAGATACGTGAAAATCAGATATATGGTTAGGTGAGTGCCCGCGAGGAAAGCACAAATCGGTATTTGGGATCAAAAAGTCAAAATTATTGTTTTGCGCTATCAACTTTTTGATTTGTCGTCATCAGAACCAAGCTTGAATTCTTCTTCATCTGCATATGCTTCTTCTGCATGTTCACCAACATCCAAGCCTTGGTCTTCTACCTCTGACGAAACCCTAACCCCGGTTAGTATCTTGATGACTTTCATTATTACCAACGTTCCTCCAAATCCTAATCCTACTGCGACACCGACTCCTATTAGCTGACTCACAAATTGTCCGGGGTTGCCAAATAAGAGACCATTAGGACCTGTCGGGTTTATCAACGAGCTTGCAAAGATTCCTATTGCAAGTGATCCTATAATTCCAGCAACACCGTGAACTGAACTTACATCAAGCGCATCATCAATTTTTAATCTTTCTTTGAAAACAACTATTCCTGCATACGATGCAAATCCTATCGCAAGTCCAATTATAACGGCATGTTCTATGCTGACAAAACCCGAAGCTGGGGTTATCCCAACAAGACCAGCTAGTGCACCGTTAATTGCAGCAACAACACTTGGTTTTCCGGTTCGTTTCCATGACAGCCCAACCCAAACTAGTGCAGCTGCTGATGATGACATGTGAGTTACAATTACTGTGTTTGCTGCAACGCCACCTGATGTGAGGGCACTTCCTGCATTGAATCCAAACCAGCCAAGCCACAGCAACGATGCGCCAAACACCGCAAGAGGAATATTGTGTGGAACCATTATTGCGGGACCAAAATTCTTTCTACGGCCCAAGACCCATGCAGCTGCAAGGGCACTCATTCCAGCACTAGTATGAATTACAATTCCTCCAGCAAAATCTGCCACGCCTAACTGTGCAAGCCATCCTCCGCCCCAGACCCAGTGAACAAGTGGGTAGTAAATGAAAATAGACCATGCTGCAATGAAGATAATAAAAGAGCTAAACTTCATTCGCTCGGCTATTACTCCAGTAAGTAATAGTGGAGTAACTACGGCAACAACCATCTGGAACTGTGAAAATGTAACACCGGGTATTGTTTTGGCGTATTGATCAAGTGGTTTGTCCCAAGGAACATTGTTCAGAAATGCCCAGTCAAAATTTCCTATGATTCCACCGGTTTGATCAGGGCCAAAGGCCAAGCTAAAACCAAAAGTAAACCACATCATGCTCAAAAATGCAAGACCAAAGAAGATCTGCATGAAAATTGATACCGCATTCTTTTTTCGCAGAAGA